>OGOS01002384.1_pt1 | contig 10259 bp, 8 predicted proteins | sample 1552701 | NCBI WGS metagenome assembly OGOS01 (sample SAMEA2580128, study PRJEB22360) | human gut metagenome | biome: human gut; feature: human-associated habitat; material: faeces | place: Denmark | collected 2008/2010
AGCAGATGAAGGAAGCAAATAAGAAGAAGGAAGAAAAAATCAAGGAGCTGCAGGAATTTATCCAGCGTTTCTCTGCCAATGCCTCTAAATCAAAGCAGGCTACATCAAGAAAGCGTGCCCTCGAAAAAATCCAGCTTGATGAAATACGTCCATCAAGCCGTAAATACCCATACATTGATTTCCGTCCTGAGCGTGAAATCGGAAACGATGTGCTCTTTGTCGAGGGTATTTCAAAAACCATCGACGGTGTAAAGGTACTTGACAATATCTCATTCACTGTCAACCACGATGACAAAATTGCATTTGTCGGAGGGAACGAGCTTGCAAAAACAACTATGTTTAAAATCCTTGCCGGAGAGCTTGAGCCTGACGAGGGCTCATATAAATGGGGTGTCACAACCAGCCAGTCATACTTTCCAAAGGACAATACCACAATCTTTGATACTGATGAGCTAATCGTCGACTGGCTCACACAGTACTCAGAAATCAAGGACGCCACATATGTGCGAGGTTTCCTTGGCCGTATGCTCTTTGCCGGTGAGGATGGAGTAAAGAAAATGCGTGTACTCTCCGGAGGAGAAAAGGTTCGTGTACTGCTCTCCGCTCAGGCTTGTGCGGCTGGTAGAGCCATACTCAAGCAGTGTCGGATTGAGGTCTGTGGATGCCTCGTTTGCAATATTTCCCATAATACCGGCGGCTCCTTCTTTTGTAAATCCGTGCATCAGGAAGTAATTCCAGATCTTTTCTGCGTTCGTTCCGCCGAGTTCATCGTCGGCTGCAAAACGACGGATCGTCAGAATCGTGTCACAGTCCACCGGGCGGTCGCAGGTGATACCGGCGTTTTCATTCAGCGCTTCTACGATTTTTCCTTCTCCGTCATACAGCGCCACATGGCCATTATAGCAAATAACATCGCCTGCGCGTGCCTCATCCAGGCTTGCAACCTCCGTTCCAAGGCTGCGCCATCCGCCGGAGATCGTATATTCACCGTCGTACGCACCGCAGCGGGTCAGAATCTGCCATACAAAGTGGGAGCAGTCAATGCCGTCCGTCAGAGAGTTTCCGCCCCAGACATACGGTCTGCCGACAAACTGTTTCGCAAATGTAATGATACCGTTTCCGGTTGAAGTTTTTACTTCATATACAGTCTCTTTTTTATAGTTGAATGCTTCATTTTCAGATGGATCGATGATCTGATCCGCAAGTTTCATCTGGTCTTCTCCAGTGCTGGTCACATATTCCAGGGCTTCCTTTCCCTGCTGCAGATAATCCGTACGGACAAAACCGCGGACATCACCGGACTCGATGTAAACCCACTCCTGATCTGCATCAGCAATCACAAAGCAGAGTGCTTTTGCCGGAAGGGTTCCGACGATCCGTGTACTGGTGGAACCGCTCTCACGGACATTTAACTTCGTGTCGACCTTGGCGTAGGCGTATGTTTTATCGATCTGCGCAAAGCCTGCACGGAGATCTTTTTTCATGGCGCTGATATATTTTCCATAATCAATCGTCTGAATCCAGTCATCCGCCTGTGTTTCATCGCTCTTTGGCGTTTCGGTCGGCGTTGGTGTTGGTGTTGGTGTCTCAGTTGGAACCGGAGTTTCTGTCGGCGCCGGTGTCTCGGACGGGGTTGGCGTCGGTGTTTCGCTTGGCTCCGGGGTCACAGACGGTTCCGGCGTTTCGCTCGGAGTTGGTGTCGGTGTTTCGCTTGGCGTTGGCTCCGGCGTCTCACTCGGAGTCGGATCTTCCGGTGTCTCGCTAGGAGTTGGATCCTCAGCAGGATCTGGTGTTTCCGGATCTTCCGTGGAAGCTGCAGTCTCATTCTCCGTTTCACTCTGTGTGGACGGTGCATCTGCCTGTTCTTTCTGCGTTTCCTGCACCGTTTTCGCCGTCTCCTCCGCATGAGCCGGTGCCGCCGAACTGAGAAGCATTCCAGCTGCCACACCGAACGCTGTTACTGTTGTGCCAAATTTTTTCTTTGAAATCATATTTATTGCCCTCTCCTCTCTGCCGTTTGTCGATTTCTTATAACCAGGCCATTCGGATTTCGGATTACAAAATTGTATCGTTCCTGTGAAGTCTGGCCTGTTTTTTCGAAGTTAAACGAAAAAATACTATCATTTTTTTCCATTGTTCCAAAATTTCACGTATTTTCTATATTGTATCACAGATAGCAGCAGATGCAAAGGAACAAGTTACATATTGAGGAATTTTTCTGTTTAACGCGCGAAATTGAGAGAGATTATCTGTAATTTTTCAGGAACCGGACGGAATGCGGACCAGAATCCGCTTTCCGTTCTGCTCCGATGCGGTCAGAACCGGAATATGTTTCTTCCGAAGCTGATGCATGACCGGATAAGCCGCAAAGAGATCACCGCTGACACAGACAGCCTCCGGCTTTTCTTTTAACAGGTCCGCCAGATATTCCCGCAGGCGTATCTTCCATTCTGCTTTTTCAAGTGATGACACGGCATAACTGCCACAGATGTTCAGTTCCGGGGCCTCCGTCAGCGGTTTATGAAGAATAACTGCATGCTCCATGCCCGGCATCTGCCACAAAAGCGCGTCATCCGCATCAATCGCATCGGTACCGATGTGGATCAGAACCGGTGCTTTTGGCATTCCCGCAAGGCTGATGCGACAGGCAGCGACGGCATCGTCAAGCGTTTCTGCGGTGAGAAGAAATCCTCCTTTGTGGCAGAAAGACACATCGGAAAGCCCAGTCGCTTCCTGCAGTGCTTCTTTTTCCAGGCCAAGCCATGTTTCCGGAAAATCATACTTGTAATTGGATGAATTTTCTTTTCGAACCGGCTGCACGCAGTAACCGCCGCGGTTCGATGGGAATATCAGAAATGCAATTTCAGTCGCGGAAAGCTGTTTCTGACATGGAAAAAATTCCGACAGAATCAGAATCTTTTCATCCATTGTTCCTGCCTTTTTCTCCGCTGCAATCCGCTTCCTGTGTTCGGCAAGAAGAGCTGCAAACTGCTGCTCCGCCCGCTCATCCGCACGAAAACGCTCCCATTTATGTTCCAAAATCCGTCCGGCCACTGCCACCGCTTCCAGGAAAGCAGCATCGCTTCCGCTGTTATCATCCCATACCGGATTGAACATGCCGATCATACTGGCGAGTTCATTCTTTTCTCCTGTATTATCATTGAGATCGAGCGGCTGTACAAACTTCTCGTCAAACCGCGCGGCCATCTCCGGACTTAAAATTTCTGTGCCAAGTGCCTCCCATAAAAGGCCAAACGCCGCGTACGGAACCTGGTTTTCCCGGATCCGGCTGTCTTTCTGGTGATGGTCGTATTCTCCTCTTCCAATATCAAAAACAATCCCGGCAAAATCCTCCGGCACACGATTTCCGCGCTGGATGGTAAGCCGCGGATTAAAATGCAGAAGCAGTGCCGCAGAGAACACATCATCCGCATGAAATTTTCCGCCGTGCGTAAAAGCAGCGGCATGTTCTTTTTGTATCTGTTCTAATAATGTCATAAAATTCCAACTTCCTTTTTCTTAAGATCTGCTCTATTTTACTCTATCTGGCGGCTGTTTCGCAACGGTTCTATGTAAAGAAAAGCTTGAAAACTTCCTGGCACATATTTATTAAAAATCATTTCCGTAGTCTGCACACTTATCTACGAAAATTCTTTTGTGGGTATTTGGAAAATCAAAATGAGCGGCTCCTCTTCCAAGGTTCCGCTCATTTTGATTTTTCTTCCTTTCATACCTGAATCCGGTCTGCAGCTACATCACACATTGCAATCCGTTTTCCATCCATGCCAAGGATCAATCCACCGTTTATTCTCTGGATGACCTGTACGGTGCTGCCTTCTTTGATTTTACGGCTTCGGAGGAAATCCAGAACATCAGGGATTCCAAACATCCATTTGATGGTACAGATATCACCGGTTTTTTTCTTTGAAAGTGCCTGCATGGTATCCCTCCTTTTTACTTTTTCTATATTGTATTCCCTGAGGAAATATTTAGTCAATAAGAACAATTGGGATACGCTTCTAACTAAAGTTTGTGTGCAAAGCGCTAGAGTGTGTTTGAAAAAGGCTTTTCGTAGTCTGCATGTTCCACTTTGCGGTATATTTTGTCTGAATGAAGGAGGCGTAGCGGGCTACGGCGACTGAATGAGGGCAAAGTCTACCGCAAAGTGGGGCGTGCAGGCTGCGGAAATGGTTTTTCAAACACACTCTAGTTTTTCAATCAGAGAAAGAGTTTGATGCACGCGATCGCAATCGAAGCCACAGCCACGATCCGTTTCAGCAGCGTCTGGTTGCTTTTCGTTGCATTTTTGCTTCCGGCAAAGACACCGATGCCATGTGCGACCAGGAGCACCGGCAGAAGCAGGAATACTTCTTTATTTCCGGCCGCTGCGATCAGATAACCTGCTGCCGCTGGTACGGCGCTGAAAATCGAATCAAACAGGGAAATACCGACTGCGGTGTACGCCGGAATCCCGAGCAGTGTCAGAATCGGCATTACAAGCACCGGCCCGCCTGCACCGGAAGCAGCACAGACAGCACCGGTTACAGCACCAAGTACCAGGTAAAACGGAACGCTCTGGACTGCTTTTTTCTCTGTATTTCCCGGCTTGTCTTTCCGAAGCAGGATGGAAATTCCGGAGAGCAGAACAATGAGATATAGAATTATTTTCATCGTGTCCGCCGGAATCAGAAGGTTGATCTTGACACCGGCAAGCGCGCCGACAAAACTTCCGGCCGAGAGTACACCTGCCGTTTTCAGGTCGAGGTTCCCGCTCTTATAATAATTTACCGATCCCAGAATGCCTGAAATCAGAAATGCTGCAAAGCTAATTTCCCTGAAAAAAGGAAAAATCGCCATGACACTGGAGCAGTATCATCTGGCGCAGAAGACGATTCATCATTATGTTAATTATTAAAGCGTGCTGGGAAAACATTTCTCATTACGTTCTCCACTATTTCTTTAGATTAAGAAAGACCCTGCATACACAGAGCCTTTCTTACATTTTCTTTCGAGGACTAACCTCTAGCCAGATTGTGTTAAACCCTTATAAAGCTCATAAGACACTGCTTTCTGGCACAACATCTTACTTTACCGCTTGGCAGACACTCAAGTTGCCTGTCTTTAACATTATATTATATGTGATACGAAAATATGTCAATCCCAAATGCATTACTTCAGAAAGAGTTGACATATTTTATCTGGCATAGCACATGTGACTGCATCCATTTGGAAAAAGCTCTGCTTTCATCGCTCGGATATATTCTTCTTCCGTAGAAGAATCCTCCAGAATCTCCAGCGTGCGGCGCAGATTTCGGATATCACGCTCCATAAAATCGGTATAATTTCCCCGGCCTACCAGCTTCAGATGAGTGATTCCAGCATCGGAAAGCTGTTTTAATGTACACAGGCCGCAGCCGGTTGCGCCGCAGAGGTAACCATCTTCCGATACAGGATTCGTCAGTTCTGATGCAGAATCCCATTCGGATATAGAAATATTTTCTCCCGGATGATTTTTTTCTTGTTTTTCTAATTTAGATTCTGAAAGCGACATCGGTTTCTTCCAGTAAGGAACCCGGCAAAGATATCCCATTTCATCGCAGTGCAGGGAATTGCAGAAAGCACCACTGAACTGGCACAGTTCATTCAAAGCAAATGCCTCGAACTCCGTTGGATAAGTCCATTCTTTTCGAGCGGCTTCTTTCTGCGCAGTTATATGCCGAATCACTGCACGCATTTCCGAGATCGTATTTTTGCGCTGGAAAATGATCCTCTTCGGGTATTCTTTCGCAAAAACCTCTGTCATCGCAGAATTCACCGTTCCCAAATCCCCGCTCAGATGCACCTCACAGTCGATCTTTTCTTTTCGCAGGTACACAAGCAGCGCGGGATCCGCAAGAATATAACTGTCAAACCCTATGCTGCGGCACTGTTGGATGATCTGCGTAATTTCTTCATACTGTTCCGGCCGGTAATACAGCGAATTGAACGCCAGATGCACTGGCTTCTGGTATTTCTGCACCATATTGGCCAGAATTTCCAGTTCACTGAACGATCCAATTTGTACGTTATAGTTTAAAACCTCTCTCCGATTCAGCGGCAGAACCGTTCCGTATTTTTCTGACCAGGAAAATGGAACGTAACCGCAAAACAGCTCGTCTGCACCGGCGCGGACGTAACGGGGATAGTCATCAATGGAGCCGAGGCCTGATGTGATTTTCATAAGTTAAATCCTTTCGCTTGCGCCTCATTCAAATTCAATCTCTTCCTCCGCCTTAGCATACAAATCCAGCTGATTTTCAATATCAAGTCTCTGAACCAGCCAACCTCTTGCAAGACACATCTTCACAAAATCGTCTATACGATTTACTCCATTCATCTCTTTTAACGTTACAACCACACCAAACGGAAGAGAATCTTTTCTTTTCTGCAAGCGTTCTTTCGTATTAATCTTAAGTCCCCATAACCCAGAATCATAAGCCTTTCGGGGACCCCTTTTTTCTTTTATTTTTTCACTGATATGTTTCACATTATCCCATTTGCGATACATTTTTCTTGCATCTTCTTCGTACAAAGTAATCTGTTTCTCTTCAGACTGTCGATTGTCATCAATTGCTTTAATCATGGTTGACCCTCTTTTGGCAACAACTCTGCCAAACTGAATATCCATTTCTGTACTCGTATAGTCAACACCCTGTTTGCGATCGCACTGTGGAAAATATGCCAGGGTAGCTCTTGCATAAAACGGGTGCGCATGATCTACAACAGGCACTGGCAGATTATAAGTATAAGTTTCATATTCCTCCGATGCCCCTGTCATAATGAAACGTATTTCATCATTCGGTGTTTTTAAAACCTCATTAATATGCTTTGGCACAACACCATATCCGATTCTATGTGAAATATCATCTCTTCGATTCCATCCGGAAGCTGCATCAATCAGCAATGCTTTCGCCACTTCCCGGCTTAATCCCATAATATGAATCAAATATGCCAGTTTACGTGAAATCCATGGCGCTGCAAATGAAGTTCCCGCTACGTATGCTGCTCCCATATCGTCTTTGCATACCACCATTTTATCTGTATAGACCGTTCCATCACCACCATAATAACTGACATCCGGTTTATGAAAAAACGACAGAACAGGTCCAATCCTGGTATAAGAAGCAGAGTTTCCTGCAAAATCCACAGCATTAACCACCATAGAATTCAGGGAATCTGCCGGAGATCCAATTCTCATATTCTTTTTGGTAACTCCTGCCGGAATATTTGTACCTGCTACCACAAAAATAACGTCATATTCACTCTGAATACGATCCAGCTCTGCAGCCTCCGGCGAAATAAAATTTGGTTTGATTTCAAGTTTTGATCCCAGCGATAAATTCCAGACTTTAATATCTCGATTGGACGCAACAATATTTCGGATCATTTTCAGAACAGTAAAAGAACTAAATCCGTTATTTGTTGCCACTCCAAAATGTCTTACGCGAAATCTGCCGCAGCCATCCGCAAGCTCCGGGTTTCCCTGTGGGCCATCTACGATAATATAGCTGACAGCTGTTCCGTGTTCATAATCTTTCCTGGACAGAGGAATATTAGGGTCCAATAGATTTTTATATTCAACCCACTCGTGAAAATACACTTTTTCATTGAACTGTGTATCTATCACACCTATGACCGGTTCGTTCTGTGGATGTGGGATTAATAATCCGGCATCCTCTTCCATATCCTCATACGCATCTAACACATCGTCTCTTGAAATCTCAGAGAAGTCTGTAACTCCCATAGCGATCAGATACGACGCATTGTTATATAGCAATTTAACTTCGTCTGGATTCAGTCTTAAAGTAGTTCCGTCTATGATGCGATCATCTACAATATCAATTCCGAATTTTGAAAGAAGTCTTTTTGTATCCACCCCTGTCTGATAGATGGTAATGATTGCTTCTTCTGTTATTTCCTCCGTTGCTCTGTCGATATCAAATCGTTCCACATAAAAGCCGTCAACCACGGTTTTCAGAAAACTGGTTTTGGGTACTTCATTAAAATGATATTTTTCACCTAATTCTTCTATTACTTCACTAGGAACAGAACCTTTATAATACTGTTCTATGATAGACGCTGTCTTTTTTAAAACATCGATAGATTTTTCAATTGCCTGCAAGGAAACAAAATGCGTAAAAACATGTTTTTGCACTTCATTTCCTTTTTGATCTGGCTCCCAGACAAATTTGGCCCCTCGAATTGATTCTGTCGGTGATTTTCCATTTTCTGACAGTAGAATTTTCAACCGGTTGCTTTTGGCAACAATATGCTTATAATGTACACTTACCAGGGCACCACGAATATCCTTGTTTTCCGTCCAATATACAAGTATTCTTTCCAGCTGCTTTTCCAACTCACGTAAATGTGATGCAGAAACACTTTTCCCTTTTGGAAGCTTAGGTGATCCCGGTCTGGAACGATTTGATCTTTGTTCGAATCTTCCTTTTAACTGTAAAATACTATTCATCCCTTACACCTTCTTTTAAATCACGAGCCACGCTGCTTTTGGAACGTCCAACCAATATTTCCATTTCTCTCACTGTGAATTTCTGACTCTGCAGTTTTTTCAGATCGTCTGGTTTTTCATTACATACTGCATAGTATAACCGTCTAAAATAATCCATGCCGTCTTTCGGATTACTAAAGGCAACCGACGTCCTGATCAAATTTTTCAGTTCGCCTGGATATGGTAATTTGGACATCAATTTCATAATTTTCCGAAACAGGCGAATATCTCTATTTGCAAGTTTCAGCTTATCCAGATAACGATCCAGCATTTGCTCAGCAATAGAAAGAAGATCTTCCTGCGAATAACGGTTAAAATCAATCACAGAATCAAACCTTCTTATCAATGCCCTGTCAAAATACTGGTAAAGATTTGTTGTTGCAATCAAAACAACATCTTCATTCATTCGGTCAAACTCTTTTAACATTGTTGATGTAGCCCGCCCCATTTCTCTTAAATCGTTTTGGTTCGTGCGATCCAATGCCAATGCATCGATTTCGTCAAATAGAACAATCACCTTATCCGGTTGAGCAAATTGGTTGATTTCTTTAAATAACATAGACAGATTCTTCTGTGTCTGACCAAGCTTACTATCTATAACAGAAGAAAAATCCACCATAAAAATCTCTCTGTTTAAGATTCTTGCCAATTGTTTTACTGCTTCCGTTTTTCCTGTTCCAGGCGCTCCCTGAAAAAGGAACTTATTAATTCCAATGTGATGCTCAATTGCATTAACTATCCCTATTAAATCACCTGTAATTTCATCCGGAAGTAATAACATATCCGTATTCGCTTCTATTTTTTCAAAAAAAGGAGAAACATTCTCTGATACCTGCGGCACAAACGTATTAGCATTTGATAATAATGACATAATATACTCAGCCAGTTGATAATCGCCGGATGCATCAAAATCCTTTGCTATTTCATAAGCTTCACTGCGAAAACCAACATCATTTTTTTCGGTATAATACTTAATTAAACTTATAACACTTTTCTTCTTCATACTATGCACCCCATTTTTATTCGCTGTCCTTTTTATATCACGTTGGGACAATCTTGTCAATATTGGGACAGTTTATCTTTGGCAGCAAAAAAAGCAGCCCATATAGACTGCTTTTTGTTTATAGATTTTTAACCACCACTTTACACCGTTTCCTGCAGAATGCAATTTAAGAAATGGGTTTTCAATGGGTAGTGCTCATGCCTGAGAGAATTTGCTCATTTTTTTATTTCTATGATGCCATAAAAATGTTGAATGCAAGAAAAAGCGGAAAACAACTGATATGTGAAATAAGTCAGATCTTCCTTATTCCGCAGTAAGTATAACATCAAAAGAGGTGTTTCGAAAAGCATGAGAAAGAAAATCGGCGTTTTTTCAGCGCGAATCATAGAAATACTTGAATTGGACATTCCAGCCGGAACACCTATTTATATAACAGATTCCAATATAGAACATATGAAAACTTTTCATTCTGATGATTTCGCACAATACGGCAGCGAATTAAATAACATCATTGCCAATCCTGATTATGTTGGAAAAAACGCTAAAGATGATTCTATAGAATTCACAAAAGAATACTACATAAATGGAGAATACGTAAAAGTAGCTGTCAGAATATCCACTCATAATATTTATTACGCGCGTTCAATGTACGTATTGAAAACTGCGCGTCGCATTCTCGTTACTTCAGTGATGAGTTAGACGCGCAAA
>OGOS01002385.1_pt1 | contig 10258 bp, 8 predicted proteins | sample 1552701 | NCBI WGS metagenome assembly OGOS01 (sample SAMEA2580128, study PRJEB22360) | human gut metagenome | biome: human gut; feature: human-associated habitat; material: faeces | place: Denmark | collected 2008/2010
CAAAAGTAGTAAATTAAATTGAAAGAGGGATTCGAGAATATCCTTATCTTGCAGAAGAATAGTAAGCAAGAGATTAAATTCTCAAAAACATAAACTATAAAAAAGAAATATCATGAGAAAAAAGATTTTAGGAATAGCCGTAATGACAGTCGTAGCAGTAGCTGCGGCATGGAACATCAACCAGAGTGAAAACGAGATTAAACTCTCTGATTTAGCTCTTGACAATGTGGAGGCATTGGCTAGCGGGGAAGGAGGAGGCGATTGCTATAAATGTTCTTATGACTGGAGAGTTATTTGTGACAATGTTCAGTCATGGTGCGCAGGCCATCGCATGTATATATTCCCCTAATAATTAGGATTATATTGATAATACAAATTTCTATTTAGTAAAAAGCAACATCAATATCTTGTATTTATAAAAAATACAAGATATTGATTGTAAATATTTATCTATGAAAACAGTACATATATACATATATATAATATTATTAGTTCTCACTTCATGTCAAAGCAACGAGAATAATGATTTAAATAACAATGTCTATATTGATTATCAAAAAATTCCTTTATCCGAACATATTATAGGATCGGCAGAAGGAATGCATCTAGTTGATTCATTTCTTATTATTTTAGATAGTAAAACAGACTCACTTTTCCATATAATAAATCTTAAAAATATGGAATGGAAAGAATTTGGGGCAAAAGGCCAAGGACCATCGGAATTCTTACATCCATTTCATTTTCATCATCAAGAAAATGGGACATTATGTGTGTGGGATTTATTCAAAAGTAGCATGACAACTCTATACGTAAATAACATTTTCAAAAACAAGACATTACAACAACAAAATATATTATCCATCAATGATGATAGATCAACTTTCTCATCATTACCAACAAAATATAACACTTTTATTTCACAAGGAGCATATGAAGATGGAATGTTCAAATTATTAGACCATAAAGGAAATCTAATAAAATGCTTTTTCGAATATCCTCATAAAAACAGGGAAGAAAAAAGCTCTGTCCATTTGGGCAGAGCCTTCTTGTTTTCCTTCTATTCTTCTATCTTCCCTCTCCAACATTTCCGCACCAGTGCAAACACCAGATACCCGATGGCTGCTCCAAGCGTATTCGTCACAACATCATCTAACTGGCAGAAGCCGCGCTCTGTTAAAAGCTGCACAGTTTCCAACATCATGCTCGTGGCAAATGCCGCATACACACAGTACCACCATCTCCGAAGAAACGGCACCGCCGCCGGCAGTAATACACCGAATGGCAGAAACAGCAGAATATTTTCCACAAAATACCGGTCCGGCAGACACTGGTTTCCCCAGGTTTCAAACAGCTTCAAATCCACACCGGTTCTCGAACCCGGTTCTCTCGAAAGCAGTGTAATCGAAATCAGCATGGCAAAATAGACGGCTACCAGAAACCACGCCAGAAGCTGCCCGCCGTGCAGCGCACGGTACTGCTCCAGCCGTTTCCGTTTCTTCTGGATCTGCTGATTTTTCCACGCCGCCGCAACCGTCACAAAGCCGACACCGACTGCAACCGCATGCGGCAGATACCGGAATGTATCAAAAATATCCTGTTCAATCGTTGTCAGATAAAGAGGAATTGCCATTTACATCACCTTCCGTATTTTCGCGGCTGATCGGAAACACCCGCGAGATAATCGAGACTGCAGTCATACAGCTTTGCCAGCGTAATCAGACAGTCCAACGGAATCTCACGGATGCCTTTTTCATACCGGTTGTAGGTGTCCGGGTGACTGAAAATCTTCCGCGCCGCCTGTGTCATCGAGTAACCGCGTTCCAGACGGAGCTCTTTCAGCCGGATCAGCATTTTCTCCCGCCCCGGCGTTTCTTCTATTTTTCTGTGCATTACTTTCCTTCTTTTTCCTGCTCCGTTTCCGCCGCTGCTTTTTCTGCCTCCGGCACATACCCCGGATTGTCGTCGTATCCTTCCAGGAAATTGTGGCGGATGCCGTGCTGCTTGTAGCCGACCACGGTGTCAATGTTGACATTTTCGACACTGCGGAAAATATTGCTCTCCACGAACGGATTCACCTTTTTCAGGTTTTTGATCAGTTCCTTAATCTCCACGCGTTTCGAACGATTCTCCTCGTTATTGCAGGTCGTGCAGGTATCGGTAAACTTGCAGGCACACTGGATGAAATGCAGACCGTTATAATCTCTCCACGCCTTGATATCATCCTCGCGCACCAGATACAGCGGGCGGATCAGCTCCATGCCCTCGAAGTGGATGCTGTGAAGCTTCGGCATCATCGTCTGCACCTGCGCACCGTAGAGCATTCCCATGAGGATCGTCTCGATGACATCATCGTAATGATGGCCGAGTGCAATCTTGTTGCAGCCGAGCTGCTGTGCAAAATGATACAGATGGCCGCGGCGCATTCTCGCGCAGAGATAACACGGGGAATTTTCCACATGGTAGACCGAATCGAAAATGTCTGTCTCGAAAATGGTGATCGGAATGTGGAGGCTCTTTGCGTTGTCCTCGATCACTTTGCGGTTCTCCGGGCTGTATCCCGGATCCATGACAACGAATTTTACTTCGAAATCAAATTTATTGTGAAGCTTTAACTCCTGAAAGCATTTCGCCATCAACATCGAATCTTTTCCGCCGGAAATACAGACAGCAATTTTGTCGCCCGGTTTTACCAGCTCGTACGTATTGATCGCTTTCGTAAATTTGGACCAGATCGACTTTTTGAACTTCTTGCGGAGACTCTTCTCGACATCCGCTGCCTTGTCCTGCTCCTCCGGCGCGCTCATCACGTCCATCAGCCAGGCGATGTAACCACCCTCCAGGCTCACAGCGTCCCAGCCTTTTTCCTGTAATTCTTCCGCCGCTGCGACACTGAACCGGCCGCGGCTGCAGCAGATAATCGTCTTTTTGCTCCGGTCAATCGCATCACTTGTCTCGATTTCTTCTGTCTTCATCACAAGCGCTCCCGGAATCGCGCCGTGGGAGATCTCTACCGCATCGCGGATATCGACGATCTGATAGCTTGACGGATCGAGCTCTTTTAGTTCTTTTATTGAAATACTGGTACTCATGTAATTTTTCCTTTTCTAATTTAAATGCCTTACTTTTCTTCATTCTTTCATTGTATCGTTTTTTCTGTGACTGTCAAGAAAAAACGCACAAAAACGGGGAGTCTCTGAACATTCGTTTCAAATCCTCCCCCACTTTTTTATTTTTTCCGGATATCCGCCATCGTCTTCAGCAGAAGTTCTTTCTTCCAGAAGACCAGCCCTGCACTTGCGAGCAGAATCGCGTAACGCAGGATCCTGTACGGGAAAATAAGATTGCAGATGATGCTTGCTCCAATCAGAAAAGCGGAGCACGCCACAAGAAATCCTGGACTCATCAGATTTTCCTGGATTCCTTCGTTCACCAGAATCCGTTTGCTCACAATGTAATGGCCGACTGAATACAGCATATAGCATGCCAGCGTCGTGTAACCGGCCGCGATGTAACCGAACAGGCGGATAAAAATAAAGTTCAGCACCACATTCGCTCCAGCCGCCGCCATGGATGCAGCCATCAGAAACTGTGTTTTTTCATAATAAAACTGCGGCATCGAGAGAATATTATAAATGAAGATAAAGAACACACTCGCTGCCACCGGCGGAATGACGTACACCGCCTCGCGGTACTTCGGTGATCCGAAAATCAGCACCAGCTCCGGGCTGATCAGCATCAGCGCCACGGCTATACCGACCACTACAACACTAAGAAGCTGCAGCACCTTCCGCATCGAGCGGATGTCGCCCTTTTTGATCTTGCTGTACATCCACGGTGTCAATGCACTGTTCATACCGCTGATGAAAAGCTGCACCAGCATACCAATGCTGTACGCCAGCCCGTACAGCGCAACCTCCGTCTTTCCGACCATCTTGTCGATCATGATGCGGTCGCCCTGATTCAGGATAATACCGGACAGATAATGCGGCACAATCGGAATTCCGATCCGCAGTGCGTAGCCCCAGTATTCCTTCGAAAAGAACTCTTTTCCTTTGCAGAACTGGAACACAATAATCGGCACGCAGATACAGATCTGCACTCCGACGATACCCAGGATCCTCATCATGGCCGTACCGCCGTTGATGCGGATCAGCACCAGGCTTGCAATCGGGTTCATCAGCGCCTGCAGAATCGTCACACAGACCAGAATCCGGTACCGATACTCAAACCGCTGCCGCCCCGACCAGTAAGAAAGCGCCGGACTCAGCAGCGCTTCCAAAAACATCAGCAAAATCATGGATTTCGGCAGATTTAAAATCTTCTCCCAGAAACCCGATGTAAAACAATACAATGCAAAAACCGCACCCGTAATCACAAGCGTCAGTCCCTGCATTGCAGATGTATATTCATCCCGCTGCTTCTCGTACTTTGCCATCGCATTGTCATAAACACCATTAAATAAATACAGCGATGTCATAATCGTCAAAATCTGCAGCCAAGACAGATAAACCGTATAGGTTCCGTACTCCTCGGTGCTCATCAGACGCGTGAAAATCGGAACTGTGATGAACGAAATGCCCTTCTGTAAGAAACTGCAGATCGTAAACCAAAGCGCCGCCTTCGCCTGGACGGAGAGAGAACGGTATTTTGAGGTAATGTTCATGTAAAATAGAACTCCTTGCTGTTGGTTATTTGCGTGTTTTATGGTAACACAAAATGGTGGGGACTGCAAGAGGAACATCCATTAAAATCCCCCATGGTTGAACGCTTCCATTCAACCATGGGGGATTCTCACTGCTTTATGTGTTTCGATTCCCAAATGTCATAGGTATCCCTTCTTATTTTTAAATCTTTAATGGATACCCATTCATTTCCAGCCAGCATCGCTTCTTTCACACGATTCTCCAGAACCGTATACAATTCATACTCCGTTCCGCTGAACTCATCGCCTTCATCGGCCCCGTATGTATCAATCCCGGACTCATCCTGCTGTGGTTCCATGGGTTTAATATCGCCCGTCGGCAATGTAACATCCTCATTTTCGTCCGCAAACGCCTTTTGCGGCATCACAAAAATGGATGCCGCAAGCAGAAACAAAAATGCTGTCAGTTTAACGATTCTCTTTTTTCTCCTCTCCATGCGCTTTTCCTCCCTGCAATTCTTCTAAATACAGTTTTGCATCTTTTAAGAAGCTGACCGCAATCATCATGATCACAATGCCGATCGGAAATGCCGCTACGATACTGACAGACTGCAGACTGTTCATGGAACTCTCTGCAAAAAGAAGTGCAATCGGAAGCAGGATCAGCAGGATACACCACATCAGCTGAATTCCTTTTGCCGGCTCTTCGCCGTCTTCCAGTTTCCGGTAGCTGTAGCACGATGCCGTCAATGCGATCGCGTCGAACGATGTCGCATAAAATGCAACCATCGTAACTAATACAACAACCATAATCAGCGGTGCACACGGCATGGTTTTGATCATCGACACGATCAGATGATATAAATCCCCATTTTCATTATACTGCGAAATGAAATCAATTGCACCTGAAATCTGCTTTCCCATCGAATAATTTCCAAGAATAATAAAGCTGACAAGCGTGGAACCCACACCAAAACCGTATCCGCCGAGAATTGTCTGGCGCACGGTTCTTCCGCGGGAAATGCTGCCAATGAAGAACGGTGCTGCCACACACCATACCATCCAGTATGCCCAGTAATAAATGGTCCAGTTCTGTGGGAAGTTTGTCGTACGCATCGGGTCCGTATACGTTGATAAGCCGATAAAGTTCTGAATCATTTTTCCAAGAGAAGAAAATCCAGTTTCAATAATATACCGCGTCTCTCCCCCAAACAGCAGGACGAAGGCAAGAAGTCCGAAAAACAGATAAATGCACACCTTGGCCAGAATGCTGATTCCTTTGAATCCATGCAGAAGAGAATAGGTATAAACACAGCAGGTGATCAGAAGAATGATAATATTAATCACAGTTCTGCTGACTTCCATATGGAACAGCTCGCCGATGATTTCCGCCATCAGAGGAGTTGCCACACTAAAAGTGGTAGCAGTTCCGGCCAGCAGTGCAAAGACAGCCAGAAGGTCAATCAGACGGCCGCCAATTCCATCTGTCTGTTTTCCCAGAATCGGACGGCACGCCTCGCTGTATTTCTGACGGTTTCGTTTTCTTACATGAAGCATAAAGCCAAACGCAACAGCCAGTACCAGATAGAATCCCCACGGGATAAAGCTCCAGTGAAACAGTGGAAATACGCCTGCCCAGTCCTGAATGCTGCCAAGTTCTGCGATGTGAGGATCTGTTGCGTACAAAATCCACTCAGAGAACGAATAAAACAGAATATCTGCTGCCAGACCACAGGTAAACATCATGCATCCCCATGCAAAAAAGGAATATTTTGGCTTCTCATCCGGCTTTCCAAGCACAATATTTCCGTATTTGGAGCCTGCCAGAAACAGAGACAGAAAGAAAATGCCAAGTCCGATGACTAGGTAATACGTTCCAAAGGTGTCTCCAAACAGAAATCGAATCTGGCCAAGTACCTGATTCGACTGCTCCGGTGCAAAGAAAAATACGATACATAGAGCAACGATCAGCACCAGAGGCACCAGCGTGATCATCCAGTCGATTTCTTTTTTCTTCTGTTGGTTTTTACTGTTCATTTTCTTCCCTTTCTGCGTAATCCGCATACGATGCATCGAGTGCAACAAGCTCGCTGAAATTGTCTACTTCTATGATATCCTCTGCCTTCATTGGCCGGATGCCAAGCTGATACTCTTTCGGGTAGCAGAACATTGCCACATCGTCCCAGTAAATCTGACGGTTTTTCTTTACTTCAAACTCCTGCTCCAGATGGCCTTTTAACCGCTTTCCATCTTCTGCTGTCCATCGGGAAATGCTGTATAGCTGCCATCCGCCCTTTCCGCCGGTTCTGCTGCAGCCTGTCACAATGCCGTTTTCCACAGTCTGCAGCCACTCGTCGGTCTCATCATCGGTCCACACGCTGTTGTAACCGGATCGCTCAAACTCCGGTGTCAGAATTTCCGGATGATAAATGATCTGGTCACCGTCAAGAATAATCGCATTTTCCAGATGTTCCCGCGCCACATACAGCGATGCAATGTTATTGCAGGTATCGTACCATGGATTATCAATCAGTTTCAGGCCCGGGTACTCCTCTTCCAGTGTCTGGAACTGTTCCTTGAGGTAACCGACTACCACGTAAATTTCTGTGATTCCGTTTTTGTGCAGTCCATCGATGACGGTATCAATCATCCGCACACCGTTTACCCGGACCAGCGGTTTTGGTGTTTTTAACGTTACCGGCTTCATCCGGTTTCCGAGGCCTGCCGCCATAATAATGGCGCGCTCTACTTTGTACATATTTCTTTTCCTTCCTCTCCCAGTTCCTGCTGGACAATTTTGTAATAATCTTTTGCGTAACGGTACTGCCGCAGGGAATATTCTCCGAATTCCACGCCTAATTTCCGTTTATACTCGCACCAGTTGCTCCAGAGCAGGCCGCAGACTGCGATGTAGCAGTAGATTTTTATGCGTGTCCTGTCGTCACAGTTTCCTTCAAAATAAAGATCAATCAGATGATCCACCTGCTCTTTTTTGTAGAGAGAATAGATACAGAACATTGCGATATCCACATGCGGATCCTGCATTCCGGCGTATTCCCAGTCGATCAGGCGGATCTCCTCTTTTCCGTTTTCTTCCACAAACAGAAAGTTGTCCGGCACGGCATCAATGTGGGTGAGCACCCGCTCTCCAGCGTTTGCTTCGATGTAATCCTTTAACTGAAGCACATGCGCTTTCGTCTTTTCGTAATCTTTATATGCTGACGGAGTTCCTTCCCAGAGGCTTTCATAGTATTCCATCTGTCCGAACAGGTCGAAGGAATGGTCTACTCTTAATTTCTGCCCGTGAAACTCCCGCAGTTTCTTCATGCATTTCTGAAGATCTTCTTCCTTTTCTGCATCGCATACCCTCGCACCGTCGAGATATTCTGTGATTTTATAGCCGTTCTCCGGATTAATATAGGCAATCTCATCGCAGATCTTCCGTCCGGCGATCGTCTGATAGACGGCTGCTTCCTGCCTGCGGTTGATCAGCTGATCTGTTCCCTCTCCCGGGATACGCATAATGTATTTTTTATCTTTGCAGGAGAATAAAAAGGATCGATTTGTCATTCCCTTTTTCAGAACTGTAATGTTTGTTACTTCGTCCTGCTGTGCTCCAAGTGCTTCACAGATCACCTGAATGGCATCCGTCTGCAGCTGGCTGGAATCGCTGTCGATCTCACGCAGCTGCTCATAAGTATTAATTTCTACGGCATCTGCTGCATGTACAACACGGGCGGTCACAATCATTCTGTCTTTCCGGTATAAGGTTTCCTCCCAGAACGCTCCGTCGTATCGGGAATCTCTTCCCAGTTCTTCCAGACGCTCCCGCACGATCGCTGCTTCCGCTTCCAATAGATAACAGATACCAATCATGGCGTTTCCGCCAGCCTGCTCTTTCTGTACAACCAGCTCCTGCTTCCGGTTTACACGAACGGTACTGTCATCATCCACCAGATCACTGACCATGTACCAGGAGTATAATTCATTTCTGCTGTATGGATTCTTTTCGCACCAGATATCACAGGGAATGATGTAGCTGTTTGATAAATGATCTGCCGCCGTTTTCAGGGAATGCAGATTGTTTTTCGACGCATAATCCGGAGCAACGATCAGGTCTACGCCGTATTCATCGATCAGATATTCATACTGCTCTTTCATAAATCCGACAACGATGTAAATCTCTGTAATGCCGACTTCATGAAGCTGACGGATTGTGCACTCAATCAGCCGCTCTCCTTTGATTTCCAGAAGTCCTTTCGGTGTCTCTGTATTAATCGGAACCATCCGCATACCAAATCCGGCGGCAAGAATAATGGCGTTTTTCGGCGCTTTTTCTTTTGCTTCACGCAGTGCCTTTTCTGTCGGACGGATCTCTTCATCCAGGTAACCTTCTGAAATCAGCTCCTTAAGCGAACGATTAACAATACCAAGCGAATGGCCGGTCTGCGCGGCAAGGATACGCTGATTGATGAAGGGTTCTTTTATCAGGTTGTTCAATATATCTTGTTTCGAATTGTTCATATACTTCCTTCTTTCATTTTTCATGAACTTTTGTTTTCGATTATACTATAACTTTATAGCTTTTTCAATCCCCTGTGTGTTAGGATAGTTGTCAGTGAAAGATAATTACTTTTGTGGTAGTATATATGTGAACTTCCTATAAAATTAACTCTCATAAAATTCCTTTTAAAGTATGCTACAACTGGCTTAAAGCAAGAACATGTCGAAACGAGAGTTAATATTTCAGGAAGTTCACATAAAAAGGTCCAAATAATTAACATTATTTGGACCACCTGTCAAAGGAAGCCTTTTTCCTTTTCGCCGTCATCAGGACTTCTTTACGCTTCCATTCATAAATTTTTCTTAAAATTTACCTTTATTTTACCACACTACTCCCAAAACTACAATATATCTCCATTTTTCATTTTTTTTACATGGAACCTTTCTGGCCTAATACAATCAGTACAGTTTTAAACAAAATCTTAATATCCAGCATAAAGGACCATTCTGAAATGTACTTCGTATCCAGTTTTACAACCTCTTCAAAGTCCGTAATATCACTTCGTCCGCTTACCTGCCACATACCGGTAAGACCTGGTTTAATAGCCAGACGGGCTCTGTGGTGCAGTTCGTATTTTTCCCACTCGTCTACTGTCGGCGGACGGGTTCCGATGAGGCTCATATCCCCTTTTAATACATTGAAGAACTGCGGGAACTCATCCAGTGAAGTTTTGCGGATGAAATTTCCAATTCCCTTGCCAGGACCCTTTTCGCTGCCGATAACGCGCGGATCGTTCTCCATTTTGAACATCAGACCGTCGCTAACACGGTTCTGTTTCATCAGTTCTTTTTTCCGTTCCTCAGCATCCATGTACATACTGCGGAATTTGTAGATTTTGAATTTTCTTCCGTTCTTTCCAACACGGTACTGTGAAAAGAAGATCGGCCCCGGCGATTTGATATAGATTGCAGGAGCGACAAACAAAAAGATGATTCCTGTCAGGATACATCCTACGAGACCACCACAGATATCCATGATTCGTTTCAGAATAAGCTGGCCTGCGCTTGCCATATTGATGCAGGTGGTGACCACGGTATAGTTGCCCATGCGCT
>OGOS01002386.1_pt1 | contig 10255 bp, 10 predicted proteins | sample 1552701 | NCBI WGS metagenome assembly OGOS01 (sample SAMEA2580128, study PRJEB22360) | human gut metagenome | biome: human gut; feature: human-associated habitat; material: faeces | place: Denmark | collected 2008/2010
GATAAAGGCCATCTCGGAGCTGTCCACGGGGTGGTAGCTGCCATCCAGCAGGGTGGCCTTCAGGCCGACCACAGGATAACCGGCCAGCACGCCTTTTTCGGCGGCAAGGCGGACACCCTTTTCCACAGCCGGGAAGAAGTTCTTGGGCACGCTGCCGCCGAACACCTTTTCCTCGAACACGACCTGCTCGCTGTCGCAGGGCTCAAAGTTGATGATAACGTCACCGAACTGGCCATGACCGCCGGTCTGCTTCTTATGGCGTCCCTGCTTCTGGCAGGCCTTGCGGATAGACTCGCGGTAGGCAATGCGGGGAGCTTCCAGACCGATCTCCACGCCGAACTTGTTCTTCAGCTTGGCCTTGACCACGTCCAGATGCTGCTCGCCCAAGCCGCCGATGACCTGCTGATGGGTCTCGGCGTTGTTGATGTAGCACAGGGTGGGATCTTCTTCCATCAGGCGTGCCAGTGCGCTGGAGATCTTGCCCTCGTCGCCCTTCTTGGCCACGGTAACAGCCATAAACAGGCTGGGCTTGGGGAACACGGGAGCGGGCAGCTTGACAACACGGTCTGCATCGCACAGGGTATCGCCGGTCTTTGCGCTTACCAGCTTTGCCACAGCGCCGATATCGCCGGCACCGATGCCGTCGTTTTCGATCTGCTTCTTGCCAAGGACGGTCAGGGGCTTAGTGATCTTTTCCACCTCGCCGGTGCGGGCGTTGGTCAGCGGTTCGCCTGCGGTCACCTTGCCGCTGATAACGCGCAGATAGCTCAGCTTGCCCACGAACGGGTCAGCCACGGTCTTAAAGACGTAGGCGGCAGTGGGCTCATCCTCGGTGCAGTGCAGTTCCACCGGCTCGCCGTTGGCGTCCTCAGCCAGCGTGCTGGCCTCGTGCTCCGGGCTGGGCAGCAGCTTGTGCATATTGAACAGCAGCATATCCAGTGCCTGCAGGTTTACGGCGCTGCCGCAGAACACAGGAGTGATCAGGCCGTCCTTAACGCCCTTGCGCATACCCTCCACGATCTCCTCGGTGGTAAAGGGCTCGCCGCCGAAGAACTTTTCCATCAGCTCATCGTCAGTTTCCGCAATGGCCTCGCTCATGGCCTCGATCAGACCCTGGAAGCGGTGGCCGATGTCCGGCAGATTTACCTGGATCTGCTTGCCGCCCTCGTACTTGAAGGCCTTCTGGCTGAACAGGTTGATGTACACGGGGGTGCCGTCATCCAGCTTTGCGGGCACGACACAGGGGCAGACGGTGGAGCCGAAGCGGATCTTCATATCCTCAAGGATCTTGAAGTAGTTGGCGTTTTCCAGATCGCACTTGGAGACGAACACCATGGTGGCCTTGCCGTTCTTGCGCGCCAGCTGGAATGCCTTTTCCGCGCCCACGGTAACGCCGCTGCGGCCGGACACGCACACCAGCACGCTCTCGGCGGCGCGGATGCCCTCGTACTCGCCTGCTTCAAAGTCGAACAGACCCGGTGCATCGATCAGGTTGTACTTGATGCCCTCGTACTCCACCGGCACAACGGAAGCCGACAGGCTGGCCTTGCGCTTTGCTTCCTCGGGATCAAAGTCCGAAATCGTGGTACCGTCCTCAACCCGGCCCATACGCTCGGCAGCGCCCGAAAAATAGACCAATGCTTCGGTCAGCGTGGTCTTGCCGCTGCCGGCATGGCCGGCAATCAGAATATTGCGGATGTTGTTGCTTGCGTATTTCATATCGGTTTTTCCCTCATTTCCGCCGCACGGAGCGTTCTCTCCGTTTTTGTGGCATATTTTACAAAGATAATACCACATCCGAAACGATTTTTAAATATATCGTTTCAAATTTTAGCAAAAACGCCTGCCAAACTTCCGGGCACTGTTTTGTGCAAGTTGACATCGGGGCGTAAAATGGGCAGTCAGAAAAAACAGAACTCCCGGCATCGCGTATAGGTGCGGAGCCGGGAGTTTTCGTTGCAAATATGCGGTTTTTGTGGTATGCTGTAAGTGCCGCTTCGGCGGTGAAAAGGCGTTGACCCAAAACGCAAGGCGGCTCTGTGTCCTCACTGGTTCTGCAAATTCACCCCAGAGTGAAGCAGGTGTCAGGAGGGCAGCTTTTTGAAGTGATCTCTCCTGATGCTTTCGGCGGAAGGAGGGATGTTGGATGTCGATCTCCGAGATTCTGATGCTTCTGACGCTCATCGTCACCATCGTACATGTGACCTTTGAAATCACATGGAAACTCGAGCAGAGAGAAAAACACCATGACAACGGCAAAAAGAAAAAGTGACCGCCAGCGCTTCCCCAAGCCACGGTCACTTGATCTTTTGGTCATTTGATCCATGAGGAGCGGAGCCGTTTTGCCGGGCAGCGCTCTTTCTATTCGTAGTATAGTCTATTTTTCCGGGTTTGTCAAGCCGCAGACCCGCATAAAGGGGCAGGAGGTTTTACGCGATGAAACGCGAGGATTATATCAACTGGGACGAATATTTTATGGGCATTGCGCTGCTTACCGCCATGCGCTCCAAGGACCCCAACAGTCAGGTGGGTGCGTGCATCGTAAGCCCGGAAAATAAGATCCTTTCTCTGGGCTACAACGGGATGCCCATGGGCTGCAGCGATGACGAGATGCCTTGGGAGCGGGAGGGTGCCCCTCTGCAGACCAAGTATATGTACGTCTGCCATGCCGAGCTGAACGCCATCCTCAACAGCGCCCACAACAACCTGAAGGGTGCCCGGGTGTATGTGACCCTGTTCCCCTGCAACGAGTGCACCAAGGCCATCATCCAGTCCGGCATTGCCGAGGTGGTGTACTACGGCGACAAGTACCACGACAGCGATTCCAGCATTGCGGCGCGGTTCATGTTCGAGCACGCCGGTGTCCGGCTGACCCCCTATAAGCCCACCGGACGCCGGGCAGAGCTGGAACTGTAAGCTCCCTCTTGACCTTCCTGATGCAACGTACTATAATAGGATCATAGCTTGAATAAATATTCAAGAGTGCTTGCATAGAGAGGGAAATATACAATGGAACTGAAAAATCGCAGCTTTTTGAAGCTATTGGACTACACCCCTGCCGAGATCGGTCAGCTGCTGGAGCTGGCTGCTGACCTGAAAGCCAAAAAGAAGGCCGGTATCCGGCACGACCAGCTGCGGGGCAAGAACATCGCCCTGATCTTTGAAAAAACCTCCACCCGCACCCGCTGCAGCTTTGAGGTAGCCGCCCACGATCTGGGCATGGAGGTGACCTATCTGGACCCTTCCGGCAGTCAGATCGGCAAAAAGGAATCCATCGCCGATACCGCCCGGGTGCTGGGACGGATGTTTGACGGCATCGAGTACCGTGGCTACGGCCAGCAGATCGTGGAAGAGCTGGCGCACTACGCCGGTGTTCCGGTGTGGAACGGCCTGACCAACGAGTTCCATCCCACCCAGATCTTAGCCGATTTCCTTACCATTCAGGAGCATTTCGGCCACTTGAAGGGCATCCACTTCGTTTACTTCGGCGATGCCCGCTACAACATGGGCAACAGCCTGATGGTGGGCTGCGCCAAGATGGGTCTGCACTTTACCGCCTGTGCACCCAAAAAGTATCAGCCCGACCCCGCGCTGGTAGAGCAGTGTCAGGCCATTGCCGCCCAGACCGGTGCCACCCTCTCCTTTGAAGAGGACCCCGTCAAGGCAGCAAAGGGCGCGGACGTGCTGTACACCGATGTGTGGGTGTCCATGGGCGAGCCGGTTGAGGTGTGGGCAGAGCGCATCCACGATCTGGCTCCCTATCAGATCAATCAGGATCTGATGAATATTGCAGGCCCGGATGCAGTATTTATGCACTGCCTGCCCGCCTACCACGACCACAAGACCACCGTGGGCAAGGAGATGGGCGAGCGCTTTGGCCGCGATGCCATGGAGGTGACCGACGAGGTATTCGAAGGCCCCCAGAGCATCGTGTTTGACGAGGCCGAGAACCGGATGCACACCATCAAGGCGGTCATGGCGGCCACCTTGGGGTATCAGGAATAAAGAGATAAGCCCGGAAGGCTCGCAGACCTTCCGGGCTTATTCTTTTCAAAAGTAATTCGCAATCATTCCGAAACTGCATTCTGCAGTTTCAGCACGCCTGCCTGCGTCAGGCGCTTACGCAGCAGCGCACCCACGATGCAGGAAACCACGATCTTGCCCAAGTCCAGCGCAATGAAGGGGTAGACACAGACGGTCAGCGCGTAGCCCAGCTCGCACTGCATCTGGAACACGAACCATGCCGTGCCCAGCACATAGCAGGCGGCATCGCCCAGCACCAGACCCACAGCGGAGATCACCGGGTTGCCCTTGCTCTTTTCAATGAACATACCGCCGATGAAGGCCAGCAGCAGATAGCCCACCAGATAACCGCCGGTAGGGCCTGCCAGCTTGGCAAGACCGGCGCCGTAGCCGGAGAACACCGGAATGCCGATGGTGCCCAGTGCCAGATAGAGGACCACGCTCAGGGTGCCGAACTTCGGCCCCAGCAGCCATGCGGTCAGGCAGATGACAAAGTTTGCCAGTGAGATGGGCACGGCTCCGATGGGCACGGTCAGCGGGCCCAGCACGCACAGCACGGCAGCCATCACAGCGGTAACGGCCATCTGGTAGGTAGTCAGTTTTTTGTCTTTCATAGTCAGTTTTCCCCTCTGTTTTTTCGTTATGCAAGGCATCTGTGCCCGAGTATACCGCACCGGTGCGCCGCAGGTCAACGGAAAAGTTTGCAAAGGGTTTACAATCAATAGATATATTGTAATCCGTCAAAAAATATGATATTCTAAGAATACGGCGCTGATTGCATAATCGGTGGTCATGCTTTCCCATCCCGCAGCACTGCTTCTTCCTGTACATGGAACGAACCAGCGGCTTGTGGGAGGAGAACTTTTTTGAGCCAAGCCTCCTCGAGCCCTGAAGGCGAAGGGAGGGATGTCAGATGGATCTGTCGGAGATGCTGAACCTGCTGATGGTCATTCTTACGCTGTTGGGATTGATCATTGAGGTAATTCGCCTGACCCTTGAGGTCATGGATAAAGCTTCGCAGAAGAAAAACGATGACAACAAAAAAGATTGACCGCCCCAGTCTACCAAACTAGCGGTCAATCTTTTTGACTAATGCGGGATGGAAAGCTGACCTTTGCAGTCAGCGCCCCTTCTGTTTATAGTATAATCGCACCATCGTGTTTTGTCAAGGAGGTTCCCATGGGTGGAGGTCATGTATCGCGGCCGGATTTCGGGATGCCGCAGCCGGATGCGGCGTACCCGCTGACCGAGTTCTATCTGCTGGCGCAGCAGGCGCTGGAAAAAAGCGGCAGCTTTATGCTGCCCGCCCTCTACGCAGGGCTGCACGCCCCTGCCCGGCGCATCTACCGGGAGGAAGCCGCCGGGTATTTACAGCTTGCGGCTGCCCCGGCAGAGGGCTTGGCCCGGCTGCTCTCCCCTGCCCGGATGCAGCTTTTATACAGCAGCTTACAGGTGCAGCCGGACGGCACCCCCGCCGCCCTTCTGCTGACCGAGGAGTGCACCCGCCTGACCGTGGCGGTGCAGCTGCTGCCGCCCTTTGTGTGGGAGGACCCGCTGCCGCCGCTGCCGGATGTTCCGGCGGCGCTCACCCTGCAATTGACCATGCAGGACGTGATGGCGATTGACACCGCCCCTGCCGCACTGGCGCAGAAACTGGTGCACAGCACAAGCGGCAAATGCTGGCTGCACCACCCCAAGGCTGAGACCTTTCTCTCCGAGCGGCTGGCGCTGCTGCAAAGAATTTATAAATAAGTAGGGGCAATCAATTTTTCTCTAAAGGCTTCCCCCGGTCGGGGGAAGCTGTCACCGCAGGTGACTGATGAGGGCGCAGGATAGCAGCATCTCGCCTTAAATACCCCTCATCCGGCGCTGCGCGCCACCTTCCCCCCAAGGGGTGAAGGCTTTTGCTCCGAATCAAGCTTCAAAAGTTGATTTCCATGAAGGAGGGTCTCCCCTCTTTTACTTTTTGCGATTCCGTGGTATACTGACCGGTAAACCGGCAGGATATCCAACTCCCGTCGGAGAACGTGGACGTGTCATGCGGCCGGTGCGTCCGGCACACAAAAAATGGAAGGAACCGGGTTTTGTTCTGCAATAATCGGGGATGCTGAGCCGTATATTGAGTGAACGTCCCCGTGAGAACCACAAACATTCCATCGAGAAGCCCGCTTCCGGGCATCCAAGGAGAGTTTATACAATGGGACAGCTGACCAGAAACGAAGTTTTTACCTTGGCGGTGCAGCGTTACAGCGACACCGTCTACCGCACTGCGGTACATAATTGCCGCTGCACAGCCGATGCTGAGGATGTGGTGCAGGATGTGTTTGAAAAGCTGCTGCACTACAACGGCATCTTTGAGAGTGAGGAGCATCTCAAAGCATGGCTGCTGCGGGTGGCCATCAACCGCTGCCGGGACCTGACCCGCGCCGCCCACCAAAAGGACACCGAGCTGGACGAGAACCTGCCCGCCCCCGATGTCCTTGCGGAGGACGGCAGCGTGCTGGATGCCATTCGCACCCTGCCGGAAAACTACCGCAATGCCATCTATCTGCATTACTACGAAGGATACACTGCGGCAGAGATCGGGCGGATGATGGCGGTGCCCACAAACACGGTACTAAGCTGGCTGCGGCGCGCACGGGCACAGTTACATACGATGCTGAAGGAGGAGATCGAAGATGAGGTGGTATGAATACAAGATGGAGGTCGATGACCTGACTGCCCCGGACGATCTGAAGGCAAAACTGCTGGCCATGACCGACACCCTGACTGCAGAGGAAAAGGCTGAGCCCATGATGGCCGCCCCTGCCCCGCAGACCGCTGCACCCGCAGCACCCCTGAACACCGCCGAAACCAAGAAGAAAAAGCCCATCCACTTCCCGGTAAAGCAGCTGGGCACGCTGGCTGCCTGTCTGGCTGTGTGTGTGCTGGGTTACAGCACCCTGCATCTGGGCATCGGGATGGGCAGCGCCAAAAGCAGCGCGCCCGCCCTGTACGCAGCCGAGGGCGCTGCCAACAGCTCTGCCGCTTCTGTGGCATCGGACAGCTTTGCTGTCCAGCACGCCGCGCTGGACAGCACCCCCGAGGCGGTGAATTACAGTCTGGAGGCAGACGACCGCTCTCTGGAAACGGAGTACAGCGGCACCGGCAGCACCGAAGCTGCTGCCCCTGCGGTGGACAGCGCCAAGATCATCTACACTGCCAACCTGACGCTGGAAAGCAAGGACTACGAAGCAGCCCGCAGTGCGCTGGACAGCGCTCTTGCCGAAGCGGGCGGCTATCTGGAATCCAGCAGCGAATATTCCAGCAGCGGTTCCAGCCGCTCCGTAAGCCTGACCTACCGGGTGCCGCAGGCCAATTACCAGAGCTTTCTGGATGCTGTGGCCGCTGCCGGTAATGTGACCTATCGCAGCCAGCAGGCCGATGATGTGACCACTCAGTATATGGACGTGTCCGCGCGGCTTTCTAATCTGCAGGCACAGCGCACCCGCTTACAGCAATTGCAGGCACAGGCCGAAACTCTTTCGGACTTGCTGCAGATCGAGGACTCCCTCACCGAGGTACAGTCCCAGATCGAAAGTTGGCAGAGCCAGCTGGACTGGTACAGCGATCAGGTGCAGCAGTGCACCGTGTATATCGACCTGAACGAGGTGCAGACCTACACACCCGCCGACGAGGGCTTTTTCTCCCGCATCGGCACCGCCCTTGTCTCCGGCTGGGGCAACTTTGTGAATGGCTTGCAGCAGCTGGTAGTTGCGCTGGCCTCCGTCTGGCCGCTGGCAGTGCTGGCGTGTGCCGCTGTTGCCGTGGCGCTTGCATGGCGCAAAAAGCACCCGAAGAAGTGACCCCATAGAAATTCATTTTTCCGCATAAAGGCTTCCCCGGGCTGGGGGAAGCCTTTTGTTCAACCCCGTTGAAAAAACCACCCCTGTCCCGCCGGGCTGCTGCACCGGGAGACAGGGGTGGTTTTGTATATTTTGCAGTACTTATTACACGCCGGAATAGGCCGAGAAGCCGCCGTCCACCGGCAGGCAGATGCCGGTGATGAAACCGGCTGCCTCATTGTTCAACAGGAACAGCAGCGCGCCCACAAGGTCTTTTTCACTGTCGCCAAAGTGTCCCATGGGGGTGGCGGCAAGGATCTTTTTGGTGCGGTCGGTGGGGGTGCCGTCCTCGTTGAAGAGCAGCTTTGCGTTCTGCTCGCTGGCAAAAAAGCCCGGGGCAATGGCGTTGACCCGGATGCCCACCTTGCTGAAGTGCACCGCCAGCCACTGGGTAAAGTTGGTCACAGCAGCCTTGGAGCCGGAGTAGGCAGGGATCTTGGTCAGGGGCAGGTAGGCGTTCATGCTGGAAATGTTCAGAATGTTGCAGCCCTCGCGCCCTACCATCTGCCGTGCAAATGCCTGCGTGGGCAGCAGGGTGCCGATGAAGTTCAGGTTGAACACCATCTCCACGCCGCTCTCGTCCAGATCAAAAAAGGTGACGGTGTCGCTTTCCAGATCGGCCATCTCAAAATATTCCTTGTCCGTATTGGCGCGGGCGTTGTTGCCGCCGGCACCATTCACAAGGATATCGCAGGGGCCAAAGTCTGCCAGCACATCCTCGGCTACCTGCAGGCAGTTGGCCTTGTTCATCACGTTGCAGGTGTAGCCCTTGGCGGTGCCGCCCTCGGCTTCGATCTTGTCCGCAAGCTCCTTGAGCTTATCCATGTTGCGGCCCAGCAGCGCCACCTTTGCGCCCGCCCGGGCCAACGCCTTGGCAAAAATGGAGCACAGCGTGCCGCTTGCGCCGGTGACGACAGCCACCTTGCCGGTGAGATCTGTGTTCAGTACATTCTTTTCCATAACATCCTCCTGTTACAGCTGTATTCATTGGCTAGAGTATAACAGAAAAAGACGGTCTTTGCCAGAACGTTCTTATTATAAAATGAGAAAGTTTTATTCTTTTTGCCGGGCAACAAGCACGATATCTTCTGGATGCAGTGCAGACGCAATCGCGCAAAATCGCAAAAATGACCGTTTTTACCTTGAAGATCTTCTAACTCTTCCAAAGCAAAAGCAGTATGATAAAAGCATGACAAACACATCCTACTTCTGCTCCGCAGCCCGCAGCGAGGGCGGCGCTTCCCACTTTGATGTGAACACAAAAAAACAGGTTGAATTTAAAAATTCAACCTGCTTGGTGGTTGCGGGGGCCGGATTTGAACCAACGACCTTCGGGTTATGAGCCCGACGAGCTACCAGACTGCTCCACCCCGCGATATTTACTTTTTTGCTTTTCAGCGGCTCTCGCTGACTGCTCAAGTATAATACCACAGAGCGGGTAGAATGTCAACCCTTTTTGAGAAAAATTTTCGTATTCTCCTGCCGCAGCTTTTAACGCACCATTGTCCGGTGCTGTGCGCGGTATTCGGCGGGGGTGATGCCGTACAGACGGCGGAAGGTTTTCAGGAAGCTGCTGTAATCCGGAAAGCCGCTTTCGGTGCAGGCATTCAGGACGGAAACGCCCTCTTCCAGCGCCTTGCGGCAGTGCTGCATCCGCAGATAGATCAGGTAGTTGTGGATACTCTCCATGGTGCACTCCTTGAACGCACGGGAAAGGTGCTCCCGGCTGGCGTAAAGCTCCTGCGCCAGCTGCGCGGTGGTAAGGGTCGGGTCCTGATAATGGGTCTGAAGGTAGGCCACCGCGCGCGACCAGCACACTGGTGCTGCTGGGTGTTCTAATCCCTGACTGTTCCGGGTAAAGCAACGAATACGTTGCCCCCATTTCTCTGAAGATATCCTGCATCTGAGGGGGAATGGGGGCATTTTTTATCAAAAATCAACTGAGATGAGTAAAAGCTATGGAGATCTGCTCCCGTTTTACCGGCATGGAGCGCAAGAACGGCGCTTTCCTGCTGCACACCGACAACGCGGATGTCAAGGTCTGCTTCGTGACCGACGAGATCGTCCGTGTCCGCGCCAGCTTTGACCACGAGCTGGCCGAGGAATCCTACATCCTGATGACCACCGCCTGGGAAGACCGTATGGACGACCTGTTCAAGGGCGAGCGCACCCGCGTGGAGCCTTTTGCGGCTGAGGTCACCGAGGACGACAAGACCATCACTTTTGCCACCGGCAAGGTGACTCTGGTGGTCGAGAAGGACCCCATCAATTTCAAGCTGCTGTCCGCTGACGGCTCGGAGCTGTACAGCACCCTGCCCGGCAACCCGTTCGTCAAGGACTCCAACAAC
>OGOS01002387.1_pt1 | contig 10248 bp, 9 predicted proteins | sample 1552701 | NCBI WGS metagenome assembly OGOS01 (sample SAMEA2580128, study PRJEB22360) | human gut metagenome | biome: human gut; feature: human-associated habitat; material: faeces | place: Denmark | collected 2008/2010
GCTGTTCCGTATGTTCTCGCGCAACATCCCCGCGCGGCAAAAAGAATATTATTCTTTCTTAAAGGTATGGACACCGGTGCAAAAATGGTTTAGAATTAAGAAAACGGCTTTTCGCGAGCGCAAGCAATACAAGTACTTCCGCTGTCCGGGCTGTCGCCAGCAGCTGCGCGCACCGCGCGGACGCGGTAAAATTCTTGTCACCTGCCAGCGCTGCCATAAGCAGTTTAAACAAAAGACCTGATTAGGGCAAGGAGTTTGAAAACTATGAAAGTTGCAATTTTAGGCACCTGGCACGTCCACACCAAAGAGTACACCACGGGTGTACTGAACAACCCGAACGCGGAAGTCGCTGTAGTTTGGGACAACGACGCAGAGCGCGGCAAGAAGTTCGCCGATGAAATGAACCTGCCGTTCAACGCAAACCTTGACGCTGTACTCGGCGACGAGAGCATTGACAGCGTGGTCATCTGCACTGCGACCTGCGACCACCCGGAGATCATGATGAAGGTGACGGCGGCGAAGAAGAACATCTTCACCGAGAAGGTGCTCACCATCGACCCCAAGGACGCAGAGAAGGTCGCCGAGGCTGTGAAGGCTTCCGGCAAGGTATTTACGATCTCTTACCCGCACCGCACGTTCCCGACGCTGCGCGCGGTAAAAGCTTTGATGGACAGCGGCAAGTTGGGCCGTGTGACCTACGCACGCGTGCGCAACGTACACAACGGCAGCTCCGCAAACTGGCTTCCCCCGCATTTCTACGATAAAGCACAGTGCGGCGGCGGCGCAATGATAGACCTTGGCTCACACCCGATGTACACGCTTTACTGGCTGCTGGGAGAGCCGAAATCCATTACCTCCACGTTCACGCAGGTGACGAACCGCGGCGTTGAGGATAATGCGGTTTCCGTCATCGAGTTTGCAGACGGCAAGATCGGCGTTTCCGAGACCGGCTTTGTCTCCGAGTGCAACCCGTACACGCTGGAAGTGAGCGGCACGGACGGCGCTGTGATGGTACACGGCGACAGCGTACAGTGGGGTGGCAAGGCGACCGAAGGCAAGTGGGTAGACCTTGAGCTGCCGGAAAAGGAGCCGCTGCCGATCGACCAGTGGATCGATGCTGTTGTAAACGGCAAGCCGTCTCCGTTCACGATTGACGAGGCTGTGATGCTGACCCGTTTGATGGACGGTGCTTACAAGGCATTTGAGACTGGCGCAAAGGCGACGTTCTGATTTTAATTCTTATTTTAATTCTTAAATAAAAAACTCTGAGCACCCGCCGCGCGCATTTCCGTGTGCGGCGGGTCATTTTTAGGGCGAAGCCTGCGGTATCGCCTTAACGTGTATTGGAAACCGGAGGGTCATTGTGGAAAAAGAAAACCATTCTGCAGAAAAGAAACCGATGCGGGAATACACCCCGTGGGACTATGTAAAGCCCGGCATTGCCATTGCCGCCTTTGCGGTGGGGCTGATTTTCGTACTGTTCAAGTTCGATGCGGTCTCGAAGGTGGGCGGCGTGCTCTTTAACGCGGTGAGCTCGTTTATTCTGGGCCTTTTTATCGCGTACATTTTAAATGTGTTTTTGAATCTGTTTGAGAACACGGTGTTCGGAAGGCTCACACGCAGTGACAACAAGGTGTGGAAAAAGCTGAAGCGCCCGGTATGCGTGGCGCTTTCCTATGCGGTGATCGTGCTCATCCTCCTCGCCATCACGCTGTATGTCGTGCCGGAGATTTTCAAGTCTTTAGAACTCATCGGCGAGACGGCACGCGTGAATATTCCGGTGTATGCAGACCAGATTGCCAAATGGGCAGACGAGCTTTCCAAGCAGTTTGACCTCGATTTTTCCACGATGGTGGATTCGTTGAATAACTTCAACTGGTCTTCGATTTTATCGGGCGCAACGGAGTTTACGACGAACTTTTTCAGCTCGCTTGTAAACGTGACCGTGAATGTGGCGAGCGGCATTTTCACGTTTGTGCTCTCCGTTATCTTCTCCGCGTACTTCCTGACGAGCAAGGAGAGCCTGCTGCTTTCCTTAAAGCGTGTCTCCTATTCCCTGCTGCCGAAAAAGGTGGTGGCAACGCTGGCAGACATTGCGGTAACCTCGAACAACGTGTTTTCTTCCTTTGTGCGCGGCCAGCTGACGGAGTGTGTCATTTTAGGCTGCCTGTGCTTCATCTGCATGTCGCTTATCGGGTTTGACTACGCGCTGCTCATCTCGTGCATTGTGACGATCACTGCGTTAATACCGATTCTCGGCGCGTACATCGGCTGTTTTTGCTGCTGATCGTAAACCCCATGGATGCTGTATGGTTCGTCATCTTCTTCATCTGCCTTCAGCAGTTTGAGGGCAACCTCATTTACCCGAAGGTCGTGGGCTCGACCATTGGTCTGCCGGGCGTGTGGGTGATGACCGCCGTGACGATCTTCAGCAATTTGTTCGGCATTTTGGGCATTATTCTCGGCACACCGATTGCAGCGGTTCTATACACGGTGATGCGCCGCGTGACAACGAACCGCCTTGCGGCGCGCGGGCTTTCAAACGCTGATTTAGAACCGGGCAAATACCCATATCTGGAAAGCTCTCACTACGCGGCGGGGTATTCTAAGGGCCGCCCGCTGTGCGCCCCCGTTTTGGAACGCGCGGCAAAGAAAAAGGAACAGGGTAAAAAGCCGCTGTTCCCGAAGTTTAAAACGAGCAAGAAAAAGTGATTTTTCGGCGCCGTACGGGAACCCGTACGGCGCTTTTTATATGCCAAAAGGCATACGGCAAAGCGTTTTTCGCTTACCGTATGCCTTTTGTTTTGCGGAAATTAAAGCGCTGCGATGACTTCCACTTCGACGAGGACGTTCTTCGGCAGGGTCTTGACGGCAACGCAGGAGCGTGCCGGCTTTTCGGTGAAATACTTGCCGTAGACGGCGTTGAACGCGGCGAAATCGCCCATATCGGCGAGGAAGCAGGTGGTCTTCACGGCGTTTTCAAACGTGGTACCGGCTTCTTCGAGGACGGCGGCGAGGTTCTTCATGACCTGCTCTGCCTGCTCGGTGATGTCTGCACCGTGGATGTCGCCCGTTGCGGGGTCGATCGGAATCTGACCGGAGGTGAAGAGCATATTGCCGCAAACGATGGCCTGCGAATACGGGCCGATGGCTGCGGGGGCTTTCTTTGTATCGATTTTCTTCAGCATGATATAACTTCCTTTCGTCACACGGCATCACGCCGCGTTTATATTCATCATAGCGATTTTTGGCGTTTTCGTCAAGTTTTGCTTTTTACTCGGCGAGGGCGTAGAATGCTTCGCTGTATTTTTCGGAATCGTCCGCCATGATGAGCAGGACAAGGTCGCCGACGCTTTCCACGCGCACGTCGTTCGGGTTGACATCCACGCAGATCCACTTGGCGGGGTTCGCGCTGCGGCGGATCTCCGCTTTCAGCTCGTCGATGTCGGTACCGTCCTTGACACGCATGAGGCAAACGGAAAACGCGATGGCGTTGATGAGCGGCTCGCTCGCGACGGCTTCTTCAAAATCGAGGTTTTCGACGCCGAAGTAATACGCAGACTGGTCTTTCGGAATCTCGACCGTGCCGACGCTGTTTTTGAGAAAATCGCGCTGCTCGTCATCGACATCTACGGTGTCATACAGGCGGTCTATAATCTCCGGCAGCGTGCCCGAGATGGTTTTGCCGCTGTCTGTTGTGCTGTTTCCGCTGCCGCAGGCGGCGCAGGCGAAAAGCAGTGTGAGCGCGAGCAAGAGCGCCGTAAGCTTTTTGGGTTTTCTCATGGTAAATTTCCTTTCCGGTTTCAAAATCGAAGGGGTAGTTTAGTATTTTGTGGCGTAGTAGTCGATGGCTTCATCGATGGTGCCGTCAAACACGATCTTTCCGTTTTTCATCACGATACCGCGGGTGCAGAACGCTTTGGCAATCTCCGGCGAATGGGTGACGAACAGAAGCGTGATGTCGCCCTGCATGATCTCCTTCACCTTTTTGGTGCACTTATCGCGGAACGCGCGGTCGCCGACGGACAGCGCCTCATCGACGATGAGGATTTCCGGGTTGATGTTGACGCAGATGGAAAAACCGAGGCGCGCTTTCATACCGCTGGAATACGTGCGCACAGGCTGGTCAATGTATTCTTCGAGCTCTGCAAAATCAATGATGGCAGGCTCGAGCTTTGCGATGTCTTCATCGTTAAGGCCCAAAATGCGGCCCTTGAGGTAAATGTTTTCGCGGCCGGTAAATTCCTGGTCAAAGCCGCTTGTGAGCTCCAGAAGCGCGCTGACGATGCCGTTGACGTAAATTTCGCCGCTTGTGGGGAACGTGACGCCGGTGATCATTTTAAGCATGGTGGATTTGCCCGCGCCGTTGCGTCCTAAAATGGCGACGGCTTCGCCGCGCTCGACGGTGAGGTTCATATCGACGACGGCGTGCTTTGTTTTGTGCGGCACGCTTTTGAAAAACAGCCCCAAAAGGCGACGGCGGCTGCTTGTATACAGTCTGTACGTTTTGCAGACATTTTTAAAACGGATGGCAATGCTATTTTGTTCGCTCATGCTTTTGCCCTCCTTACAGTACATCCGCCATTTCGCTGCGGGTGCGGCGGTAGCTCCAGATGCCGAGTGCGTAAATGACGACGAGCCAGACGGCGAAATACAAAAGGCGCTTCGGCTGGTCAAAGAACCACGTGTGGTAAATGAAGCAGTTGCGGTAGCCGTTGCACAGGAACGTGACGGGATTCAGCATCAAAAGCTTATGCGCGAGGCCCTTGTGCATGGTATCGACCTGGAAAAGCACGCCGGAAAGCCAGAACACCGCTGTGACGAACGATTTGACGAGGTTTGAGAAATCGGTGCTGATGGCGGCGATGGGCGCGGCAAACATAGCCCAGCCGGTGAAGAACAGGAAATTGCACAGCATGTAAAACGGCAGTTGCACAAGGTAGATGGTCAATTCGTTGCCGGTGATAACGAAGATGAGGATGGTGATCATCATCAAGATGAGGTGCACAGAAAATTTGGAGATGCTGGTAAACGTCGGAATGGTGGAGACCGGGTATTTCATCTTGGTAACAAGATAGCGGTTTCGCAAAATACACTCGGTGCCAAGCGTGAGCATTTCGCTCATATAAAACCACGGCACGATGCCGCTGATGAGCCACAGCACGAACGGGTAGCCCTCGATATCGCCGCCGCGGCGCAGGCCGACGGCAAATGCGAACCAGTAAACGAAAATCGTGACAAGCGGCTTGATGATGGCCCAAGACCAACCGAGTGCGGACGCACGGTATGTGCGGCGCAGGTCGGAGCCCGCAAGCTTAAAGATCTGTTTTCGGTAATCGATGTGATCCCGAACGATGGTGACGATGGTTTCACCCACCGAAGGTCTGGTGGATTTGATTTCAAAAGATGAGGCCATACAGGCCGCACCTCCTTTCCCGCGCAGCGCGCGTACCTAAAAAGGCATTCCGAAAATATGGTGGATAGGATAGGCTTACTGCCCGGCCTTCTTCCAGTCCGCAGGCAGTATCGCTTTTGCTATTATACACGTTTTGCAGGAAAAATCAACCGTTTTCGACACGCGGCGCGGCGATGCACACGGCATCCTTGACACAGCGGATGACGGTATCGATGCCGCCTGCGGCGTATTCGCCGTCGATTGACCAATCAAAGCCCACTGCGGCATGCAGGCGGAACGTACTCGCGGAAGCGAAATCGATGTGCTTGTCCGAAAAATCGTTGTTTTTGAGCGCCAGAATGAGGCGGTGCAGATCAGGGAGCGTTTCCGGCTTGCGAATGAGAAGCATCTCAAGCTTGCCGTCGTTCATATCGACGCTGTTTTCATCGTATTTCAACATGCCGCCGATGGAAAGCGAGTTGCTGAACGCGCCGAAAATGTACGTGCCCTCGAAAAATTTGCCGTCTGCCGTGACGGTGAGGGGCGTGGCGTCGAGCGCGTGGAGGTCCTTCATGCCCTCTAAGACATACGCGAAGTGGCCCAAAAGGCGCTTCATGGTGCGCGGCGTGGCGTAGGAGCACTTTGTAAATAAGCCGAACGACGCGACATAGGAAAAATAGCCGTCGCCGAATTTGCCGGCATCAATGAGGCGGTCTTCTGTTTCCGTAAAGCTCTTATAAGGATCTAAAAGATGTTTTTGAATGCCGAGCGTCTGGGCAAAATCGTTTGTGGTACCGGCGGGCAGATATGTGATGGGCGTGCGCAGTGCGCGGTGCAGCATGCCGTTTAAGACGGCGTTTAATGTGCCGTCGCCGCCGAGCACGACGACGCGGGCATAGTCGTTTTCTGCGAGCTTTGCGGTGTAGCCGCTTCCGTTTTCCGTTTCGGTCGTTTCAAAGCGGTCAACGGCGGCGCCGTTTTCCTTCAGCCATGCTTCAAGCTTATCGGCGGTATGCTCGCCGCCGATGCGGCCGGAAACGGGGTTGACGATCATTAAAATGTGCGCGCCGCGTACCGGCTCGTATTCCAAATTTTTATCCATTTCTCTCACCCTTTACGCACAAATTTATTCATAAACATTATACGCAAATACGGGAGAAAAACGGTGAACAAAATTTGAATTTAGAACACACAAACATAGAAAAAACGCCGCCATACGGGAAAAAGCCATACAGCGGCGCTTATGTGTCTATTCGGTTTAAAATCAGCCCTTGAGCTCTACGCGGCGGATTTTACCGCTGATGGTCTTCGGCAGCTCATCGCGGAACTCAACGATACGCGGGTATTTGTACGGTGCGGTGTTCGTCTTGACGTAGGTCTGAATCTCTTTTTTCAGCGCTTCTGTGCCCTGCGTGCCCTTTGTGAGCACGATGGACGCCTTGACGACCTGCCCGCGAATGGGGTCCGGAGCGCTGGTGACGGCACATTCGAGCACATACGGCAGTTCCATGATGACGGATTCGATCTCGAACGGCCCGATGCGGTAACCGGACGACTTGATGACATCGTCTGTTCTGCCGACATAGAAGAAGTAGCCGTCTTCATCGCGCCATGCGGTGTCGCCGGTGTGATATACGCCGCCGCTCCACGCTTCGCGGGTCTTCTCTTCGTCGCGGTAATAGCCCATGAAGAGGCCGCAGGGCGTGTGCTTATCGGTACGGATGACAATTTCGCCCGTTTCGCCGACCGGCGCAGGCGTGCCGTCCGGCAGGATGAGGTCGACATCGTAAAGCGGGCTCGGGATGCCCATGGAGCCGCTTTTCGGCACGGAGCCGACCGGGTTGTAAATGGAAAGCGTGGTCTCCGTCTGGCCGAAGCCCTCATAAATGGAAAAGCCGGTGGCGCGCTTCCATTGCTCGTAGACTTCGGGGTTCAGGGCTTCGCCTGCCGTGGTGCTGTACTCGATGGAGGAAAGGTCATATTTGGAGAGGTCTTCCTTGATGAAGAAACGGTACATGGTGGGCGGCGCGCAGAACGTGGTAATGTTGTACTGCTTGAACATGGGCAGGATGTCGTGTGCATTGAACTTATCAAAATCATAAGTGAAAATGGGCGCTTCGCACATCCACTGGCCATAGAGCTTGCCCCACAGCGCCTTGCCCCAGCCGGTATCCGAAATGGTGAAGTGCAGGCCCTCCGGGTTGACGTTGTGCCAGTACTTGGCGGTGATGTAGTGTCCGAGTGCGTATTTATAGTTGTGTTCTGCGATCTTCGGGTAGCCCGTGGTGCCGGAGGTGAAGAACATGAGCATGGGATCACTGCCGCAGGCGGTGTCCTCTGTACGCTCAAACACGTCGCTCTGCTTTTCAACCTCGGCGTCGAAATCGAGCCAACCCTCGCGTGCGCCGTTTGCCATCATCAAAAATTCAACGGTGCCGCAGCTTTCGGCGGCGCGCAAAGCTTCATCTGCGACCTGACCGTCCGGCGTGCAGACGAGCGCGCGCACGCCTGCGGCCTTGAAGCGGTAATCGAGGTCGTGCTCCATTAAAAGGTTCGTTGCCGGGATGACGACGGCGCCGAGCTTATGCAGCGCCAAAATGGCGAACCAGAACTGGTAGTGGCGCTTTAAGATGAGCATGACTCTATCGCCGCGCTTAATGCCGAGGGACTTGAAGTAGTTTGCCGTCTTATTCGACATGCGCTTCATATCATTAAACGTGAAGCGCTTTTCCTCGTGGTGCTTGGAGACCCAGAGCATCGCAAGCTTATCCGGCTCTTTTTCCGCCATTTTATCGACGATGTCGAACGCGAAGTTGAACTTTTCTTCGTTCATGAAATCAATGGATTTTAAGATGCCGTTTTCGTCAAGCTCGGTGTGCACAAACGGGCTTGCGACCGTTTCGCGGTCGGCACGGTCCCGCTTGGCCTTTATGAGCGCCTCGAACGTGTCCTTTTCGGGCTTTTTCTCCTTCTGCGGGCGCATGACAACGGCGTATAAGGTACATTCCTCGCCACCGACGGCGATCATACCGTGGGGCGTGCCGCTGTTGTAGTAAATGGAATCACCCTCGCCGAGTTCTTCGATGTGCGAGCCGATCTGCACGCGCATTTTGCCCTTGATGACGATGTCCATTTCCTGCCCCTGATGGGTGGAAAGCTTGATCGCAACCTTCTGCTCCGCCTCGTTATACGGCATGGTGACAAAAAAGGGCTCTGCCGTTTTGCCCTTAAAGAGCGGGGCAAGATTTAAATACTTAAAACCCTGACGGCGCGTAATGGGCAGGCCCTCGCCGCGGCGGGTGACGGTATATGTGGAAAGACGCGGGCTTGTGCCCTTGATGAGGTCTGTGGGGTCGATACCGAAGCGTTCTGCACATTTAAAAATAAACGTGAAGCTGAAATCATGCTCGCCGCTTTCAAAGCTGCGGTATTCCTCCAGCGTGACGCCGGTGCGCTGCGCCATTTCTTCTTCGGAAAGGCCGATGATCTCGCGCATGGTGCGAATGCGCTCCGCCACCTCTGCGAGCTGTGCTTTCAGGTCTGTTTTTTCCGTTACGGGGGTTTGTGCTTCGTTTGCCAATTTCTTCATTCCTTTCGTTTTGGTATGGCTATATCGATAGTTTTGGTGTTTTTCATGCAAAAAACTCCGTCTCAAATCGCTTTGAGACGGAGTTGATCCGCGGTACCACTCAAATTGCCTGAAAAGGCCACTCACGGGCTCCCATGAAGCCCTATGCACTGACGCAGCATGGCGCGGAAAGCCCTACTCGGGTTCACTTTGGGGCTTTCAGCTCGGAAGGGATTGTGACAGGGCTTTTCGTATCGGCTTACACCCGCCGCCGACTCTCTGAAACGGGAAAGCCCGCACTGTCTTCGTCATCGCTTTTATATTTTCTCTGTATTATATGAGGTATATCTGAAAAGACAAAACTTGTTTCTAGATATATTCTTATCTTATCTGGTTTTCATTTCAATGTCAATTGTTTTTTCAAAAATTTCAAAAAGCTTCACACTTTTGCGGTTTCACGCATTTCGCGCATAACGTACTCCCTCAAAACGTGAAATAAATAATAAAAACCGGATAAATACAGGCATTGCAGCCCGCATTTTATCCGGCTTTCTGTTTCGTGTGAACGGGTCGCCCTCCGATAAACATTTAACGGTTTATCTTTGAACTACCTTATTTGGATAAAATGAAAATATCAATGACACTTTACGCGCGATGTGCGGCTTCTACGGCGTCAGCGGCGTTATCGAGAAGGCCGTCACCCATGAGCTCGATGGCACCGCGATCGCACAGGGAGGCAATCTGCGGGTCAAGCGGGAGCTTATCGAGCACCTTGAGGTCGTACTTTGCCGCGACCTCGTCGATGTGGCTTTCGCCGTAGACCTTGAACGGCTCGCCGCAGCACGGGCACTTGACATAGCTGTAATTTTCGATGAGACCGAGCACGGGCACGTTCATCATTTTTGCCATTTCGACCGCTTTGGAGACGATCATGGAGACGAGCTCCTGCGGGGAGGTAACGATGATGATGCCGTCGAGCGGGATGGACTGGAACACCGTGAGCGGTGCATCGCCGGTTCCGGGGGGCAGGTCAACAAACATGTAATCGACTTCATTCCAGATGACGTCGCTCCAGAACTGCTTGATGACACCGGCGATGACCGGGCCGCGCCAGACGACCGGGGAGGTCTCATCCGGCAGAAGCTCGTTGATGCTCATGGTCTCGATGCCGGTCTTTGTGTTGACCGGGAACAGGCCGTCATCGCTGCCCATGGCCTTTTCGTGGATGCCGAAGCACTTCGGGATAGACGGGCCGGTGATGTCGGCGTCCAGCACCGCCACATTG
>OGOS01002394.1_pt1 | contig 10227 bp, 9 predicted proteins | sample 1552701 | NCBI WGS metagenome assembly OGOS01 (sample SAMEA2580128, study PRJEB22360) | human gut metagenome | biome: human gut; feature: human-associated habitat; material: faeces | place: Denmark | collected 2008/2010
TAACCGCCGCAGCGCACGGGGCATTCCTCAGCTGAAGCCGCCCCCCTGCCGCGCGTACGGCGGCATGCAGCGGGAAGCGGATGCGGCCTTCCCACCCGCAGGCGGATGCCGCTACCAGCGGCGGCGATGCAAGCTGCGCGGCATGGCGTTCGACAGTTTGTCGAACGGTTCGCGGATATCTGCCAGCGCATCGGACAGGTCGTCGAGCGTGTCGCGGCCTTCCTGGTAGATGACGTTCAGGTCACGCACCGTGGAACGCATCTGCTCATCGCGCGCATTCGCGCTTGCGGCCTTCTCCTGCGCCTGCTGCTGAGCCGTGCCCTGCGCGGCGGCGGGATCGCCGTTCGGATCGCTGGGACCCGCCGGTTCCGGGGACGGCGCATTGTTGTTCGCCGATGCGGACGAAGACGCAGTCGAGGACGAGGCAGCGCTGGTGCTTCCCTCGTTCAGTGACGACGACAGCGCGCCGGTGAACGACGTCACGGCGCTGGCCGCTGTGGATGCCGCCTTGCTGGCCACATCCATGGCCTTATCGGCCATGGTGGCCGCCGTCTCCCCCGCCTTCTGACCGGCTGCCTGGGCCTTCGTCTGGTTCGGAGGCGGCACCTTCTCGCCGCGATTGATTGCGGCCGTGCGCTTCTCGATCTCGGCTTCCAGCAGATAGATGCGGTCGTCGATGCGGTCCAGGCGGTTGTCGTAGCCCGTCAGATCACCCGGATAGTTGTCGATAGCTTCCTCCAGGTCTATCAGGCGGGCGCGTACCTGGCTCAGCATGTCCTTCACTGCCTGGCGATTCTGATCGGCCATGGCCTCCTCCTTCACGGTCATCGGCGATTGCGTTCCTTCATGGCGCGGTCCAATGCGCGTTTCGCATCCCGCTCTGCCATGGAAGCGCGTTTGTCGTAGAGCTTCTTGCCGCGTGCAAGCGCAATCTGCACCTTCACGCGGTTCGATTCGTTGAAATACATGGAAAGCGGAACCAGCGCCAGTCCCTTCTCCTTCGTCTTCTGCTCCAGGAAACGAATCTGCTTGCGGTGCAGCAGCAGGCGTCGGCGCCTGTCGGGATCGGGGTTCATCAGATTCCCGTGGCTGTACGGATGGATATGCAGGTTGTGCAGCCACACCTCTCCGTTGCGGATGAGCGCGAACGCATCCGTCAGCTGGCAGTTGCTCTCGCGCAGTGCGCACACTTCCGTGCCGGTGAGCTCTATGCCCGCCTCGAACGTCTCCAGTATCTCGTAGTCGTGATACGCCTTGCGGTTCTTGGCGATAAGCTTTGTCTCCCTGCGGGCCATCGGTCCCCTTTCTGTTTGAAATCACATTATAGCGGGTAGCCGGCAACCGCACGTGAATATGCGCCCGCTGGGGCGACAGCGGCACGGGGAAAGCCAGCAAGCGGGCCGGGATGCGCGGCGCATGCGGAATTCGATGTCCCGCGACGGGGACGCGCCGCTTCCCGGACGGTCAGAATACCGTCGGGTCGTCGTGCTCGTCTTCGGCCAGATAGGCAATCGTGCGTTCGACGAGGCGGCTGAGCTCGTCGTCCGTGATGCGGTCCTCGATGCTCATGACGAACGCCTTCCGCCGGTACTTCGCATCGCGCACTACCAGCAGGCGCCGTTGCCCCAGCACGTCGTACGTGCCCGCATCCACGCCGATGCGGGCATACCAGCCACGCACGTCCTCCACGTCGTATTCCGCCAGGAAGGCGCGCAATTCGCTCGTGGGGTCGTACGGGTACGACGGGATATGGTATCCCTGCTTGCGGGCGTATTCGAAGATGAACTGGGGTGCGTCGTAGATGAGCAGCGACGGTCCCAGCATATGCATCAGGGCGTCCAGCATGACCTTGCCGGAAAAATACGACCGGTTCGCCTCCAGGTAGCCGATGAACGCCTCGAAGGCATGCGCATGTTCGCGCGATTCCGTCTGTTCGTCGTCCCGGTCCATCTAGCAACCCTTCCCCCGGTGCGGCTTCGAGACCAACGAGAAATCCAGCTGGCGTTCGGCCGGGCGCGCCGCCGTCAGACGCACCAGGACGTGCTGTCCCAGGCGGAACTGCACGCCGCTCTCGCGTCCCGTCAGCGTCTGACGTTCCACGTTCAGCGCAAAGACATCGTCTACGGCATCGCCCAGCGCCACCAAGCCCACGGCCGTATTCTCCAATTCCACGAAGAAGCCGTAGCCGACGATCCTCACGATAGTGCCCGGGAAGATCTCGCCGATAAAGTTCTGCAGGTACTCGACCAATTTCAGCTCCTGGCTCTCGCGGGCGGCGTCGTCTGCCACGCGCTCCATTGCCGACGAGCGGTCCGCAATCTCCTGCAGGTGCGGCGCAATGCGCTCCGCCGCTTCCGTGTCCCCGCGCAGCTGGGCCACCAGCATGCGATGGACGACCAGGTCGGGATAGCGGCGGATGGGGCTGGTGAAATGCGCATAGCGCTGCAAGGCCAGGCCGAAGTGCTGAGCGACATGCGGTTCGTAGCAGGCGCGCTTCAGCGAGCGGAGCAGCAACATGGACACCAACTCGCCCGCATCGGCCTTGCGAGCCGCCTCCAGTACCTCCTGCAACGTCTTCGGATCGCCCGCTTCGAACAAGTCGCGGTCGATGCCCTTGTCCAGGCCGTATTCCTGCAGGATGGGAAGCAGGCGCGCCAGCGATTCCGGAGACGGCGCCTCGTGCACGCGGTACAGGCACGGCCATCCGCGCGTTTCCAGGTACATTGCCACGCACGCATTCGCCAAAATCATAGCCTGCTCCACCAGCGACGTCGCACGCGTGGTGCGGCGGACGGCCACATCCACGGGCGTACCGTTTTCATCCAGGACGACATGCGCCTCGGCGGAATCCAGATCCAGGGCCCCGGCCCGGCGACGCTGCGCCTCCAGCTGCCGCGCGATGCGGTCCAACCCCAACAGCCGCGAGTGCACTTCCTGCGGAATATGCCGCGCCCGTTCGACCGCTGCGGCATCGGCCGTATCGCCGTCCAAGAAGGCCTGCACCTGCCCGTAGTCCAGACGCGCGCAGGATCGGATGACGGCCGGGAAGCATTCGTAGCTCATCACGGAGCCGTCTTCCCGAATCACGATATCCACGGTCATGGTCAAGCGGTCTTCATGCGGGCGCAGCGAGCAGGCATCGTTCGAGAGCTGCTCAGGCAGCATGGGAATCACGCGGTCGACGAGGTAGACGCTTGTCCCGCGGCGTTGCGCCTCGCGGTCGAGCGCCGTCCCCTGGCCCACGTAATGCGATACGTCCGCAATGTGGACGCCCAGGCGCCATCTGCCCGCATCCTCGTCGACCGGTTCGAGCGAAAGTGCATCGTCGAAGTCGCGGGCGTCTACGGGGTCGATTGTGAAAATGCAGCGGTCGCGCAGATCGCGGTACCCTTCCGCCAACGCAGCCGACGCATCCACGCGTACGTTCTGCGCCTCCGCTAGAACGGTTTCCGGAAACTCCGTGAGCAGGTCGTGCTTGGCGATGATGGCCATGATATCCAGCCCCGCTTGGCCCTGATGGCCGATGACCTGCTCCACTTTGCCCGTTGCCGCCTGATGCGCCGTGGGAAACTGCGTGATGCGCACCCGGACGATATCGCCGTCCTGAACGCCCGGGTTGTCGGCAAGCATGGTAAAGATATCGTGCTTGATATGGTCATTTTCCGGGACGACGACGCCGAACGGCTCCGCAATCTCGTACCGGCCGATAAGCGTTTCGTGGGCGCGCTGCACAACGCGTACAACACGTGCAGAAGGCTTGCGGCCCGGTACATTGTGCGCCTTGCCCGGCTGCGGGCGGTCGTGGTTTATGGACAGCGGCGCAATCTCAACTGTATCGCCATCGAAAGCGCCGTGCATATTCTGCTTCGGCACGAAGTATTCGCCCTCGGGCGTGGACACGAAGCCGAATCCCCCGCGTGCAACGGACAGGCGGCCCTGCGGATTGCGGCGGGCATGGCGACGGGCTTTCTTGTGGGCGCGCGCCATGGCTATCAGCTTGAAATCTGCGAAGCCGCTTCGTCGATGGCGATGCGCTTCTGCGTGTCCGTCTTTCCGCTGCCGGCCTCCGCCTTCACATCGGGCGTGATGCCCGTGCCGTCGAACGAACGGCCCTGGGACGTCAGATAACGAGCAGCCGTGTAGGAGATGGCGCCGCCGAACGAGAGCTCGCGCATGACCTGCACCGTGCCATGCCCCATGGTGGAGGAACCCACCAGGCGCGCGCGATTGCTGTCCTGCAGGCTGGCGGCAAGCACCTCGGCAGCAGCAGAGGTGTTGCCGTTCACGAGCACCGTCATCGGCGCATCCGTAACGGTCTTGCCGCTGGCGGAACGCGTGGTGTCGGAATCCTTCGTCTGAATACGCACGACCACACCGCTCTTCTGGAAGAGGGAAGCCACGTTCACGGCCTGCGTCAGATAGCCACCGGCAACATTGCGTAAATCGAGCACATACGCCTTCGCACCGTGCTTGCTCAGCGAATTGACGGCTTTTGTCACGTACGTGTCCGTGTCCTCTCCCAGCTGGCGGATACGGATATAGCCCACGTGCTGGGATTTGCTGTAACTGTACGTCACATTCGTCTGCTTCACGTTCTTGCGCGTCAACGTGGTGGTGAACTCTTCGCCGCCCGAGGCGTCAAGGGACGCCGGACGGCGCCACGTGATGACGACCGTTGAGTTCTCGGAGCCCTCGATGGCCTTTATGGCCTCTTCGACCGTCCAGCCCCCGGAACGCGATTCGCCGTTGATGGACTTCACGAAGTCGCCCTCTTTGACGCCCGCCGCCTGCGCGGGGCCGTTGCCGATAAGGTCGACGACGTACGCCTGGCCGTTGTAGTCGCCGAACAGCACGCCGATGCCGTACGTGTTCTTGCTGTCGCTTTCACGATATACCTCGTACTTCGACGGCGAGTAATACCGGGCATATGTGTCGCCCGTGCTTTCCAGCAGTGATTGAATGAGCTTCGTGCCGGTGGAGTCGAGCGAGTATTCGTCCAGACTGTAATTATCCAGGATGCCCTGAACCTCGGAGACGCGCGCCGATGCGGAATCGGATGTATCGCCGGAGATGGTGGCACCGGGATTCTGGTTCGTCTCCACGGAAAGGTCCGAAAGACCCAGCCGCGACATGACGGCATCGTTGCCGCGAAGGAAGAAACCGGCGGCGAACACGAGGCAAATGAGGACAAAGAAGGACAGCGCCCGTATCAGGCGGGCGCTGAAATCCTCTCTTGCTGCTTGTTCTTTCCTGCTCTTGCGCATGGGTCAGATGATTCCCCAGTTCCGTGCACCGATACTAGATCTTCAGGTAACGGCGCATGGCGAGCATAGCTCCCAAGCAGCCGATGACCAAGCCGAATACCAACAGCGATACGTAGATCATAACGTACGTGCCGCCATCCAGCGTAACCGGCAGCCACATAAGTGCATTCGTGAGCTGCGGCATGGCCAAGTTGCGGATCAACTCCAAACAGATGATGGCCAACGCCGTGCCGATAAGCGCGTTCAATGCGCCTTCCATCAGGAACGGCCCGCGAATGAAGCCGTTCGATGCACCCACCAGGCGCATGATGGCAATCTCACGGCGGCGAGACAGGATGGCCAGGCGAATGGTGTTGTTGATGAACACGAACGAGATGAACACCATCAGGATGATCAGGGCGATGCCAATGGCGCGGATGGAATTCGTCAGCGAGAACAGGCGCTCGACGGTCTGCTTGCCGTACTTCAGCGAGTCGGACGGGTCGGACTTGTTATCGCAGATATTCTTGAAATCCTCGTTGTCCTTGATCTGGTTCGCCACGGACTCGACCTTCTGCGGGTCGGAGAGCTCGATGTCGATGGATGCCGGCAGCGGGTTCTCTCCGTCAAGCTGGTCGATGATGTCCGGGCTAGACGACATTGACTTCTTGAAGTTCTCGAGCGCCTGCTCCTTCGTGGTGAAGTTGACGCTGGAGACGCCGTCAAGCGTCTTGATCCAGTCCTCGACCTTGTTGATATCGTCCTGCGATGCCTTGTCGGAGACGTAGGCCGTAATGTTCACTTCGCTCTCGACGGAGTCCACGATGTTCTGGACGATGCTGCCGCCGATAAGGAACGCGCCTATGATCAGCAACGACAGGAAAATCGTGACAATGGATCCGAACGTGGTGGACAGGTGCCTGCCCAGGCCCTTCAGCGCCTCGCGCAGAAAATAAAGGAAACTAGACATCGAAACCGTACACCCCCCTATCCTGGTCGCGCGTCAGCTGGCCGCGGTCCAAAGCAATGACGCGGCGACGCATGTTATCGACCATCTCGCGGTCGTGCGTGGCAACCAGCACGGTGGTGCCGGTGCGGTTGATGCGCTCCAGCAGGTCCATGATGCCGCGCGACGTCTGTGGGTCCAGGTTGCCGGTGGGCTCGTCGCACACCAGCAGCGGCGGGCGGTTCACGATGGCGCGCGCGATGGACACGCGCTGCTGTTCGCCGCCGGACAGCTGATCCGGGCGCTTGCCCAGCTTGTCCTGCAGGCCCACCAGGCGCAGCACCTCGGGAACCTGCGACTTGATGACGTGGCGGGACTTGCCGATGACCTCCAGGGCGAATGCCACGTTCTCGAACACGGTCTTGTTCGGGAGCAGCTTGAAGTCCTGGAACACGCAGCCGATGTTGCGGCGCAGGTAGGGAACGCGCCAAGAGCGCATGGTGCCCAGATCCTCGTTCGCGATGGTGATCTTGCCGGACGTCGGTGTCAGCTCGCGCGTCAGCAGGCGCACGAACGTAGACTTGCCGGAGCCGGAATGGCCCACCAGGAACACGAACTCGCCCGCATAGATCTGCACGGAGACGTCGTTCAAGGCAGGCTTATCGGGCTGCGCGGGATAGATCTTCGTCACATGTTCGAGCGTGATGACGGGAACGCCCATGCTCTGCTCGGGCATGTTGTCGATATCGAGAACCGGCAGCGACTCGGACAGCTGGGACGTGCGCTGGTCCATCTGCGCAGGCTTACGCCGGATACCGTTGGCCTTCGCCTTGCGGTCCTGAGAACGGGACGGGCGCTGAGACCTCTGCTGTTGTCGGCGGGATTCCTCCCGGCCCGCTTTCGCGGCGGGCGTCGCCTGTTGCGGCGGGATATCGGGAGTCGGCTGTGGTGCGGGCTGCGGCGCAGTGTTTTGCGACTGCGGAGCGGCGTTCGCATCGCCTTTGGTGTGCGCCGCGTGGCGTCCACCCGAAGACTTGCTATTCGTCACAGAATGCTCCATTCGTATCGTATTTACTATGACTCAATTGAAGTCAGCATACCAGAATCAGCACGTTGCCTTGAGACTCTTCACGGCTTCTGCAATGGCGGGGGGGGCCCGCCCCGAGGACGGCACCAGCCCCGCTGACCTGCCGGATTTGCCAAAGCGGTCGTCCATGCCCACGAACTTCACCGGTGCCGGATGGTTCTGCGCAAGTGTCTCCGCTACCAGCGAGCCCAGACCGCCGACGGTCATATGATCTTCGGCCGTGACGACGCAGCCCGTCTTCTCAACGGACGCCAGCAGCGTGTGCGTATCGAACGGCTTGATGGAGAAGCAGTCGATGACCTCGGCGGATATGCCCTCTGCGGCAAGCAGGTCAGCGGCCTTCAGGGCCTGGTCGACCTCGACGCCGTCGGCGCAGATGGTAACATCCGTGCCCTCGCGCACCACATAGGACTTGCCCACTTCCAGCTCGACGCCTTCCGCATACAGGTTCGGCACGGTGGCACGGCCGAGGCGGACGTACACGGGACCTTCCGTGCGGGCAGCCAGCTCCACGGCGCGGGCCGCGGCGGCGTAATCCGCCGGCACCAGGATGGTCATGCCCGGCAGCGGGCGCAGCAGCGCGATGTCCTCGAGCATCTGGTGGCTGCCGCCATCCGGACCCACGGAAAGGCCCGCATGCGTGGGTGTCAGCTTCACGTTAAGCTTCGAGTACGCAACGGTATTGCGGATCTGGTCGTAGGCGCGGCCCACGCCGAACACGGCGAACGATCCCGTAAACGGGATATGGCCGGCAAGCGAAAGGCCGGCGGCCACGTCGATCATGTTCTGCTCGGCGATGCCCACGTTGAAGAATCGCTTCGTATATTCGGGCTTCGCCTCCGCGAACTTCTTCAGCGTGGTGGAGCCGGACAGGTCGGCATCCACGGCCACGATGTCCATGCCTTCGTCGGCAAGCTTCGCCAGCGTCACGCCCAGTGCGGCGCGCGTGGCGCGTTTCTGGGACTTCTCCTGCTCGTTTGCGAACTGCACCATGTTACCGGCCCTCCTCTTGAAGCTCCGCCAAGGCGGCAGCCGTCTGCTCTTCGTTCGGGGCCTTGCCATGCCAGCCCACCTGGTTCTCCATGAACGAGACGCCCTTGCCCTTGACGGTCTCGGCAACCAGCAGGTGCGGCTTGCCGTCACGCGTCTCCTGCAGGCGGTGCAGCGCAACCGCCAGCGCCGGGATGTCATGGCCGTCGATGCGCTCGACCTCCCAGCCGAACGCGGCGAACTTATCGCCCAGATCGCCGGACTGGCAGACGTCGACCGTCGGGCCGTCGATCTGCAGGCCGTTCGCGTCCAGGATGGCCACCAGGTTGTCGATGCCCTCGTGGACGGCGAACGTCGCAGCCTCCCACACCTGGCCCTCCTGCGCCTCGCCATCGCCCAGGATGGTGAACACGGTGTGGTCGTTGCCCTTCAAGCGCAGGCCGCACGCAAGGCCGCACGCAATGGACAGGCCCTGGCCCAGTGAACCGGTGCCCACCTCGACGCCCGGCACCAGGTTCGAATCCGGATGGCCCTGCAGGCGCGAGCCCAGCTGGCGCAGCGTATCGAGCTCTTCCCGGGGGAAATAGCCCGCATGGGCCAGCGCCGCGTAGAGCGCGGGTGCCGCATGGCCCTTCGAAAGGATGAAGTAGTCGCGCCCGTCCCACTTCGGATTCGCGGGATCGTATTTCATCACGTCGCCGAAATACAGGGCGGTCAGAATGTCGATGCAGGACAGCGAGCCGCCGGGATGGCCGCTCCCCGCCTTCGAGATCATGCGGACGATGTCCTGACGCATGTCGTTCGCAATTTCGGACAGTTCAGCTGAGTCCATTTTGCACCTTTCTTGCAGTACCTGCGCTATTCCTGGCTCTGAGCAGCCTGCCAGCGGTGGTATCCCACGACGAATCCCTCGATATCGCCATCCAGCACGGCATCGACGTTGCTGGTCTCGATGCCGGTCCGCACGTCCTTCACCATCTGGTACGGATACAGGACGTAGTTCCTGATCTGGCTGCCGAACGAGTTATCCATCTTCTCGCCGCGGAGCTGGGATATCTCCTCTTGCCGCTTGCGTTCCTCAAGCTCGTACAGTTTACCACGCAGCACCCTGAAGGCCGCTTCCTTGTTCTGCAGCTGGGACTTCTGGTTTTGGCAGGTCACCACGATGCCCGTGGGGATATGCGTCAGCCGGACGGCGGAGTCCGTGGTGTTCACGCACTGGCCGCCCGGCCCGGAAGCACGGTAGACATCCACGCGGACGTCGTTCGGGTCCAGGTTCACCTCGATGTCGTCCGGCAGCACCGGCAACACCTCCACGCTGGCGAACGTGGTGTGGCGGCGCTTCTTCTCGTCCGTGGGAGAAATGCGCACCAACCGGTGCACGCCGATCTCGCTGCGCAGCATGCCGTATGCATTCGTGCCGTCGATCTCGACGCTGGCGCGGTCCAGGCCGATCTCCTCGCCGGGGACGGCGTCGAGCACCTTGACCTTCCAGCCTTCCTTGTCGGCGAAGCGGCAGTACATATTGAACAGCATCTCGCACCAGTCCTGAGCTTCCAGGCCGCCGGCGCCGGGATGGATGGACAGGATGGCGTCCTGGTTGTCGAAGCGCCCGGAGAACCAGGACTGCACCTCGAAATGCTCCAGCAGCTTCTCCAGCTCGGAGGATGCCCTCTGAGCCTCGTCCGCGAACTCCGGGTCCTCTTCGGCCAGATCGGCGGCATCCGCCGCATCATCGGCCAGCTGGCACGCGCGGTCGTAGTCGTCGATCAGCGTGCGCAGGTCGCTTGCCTCCTTCGACACGCTCTGCGCATGGGCCGGGTCGTCCCAGAAGCCGGGCTGCGATATCTCCTGGTCCAGCTCCGTCAGACGGCCGCGCTTCTCGTCGATGTGAAGCCATTCGCGGGCGTCTGCGACGCGCTGCTTCAAGTCGGGGATGTCGTTATGCTTGTCGGTTGCCA
>OGOS01002398.1_pt1 | contig 10218 bp, 5 predicted proteins | sample 1552701 | NCBI WGS metagenome assembly OGOS01 (sample SAMEA2580128, study PRJEB22360) | human gut metagenome | biome: human gut; feature: human-associated habitat; material: faeces | place: Denmark | collected 2008/2010
ACTGCCGGTCACATCGCAGTGTGGCCGGTGATAACCGGACAGTCATTAATTTATGGATTTTATATGCTTCCGGTTGTAGATCAGATGCAGATACATCGCATCGTGGGCACGGACGGCATCGTGGGCTGCAATTGCATCTGCAATTTCACGATGAATTTCGATGGTTTCATCACGCATGGTGAATTTTGCAGACTCACGGATCAGAGGAATTGAACTGTTGATGATAGGAACCAGCTTTGGAACAACTATATTTTTGCTGCTTAAGGCAATAGCAGTATGAAATGCTATATCCTTTTCAGCGTGATTTTTATTTGCAAGAAGGAGCTTTTCGGTATTTTCACATGCAGTAAGTATGTTTTTGATATCTGTCTCATCTGCACGGATAGCTGCCATGGCAGCTATGGATGGTTCGATTAGAAATCTGATTTCCATCAGATCTTTAATCATCTTTTGTTTATCTTCAACAAAGGTCAGGCCGAATGGATCATCAATCATCCCGGGAGTGGCGGAAACATATGAACCGGAGCCTTGGCGTATGGTGATTACATTACGTGATGCGAGTGCTTGCATAGCTTCACGCAGAGAGCTTCTTCCAACATTCAGCCGTTCACACATTACGGTTTCGTTCGGAAGCTTGTCACCCGGCTGCAGATTTTCCTCCAGTATGTATTTGATAATTCTCTCTGCAATCCTTTGGGAAAGAGTTTTTTCTTTGGAATTTTGCATGTGATTTGCCTCCTGTTGCCCAATACCTTGATGTTTAGTTTTTCTGTTCGTTTAAATATTCTTTCAAATATTTCATTGGCATTCTTTTTTTCTGTAACTCCCGGAACATATTCCTTATATCCCATAGTTGTTTAAAAACACGCCTTTTTCGCATGGTCTGCCATACAGATATCCCTGCATATAATCTACATGGATTTCTTTCATTGCGCAAGCCCACTCTTCCTTCTCAATTCCCTCAATGCAGATTTTTATATTTATACTGTGAACCATCTCTATAATCTTTCTGAACAGCTCATAGTCCTTCTCACTGCTCATCGCCCTTGCCGTAAAATCCTTATCTATCTTTACATAGTCCGGGTTCATCTCACTGATATAGCGAAGATTTGAATAGCCTGTTCCAAAATCATCTATTATGAACTGGATATTATTCTCATCAAGCTTTTTCCTGAAGCTGCAAAAACATGGCGTCATATCCATGAATCCACTCTCTGTCATTTCGATACAGATGGATTCAGGTCTCAGATTGTTTGCCCGGATAGCAGTAAGGATTTTATTTGCCATACTTCCACGCATAATCTGTATATATGATACATTGATATTTACCCTGAAATCCGCAATATACTGCTGCATTTCACGGCACATTTTTGCTGCTTCGTTCAATACAAACTCTCCAACCGGAATGATGAGCCTGCTCTTCTCCAGTAAAGGAATAAACTCAACCGGGGAAATCATTTCATCGCCCTCATCCGAATGCATGAAAAACCGTAAAAGTGCCTCTGCACCGATTATTCGATCAGCACTATCTAAGATAGGCTGATAATATACCTCAAAGCCTTCAAAATCATTTACAGTTGCGCTACGAAGCGCACTCAGGATGGTATTTTTGCGCAATGACACTTTATAATCCTCTTCCTCGAAGAAATAAAGGCTTCCTCCGCCTCTTTTTTTTGCGCATTTTAAAGAAAAATCCGACTTTTTCCTGCACTCTATTGCGTCCTCTGCCAGTGTTGATATATCTGTCACTCCGGCAGAAATCGAAAAGATTGATTTATAGTTTTCATCAACTATAAACTCATCAATTTTTTCACCTATCCTTTTGAACAACTGCACCACATCATCCTGCGATTTGCTAAGCATATCCACAAGCATATACTTATCTGTAACAAGATGATATATTCTCTGACCGCTTGAGAGACATTCTGCTATGCATTCGGCCACTCTTTTAAGTATGTAGTTGCCATATATCTGACCCTGAACATTATTGATTATCCCAAAATCGTCAATTCCAATCTGTATGAAATAACCTGACAGCTTCTCTTTAGGCTGTGAATAGAGATATGATGCCATCTCCTTTTCACCTAACAGCCCACTGATATTGTCAGCTCGCTGCCTTGTTCCTGTCTCGTTCATGCAGCCTATAATATATCGTGGTTTCCCCGCCTCGTCATTGATGACCTCCCCACGGCAGTTAATCCATACCGGGAGATTTTTGCTGTTCATCAAACGACATAGCACGTTGTACCTTTTTTCTTTTCCATCATATATTTTACGCTTGTGATTTTCGAGCAGCTTACGGTCTTTCTCATAAACCAATGTACGAAGATGCTTTGTTGCATCATTCATAAATTTATCAGGAAGCATAAAACGCTCTACCGCTGACTGTGATATCCTCAGTGTATCATTCTTCAAATCTATAATATACAGATAATCATCCATACAAGGTGCAATTAAGTCAATCATACTTCCTGCTTCCCGCTCGTCAAGTATTTTATATGCATCAAAAGCCATCATCAAAATTCACCTTCCATTATATTACTCTTCAATGTCTGAGATTTTGAATTTCGCTATCATTTCACTCAGATTTTCTGATTCACTGCTCATCTGCTGGCTCGCAGCCGCACACTCCTGTGATGTTGCTGAATTGGTCTGTACAACATCATTGATCTGCTCAATTCCTTCGTTAATCTGCTTGATCTCACTGGTCTGGGTCTCAAGTGTATCAGCTATATTAATCACCTCTTTTGTAATCACCTTAGAGTTCTCTGCTACTTCTTCAAGCTGTGAGGCTGTCTGCTCTGCAATATTCATGCCTTTTTCAACAGCCTGCACAGATGTCTCTATAAGCGCAGCTGATTCCTTTGCAGCCTGTGCACTTTGATCGGCAAGAATATTTACCTGATTTGCCACAACCGCAAAGCCTTTTCCTGCCTCCCCTGCTCTTGCTGCCTCAATAGAAGCGTTTAATGCAAGCAGGTTGGTCTGTGATGCAATCTCATTAATAGTTGATATAATCTGATCTATCTGTTTAGAGGCTTCGTTTATTTCATGCATAGATGCAACCATCTCCTGCATCTTTCCATTGCTTTCCCAAATTGCACCTCCAAGTTCGTCCACTTTTCCACTGATTTCCTTTGCACTCTTTGAATTCTGCTCCACCTGCTCTGAAACTCCCGCAACTGTCGCTGTCAGTTCCTCTACAACCGCAGCCTGATTGGTTGCACCGTCTGCAAGGTCATTTGAGCTTGCAGCTACCTGCTCTGCCGCACTTGAAACCTCGCTTGATACATGCTGGATTCCCTTTATGGTGACTGCCATACTTTTTTCAAATTCCATAAATGAATGTAAAATACCTACAAAATCGCCTCTCCACTCTACTTCCGGCTGTGCATCAAAATGTCCGTCCGCAAAGAGCTTCATCGACCTGTCTATATCTTCCACATATGAGCCGAGAATACGGATAGACTTTCTCATGCTGTGTGCCAATCTACCGATTTCATCCTCTGAATGGTACTCAAGTGTGCTGTGAAGATTTCCTTCTGTCAGCTCCTTTGCCACATCCTCGATTGCATGTAACGGCTCAAGGATTGTATCAAGCACGATCTTTCCTGTTCTCTTTGTCAACTGCCATGCACATATCAGACAGATAATGATGACTATGAGTCCGACTGCAGCACATACGTATGTACTTACAACTGCCTGAAGGCTTCTTTCGTCAGTCAGCTTGTCGATTTCCTTTGCAAGCTCAACAGTTTTATTTAACTTTGGTGTACACTCATTGATAATCTGATCAACAGCCTCATCCTTCTGTCCGGCTTTAATCTTATCCATGATTGAGTATCCGGTATTCGCCCAGTCAGAAAGAGCCTTTGAATATTCATTATACTGATCCTCAGGAACGATACCTGCTTTTTTTATTGTTTTTAACTGCACATCAATATCCTCGAGCAAAGTTTTTGCACCCTGCTCATAATCTTCATACGTAGACTTGTCAGGATTAAGTGCCATCTCTCTTACATTTCTTGCCGCTGCAGTTACATTTATTCTACATACCTTAACCGCCTGATCAGAAGCATTTACCTTGTTTACATAGTTTAACATATTGAAAAACAACACACCAATGACCGCAATCGAAAGCAGTCCCGAAATAAGCATCATGGTAATAACCATTTTGTAACCATAGTTGATTCTTTTACCCAAATGCATGTTTTCCAATTTCTTTTTCATCGCACCTTTTTTTGAAGACATAATTTGTTATTTCCTCCTATCTTATGATACCTTTTGACTCTTTAATCATATTATTATTTATACTCAAGTCCGAATTCATCAGACTAATTTAATATAGTACTTTTTTCTAAGGGCACAATACTGTATTCTCAATAATCTTTATGTGAATCTTTCTATTAAATATGTGGATTTGCACAAAATGGTATAATTTTTCGTAATCCCCCTTAAAATACATATTTTACGAACTGTTTGTATTTTTGGTCAGTTTTGCAAACTTGAATTTGTCCGCTCCTTTATATAAAATAATTCCATTTTTCAGAACTACTAACTATTTTTCTTATCTAAATGACATTGATTATCTAATTAACTACATTATTTTCTGTCTAAAATATCCATAAATTCGTCACCTGTAATTGTTTCCTTCTCATACAGGTACATAGCCAGTTCGTCCAGTTTTTCCCTGTTTTCAGCAAGGATTTTTCTTGCTTTTTCATGCTCTGCTTTTACGAGCTGCACGACTTTTTCATCAATTTCCTTCTGGGTATCTGCGGAACAGGAAAGAGACGTATCGCCGCCAAGATACTGGTTGGTCACGTTTTCCATTGCCACCATGTCGAATTCATCTGTCATGCCGTAGCGGGTGATCATCGCTCTTGCAATTTTTGTTGCCTGTTCGATATCATTGGAGGCTCCGGTCGTGATCTCACCAAATACGATCTCCTCTGCCGCACGTCCGCCTGTAAATGTAGCAATCTTATTCTCAAGTTCTTTTTTCGTCATCAGATATTTATCACCCTGCTCAACCTGCATAGTGTAGCCGAGTGCACCTGATGTACGCGGGATGATCGTAATCTTCTGCACTGGTGCAGAATTTGTCTGCAGCGCTGCTACAAGCGCATGTCCGACCTCGTGATACGAAACGATCAGTTTTTCTTTCGTTGAAAGAATACGGTTCTTTTTCTGATAACCAGCAATAACTACTTCAACACTTTCCATTAAATCAGTCTGTGTTGCAAATTTTCTTCCATCACGGACGGCACGAAGTGCTGCCTCATTAACAATGTTGGCAAGCTCAGCACCAGATGCACCTGCTGCTGTTCGCGCAATTGCGTTAAAGTCAACATTATCTGCAATCTTAATCTTTGCCGCATGTACCTTCAAAATATCCTCACGACCCTTAAGATCAGGCAGTTCAACCGGAATACGGCGGTCAAAACGGCCTGGACGAAGAAGTGCAGGGTCTAGAGACTCCGGACGGTTTGTCGCTGCCAAAATGACAACACCCTTAGAACCATCAAAACCATCCATCTCTGACAGCAGCTGATTTAACGTCTGCTCACGCTCATCATTGCCGCCGATTTGACCACTCTCTCTTTTCTTTCCAACTGCATCAATCTCGTCGATAAAAACAATACATGGAGCCTTTTCATTGGCCTGTTTAAACAGATCTCTTACTTTTGCGGCACCCATACCAACGAACATCTCAACAAATTCGGAACCTGAAATGGAGAAGAACGGAACATCTGCTTCACCAGCTACTGCTTTGGCAAGCATTGTCTTACCAGTTCCAGGAGGGCCTACAAGAAGCGCACCTTTTGGCATTTTCGCACCGATCTCACGATACTTTTCCGGATTATGAAGGAAATCAACGATCTCCTGAAGAAGTTCTTTGGCTTCCTCCTCTCCGGCAACATCTTTAAATTTAATACCATCAACAGACTTTACATAAACTTTGGCATTGCTCTTGGAGCCGCCGCCCATGCCAAAGGTCATCATGCTCTCTCCATCGCCCATCTTGCTCATCATTTTTCTGGAAAGAAACCATCCCAAAAGAGCAAAAAGAGCAATTGGAAGAATATAGCTTATCAACATATATTCAAGCATGCCCATCTGCTGAACAATTGGCTTACTAAATACAGCACCAGCTTCCTCAAGACGATTTACAAGATCAGGATCGTTCATTGTTCCTGTCTTGTAAATATGCTCACCACTCTTGTCTGAGAAGGTAATCTGCGTATCTTCTACGCTGACTTCTCCAATGTTCTTTTCCTCGATCATTTGGAGAAATGTGCTGTAATCCGTCTGCTCTACCTGTCGTCTAAACAGATTCGGAAATACAAATGTATTTAAAAGCAAAAACACAATGATGGCAATGACCCAATAGGTCAGCATCGGTTTTTTTGGCCTGTTCGGCCTGTCATCTACTTCCATAAGCACCTCACATTCTGCCTTGGATTTCCAAAGCTTTTGGCATATTTTAGCCTATTCGTATCATACCCCTTTTCATTAGCACTGTCAAGGTGAGAGTGCTAAATTTTGTGTGAAATAAATATGAATTATTCTATTTTTCCGACTGTTTACGTGCTTTTTTTGAATGATCTGTGGCCATTTTTCTTTCGTAATAAAACATATATTGCTGCATGACACCGGCAAATCCTTCGTATTTTTCTACTGGGAAGCTTCCATTATAATAGGTTTTCTGGATTCGGTCAATCCATACATCTACCGGAAATGCACCTATACGATGATATCCAAACAGCGCCACACAATTTGCAACCTTTTCACCAACGCCATAACATGAAAGAAGTGCTTTATGCAAGTCGTCATCACCAAGCATAGCCCATTTTTTTATGTCTAATTCCCCGGATGCTACCTTTTGGGCAGCTTCATACACATATTTTGCCCGATATCCCAAAGAAAGATCCTGCAGATCAGACAAGCTTAATCCTGCTAGCTGCGTTGGCGTTGGAAATGCAAAAAACTTATTTTCCTTATCTATACATGTTCCGCATGTCGTCGATAAGCTTTCCACTGCCTGACGTATTGCTGGAATATTTTTTCTTTGTGAAATTATAAAGGTGATGAGCATCTCCCATGGATCCTGGTTCAAAATGCGGATACCTTTTCCATATGCAAATGCAGACTTTAGATAATTGTCATCCGCATCAATTGCCTTTTCATAACTGCGGTAATCAAAATCCAAATCAAAGTAATGACACCAGAACTGCTTGTATTCCTCTTTGCTGCAAAAGAATATCAGATGGACACCATTCTGGCAAACAAAAACTTTTTTATCTGCAGCCATGACTCGATACCATGCCATGCTTTCACAATTCTCCAAACCCTTGCTTTTGCAAAGCTTTTCCTGCTCCTGCAAAGAAAGTTTATAAATTCTGAAGCATTGTCCACTCTCCATGATCTGTTCAAGGTCAAAGCAATCTGCCTCAACATGAACACATTTTGATTCTATATACTCACATAAATTTACATTCTCACTCATTGATACATTTCCTTTCTGCATGCGACTTTTCACATACAATACCATGATAAAGCAAATGCAAATATATGTCAATTGTGTTACAAACGAAGGGCACCGCCCCTGCATTTGTCATTGCCGAGGCGGTGTCCTGCTTATTAGCAAACTTTCTTTACTGCGTGATTTGTTATGCCTTTTTGCTGCGCAGATACAGCCAGATCAGTGCTGTAAGCATAATTGCTCCGAATCCAGCTAGTGCCATACCAATGGTTCTGCTCATGTCTTCAATACCAAGAATTACTCTTTCAGATGAAGGCGTTGTTGTCGGCGTTTCACTAACCGTTGTTTCCGCAGCAGTTGTTGTTGTATTGGCTGCTGGAGTGGTAACTTCTGGTGTTGATTCTTCATCATCTGGTGAAGGCAATGTTGTTTCTTCTTCTGAAACAGTTGTCTCTTCCTCAGAAACAGTCGTTTCTTCTGGAGATGTTTCTTCCTCAGAAGTCGTTGTTTCCTCCGGTGTTGTTTCTTCCTCAGAAGTTGTTGTCTCCTCTGGTGTTGTTGTCTCAGACTGATGAGGATCTGTCGGTCCATCAGGTTCTGTTTCTTCTTCCTCTTCAGGGTTTCTGACATCGCGAATAAGGTAAATCACATTGCCTGCCTCATCTACTACTTCTTCAATTACATTCTTGCCATTCTCATATTTCCAATCCTGACCTTCTGTAATTTGAATCTTTCCATCGGCAGTCACATTAAACAGAATGTCTCCCGGAATCTTATGATAACCACCAGTCGCCTTATCTTCTCTTAAGATGTATGACTTTCCGCAAGAGAGCTTTAATCCAAAGTTATGAACTTCCTTCCATCTGGATGTCCAGCTATCTACAAGAACCTCACCTTCATCTGTAATTTCATATACACTCAGAATGGTATCATACAATTCATGATCATCTGTTGCACTTACCTTATTTACAATAAAGTCGATGCGACGGGTATCTTCTACTAATAAGACTCCTTCTTCACTTACTGTTGTCGTTGTCTTCTCTGTATCGATACTTCCATCTTCCTTAAGTTCAAAGGTGGTATCTGATGTAATGCCATAACCTTCCGGTGCTACTGTCTCTCTTAGGATGTATGTCTTTCCTGTTGTAAGACCTGTTACTTCGTGGGCTTCATTTGTCGATGTCCACTCTTCTACAACTTCTCCTGTCTCCTTATCGATGAGCTGAATAGTTGCTCCTTCCAGTTCCTCTCCATCGGCAATATCTACCTTGCTGATCTTAACTGATGTGATTGTATTAATCAGGTTGGTTTCACTTACAGTTGTGATATAGCCTTCTACTGGCTCTTCATCTACTGTATATGTGTACGCTGTTGATCCATCTTCGCTGTATGCTGGAAGTTCTGTAAACTCATAGCTCCAGTCGTCCGCTGCCGTTACTTTCTTTCTAGCAACTGGCTCGTCGTTACGATTTAGGATTACTGTGATGCTTTCTGGAAGTTCGCTTCCCTCTGGTGCTCTCCAGGTCTTGGTTCCTGATACACTTGTAACTCTGTATGTATTCGTTACAACTAAGGCTCTTACATCACTTTCAACTTCAGGTATATCTGTCATCACAATGTTATAATATACAGATGCTGTCAGCTTGCGTTCAGCATTCATAGATACCACTACTGTTACTAGGTATTCTGTTTCATCATAACTCATTCCAACAGTTGAACCCTTGGTTTCCTTTACAGTGTAGTAATATACGCCTGTATCCGTATATGTGATTGATCCGAAGCTTCCAGTTTCACCTGCCTTTATAGAAACCTTATTGCCAGTTTCTGTTGGCATTGGTGTACCTTCTTCTGCTGCACTTAATGTAAATTCAAAGGCTTCATCTTGATTGTAACCAGTTCCGTCTACTATCTTCTGTACAGAGATAACTGCACTCGTCTCTGGTATCTCATAGATATTGGTCACAGTTACATTTACCGCTACAGTACCTGCTTCTTTGTCAATTGTTCCTGTTGCATTTGTTGTAAGTCTTGATGTATATTCTTCCTCTCCAGTTAAAGCTGTTCCATCAAAATTTACCTCTTCCACAGTATACTTCGTTCCTAATGGAAGACCTGTAAATGTAATAGTTGCATCCTTTACAAGCTCATAGATAGCTGAACCATTTTCAAGTCTTATTCCATTGAAACTTCCTGTTAAAGGCTTATTTGCTGCATCTGTAAGAGTAACCTTGATATAATAGTGCATACCCTCTTCCATTTCATATCCTTCAACCTTTTTAGTAATAGAAAGAATACCTGGGTACTTACCATTCTCAATTATATATGCACCATCACTATTTGCCTGCAAACCATGCGCATCAACTACACAATCATTATTTACTGTAATTCTCCATGGTTCACTTGGTGTTACATATCCCGTCGGAGCACTTGTCTCATAAAGTAAGTATTCACCTGGAATCAGTCCTGAGAATACCACTCCAGTTCCACTAGCATTACTAATTGCCGTTGCAATTGGTAAACCAACTCTAATAAACTGATTCTGATCGTTCTTCACTGCACGGTACAGTGCAAAACTTGCTCCTTCAAGTGGCTGTGGCGTTGACGTTGATGCATCCACCTTGTTGATACTAAACGAAGCTGTTTTCACTTCCTCATCTGCCTTATTTATTACAACAATTGGATTTCCTCCAACACCTGCTAAAACACCATTATTCTGATAAGAAATCGTATAA
>OGOS01002399.1_pt1 | contig 10207 bp, 8 predicted proteins | sample 1552701 | NCBI WGS metagenome assembly OGOS01 (sample SAMEA2580128, study PRJEB22360) | human gut metagenome | biome: human gut; feature: human-associated habitat; material: faeces | place: Denmark | collected 2008/2010
GGCACCGCCCAGACCTTCTACGATCAGGGCGCTGACCGGGTCATCCCCTGCGGGGGCGTTGCTGCCGGAAGCGGCGCTGCGGGCGTGTTCGTCCGCGTGCTGGCGGAAGAGGGGGCGGCCGTGACCGTCCGCACGCAGCAGACGCTGGACGCCACGTGGCAGTACTTCGAGAACCTGGCGTTCTACCAGGCGGCCGATGCGCGCGTTGTGCTGCGCCAGATAGAGCTGGGCGGAGCGGAGTCGTACGTGGGCGTGGCCGCGAACCTGGCCGGCGACTGCAGCGACCTGGACATCGACACGCGCTATCTGGGCAACGGGAAGCGCACGCTGGACTTCAACTACATCATCCGCCAGCGCGGCCTGAACACGAACGCGCTGTTCATTGCGAACGGCGTGCTGAACGACGCCGCGCGCAAGACGCTGCGCGGCACCATCGACCTCATCCACGGCTGCAAGGGCTCCGTGGGCAACGAGCGCGAGACCGTTCTGCTGGCAAACGAGGCCGTGCGCAACAAGACCGTGCCCATCATCTTGTGCGACGAGGATGACGTGCAGGGCAACCACGGCGCCACAATCGGCCATGTGAACGACGAGCAGCTGCACTACATGGAGACGCGCGGCTTGGGCATGGCGGACGCCGAGGCCCTGTTCTCGCAGGCGTTCTTCGACTATGCCGCCGACCAGGCGGTCGACGAGGACGCGGCGCGGGCGGTGGACCGTCTGGCGCTGTCCGTACTCGGTCATGCCACGGGAGATGCGGCGCAGGAGAGTGGGGAATAGATGAGACAGATAGACGAGACCGTCCTTGATTTGGACAAGAACCCGTTCAAGAAGGATTTCCCGCTGTTCGGACGACATCCCGAGATCGCGTTCCTGGACAGCGCTGCCACGTCGCAGCGCGTGAAGTGCGCGTTGGATACGCAGCGCGAGTTCTACGAGACCATGAACAGCAATCCGCTGCGTGGCCTGTACAGCCTGTCCGTCCAGGCCACGGAGGCGATAAACGAAGTCCGCAAGAAGGCGGCACATTTCATAGGCGCCAGCGACCCGGACGAGATCGTGTTCACGCGCAATGCCAGCGAGTCGCTTAACCTGATGGCGCATTCGTACGGCGATGCGTTCCTGAAGCCGGGTGACGAGGTGTGCATCTCCATAATGGAGCATCACTCGAATCTGATTCCTTGGCAGCAGACGTGCGCCGCGCACGGCGCGAACCTGGTGTACCTGCGCTGCAACAAGGACGGCGACTACGACATCCCCGACGAGGAGATCGAGCGCAAGATAAGCCAGAAGACGAAGATCGTCTCCGTCATGCAGGTCTCGAATGTGCTGGGCGTGGAGAATCCCGTGAAGAAGATTGCGGAGCGCGCTCACGAGGTGGGTGCCATCTGCATTGTGGACGGCGCGCAGTCCGCACCGCACATGCCGGTGGACGTGAAGGAGCTGGGCTGCGACGCGTTCGCGCTGTCCGCCCATAAGATGTTCGGCCCCATGGGCATCGGCATGCTGTGGGCGAAGCGCGAGCTGCTGGAGAGCATGCCCCCCATGCTGACGGGCGGCGAGATGATTGACTGGGTCTCCGAGGACCAGGCATCCTGGGCGCCCATTCCGCAGAAGTTCGAGGCGGGCACGCAGGACGCCGCCGGCATCGCGGCGTTCGGCGCCGCCATCGACTACATCGAAGACGTGGGACATGACGTGCTGGCCGCGCGTGAGCGTGCGCTGGTGGCCGAGCTGGCCCGCCGGTTGGGCGAGCTGCCGTTCATCCGCATGATCGGCCCCCGGAATCCGGACAAGCATGTCGGTGTCGTGTCGTTTAACCTGTGCGCCGTGCACCCGCATGATGTTGCGAGTATTCTGGACAGCTACGATGTATGCATACGAGCTGGCCATCATTGCGCTCAGCCGCTGCTGACCTATCTGGGCATTCAGAGCTGCTGCCGCGCATCCGTGGCGCTGTACAACGACCGGAGCGATATCGATCGCCTGGTGGAGGCTTTGACGAAGGTTCAGGAGATGTTCAATGGCATCCAATAGCATCTACACCGCGGCCCTGATGGAGCACAACGCCCATCCGGACTACAAATACGAGATAGACGATCCCACGTTGGTGCATGAAGGGGTGAATCCCAGCTGCGGCGACGACATCACGCTGTCGCTGAAGCTCGATGGAGACACAATCGATGAAGCCGCCTTCACGGGTTCCGGTTGCGCCGTGAGCCAGGCGTCCGCAGATATCCTGTCCGACATCATCACGGAGGAATCCGTCGATGAGGCGCGCCGCCTGTGCAATCTGTTCCTGGCCATGATCCGCGGCGAGGTCACGGATGACGAGGAGCTGGCGGACCTGGGCGAGGCGGCCCAGCTGAAGTCCATTTCCCGTATGCCGGCGCGCGTGAAGTGCGCCGAACTGGCTTGGCGCACGGCCATGACCATGCTGGACGAACGCGAGAAGGCGGAAGCCGGCGACGCGGCGCAGAACTAAGCGCGCACGCGAACGGTGCGAAGAAGACACGATTGGAATCGGGGGCGCATCCGCTGCACGGCGGGCGCTCCCGTTTGCTTCCGGGACGTGCATCGCGCATGCCGGGGGCAAGGTGAGGAGTGAGGGACCATGCCGGTAGATGACGAGCGCTTTCTGCGGATCGTCTCGGACAATGTGGACATGCGGCATCTGCCGCCCGCAGAGGCCGATGCGCGCCTGATGGCGCTGGCGGCGAAGCTGTCCCGCAACGACCTGTCCGACGTCCGCGTATCCGCATCCACGCAGGCGTTCGACCTGTATTGCGAAGCCTGCGACCGGATGTACGACATGGAATCGCCCGACGACGAGAACGAGGTCATCCGGCTGCTGGAGCGTGCCGTGGAGATGGACCCGCATTGCTACGACGCACGCGCCCTGCTGGCCATGCGCGAACCGGACTCCGAAAAGCGCGTGAGCGCATTGCGCGACATGAAGCGCGAGGCCTGGATGTACTGCTCCGCGCAGGTGGATCCCAGCGAGTACACGGACATCGACGGCGAGCTGCAGGCATGGCAGTGCTGGCAGATGCGCCCGTACCTGCGCCTGGTGCAGACACTGGCGCTTCTGTACTTCGACCTGGGGAAGAACACGCTGGCCATTCGCGAATACGAGCTGCTCATGCACCTGACCACGGCCGACAACCAGTCCGTGCGCCTGCCGCTGATCATGCTGTACGTGATGCTGGAGCGCTTCGACGACGCGGAGCGGCTGTACGAGCGCTTCAAGGGGGAGAAGAACTGCTGGTTCTTCCTGGCCATGAGCGTGGCGCGCTACAAGCAGGACGACCTGGACGGGGCGTCCGCCTACCTGGAGCAGCTGCTGGAGTACTGTCCGGATGCGCTGTCCGTGATGATCGATGCGAAGGTGCCGGAATTCTACGGCATGGACTACGTGCCGGGCTCTCAGGAGGAGATGGAGCTGGCCATGGAGGACGCGGATTACGTGCTGCTGGCCACGCCGGAGTACCTGGACTGGGTCGCGCGCGTGCAGGATGCGGTGTGGAAGAGCGCCGCGAACAAGCGCAGCAAGAACCGCCGCGGCTGGAGCTCGTAGGCGCCGGGGGAAGTTCGCAGGGGGCGGTGCGGCCCGCCGCGGGTGCCGCGCGCCGCACGTTCCGCACGTTACAGGGCGCGATGGCGCTCGGCGCGCCGGCTGGCCGGTTTCACGGTAATGAAAAACGGGGCATGCATCGTTTCGGATGCATGCCCCGTTCGCGTATCTCCGGCCGAACGGCCGGGCAATGCGGCGTTTCGCTGCCGCTTACAGTCCAATGCCGAACTGCATGCCGTAGAAGCACAGGCGGGCCAGGAACACGGCCGCGATCACCAGTACCAGGGCTACCGTGGTATTCACCTTCGAGGCCGACAGCATGATGGCGTCGAACGCCGGGACGCAGGCGACGATTGTCAGGATGATGAACAGCACGAACGCCCAGATCAGACTAGACGTTGCCGCGCCGATCTGCAGGACGGCGGATTGCGTGCTCGCGCCCATGATCCAGATGGCGATGACACCGACGAGCGAGAAGAACACGCCCAGGCAGAACATGCCCATGAGCGGCTTCGCTGCGCCGGCTTCCGTGGTCTTGTCCGCAACGCCGGCAAGCGCCAGCACCAGCATGCCCAGCGCCGCGCCGCCGGAAAGGGCGAAGCCCAGGATGGACAGCGGCGTGAACAGCGTGTTCCACACCGGAATGGTGGGCAGCAGGTAGGCCCCGCCGATGGCGCAGGCAACGCAGACGGCGCCCACGGCAAGAATGCCGCTGAACACCTTGCGGCCGCCTCCGCGCAGGCCGCCGGCCATGCCGCAGATCCAGTAAATCACGGCCAGGATCATGAAGACGCCGAACACGGTGATCTCGTTCGCCATGGGCGTGGAGCCCACGGTGCTTGCCACATTCATGGCGTTGCCAGGCGTTGCCAGGTGCGCGAACGACGCGCACAGGCCCACGACGGCCACCAGGATGGGGACGATGGTGAACGTATCGACCTTCTTCAGCTCTTCAGACGTGTAATCGCGTTTCAGGAACGCGATGAACAGGGCGATGAACGCACCGGCGCCGATAGGCGCCAACGTGGAGAATATCGCCAGAGGCAGGTCTTGCAAAGCGGCTCCCATGGTCTACTCCACCTCCTTGTAATTGACGACTGAGCAGTTATCGGGCGTGGCCAGCTTGGCGGCGTCCGAGGGCTTGATGAGCGTGTTGGGCTTCGTTGTGGACGGGTCAGGCATGGGTTGCAGCTGGCGCGTGGTGGCGTCCTGATGCTTGCCGGCGATCTCTGTGACGGGGCCGAAGTCGATGGCACGCAACGGGCAGGCGTCCATGCAGATGGGGTTCTTGCCCTCCTTCACGCGGTCGATGCAGCCGTCGCATTTCACGGAATGGCCAACGGTGCGGTCTACTTTCGGCACGTTGTACGGGCATGCCATGACACAGTAGCCGCAGCCGATGCACTTCGAGGCATCGACGGAGACGATGCCCGTGTCCGGGTCCTTATGCATGGCCTGCGTGGGGCAGACCTTCGTGCAGGCGGGGTCGGAGCAATGCTGGCAGCCCAGGGAGATGTGGTACATGAACGCGTCCGTGCGGTACACGTCCTTCCCTTCGCCCTGCACCGCCGTCCAGCTGCCGCCCTCGACGTCGTATACCTTGCGGTATGCCACGCCGTCGGGGTTGTCATGGTAGTCCTTGCACGCCATGGTGCAGGTCCGGCATCCGGTGCAGCGGGTGTTGTCGAAGAAGAATCCGTATTGCGTCATAATCTACCTCCCCTCCTATGCTTTCGTGACTTGGACGATGATGGAGTTCGCCGGTCCGTTGCCGCGCGAAAGCGGGTTCGGACGGTAGGTGGTCAGCGTGTTCACGCAACCGCCCTTGTCCAGCTTGTCGCCGGACATATTCGCGCTGTGCCAGGCACCCTGTGGAATCGCGACGGTTCCGGGGATGACGCGCGGCGTGACGCGCGCTTCGATCTCGATGGTGCCGGCCGGGCTCTCCGCATGGACGGTGTCGCCGTTCGAGATGCCGCGCGGCTGCGCGTCCGCGGGGTTGATCCACATCTGCTGGCGCGCGATGTGGTCCAGGTCCTCGATGAATCCGTAGCTGGAATGCGTGCGGCTCTTGTGGTGGAAGCCGGTGCAGTACAGCGGGTACTGGTCCGTGGTGCTGCCGTAGCCTTCGAAGCCGGGGTAGAACTCCGGGATGGCGCAGATCTTCTCGCCGTCTTCCAGCTGCCACGTCTTGTTCAGCTTCTCCAGCTGCTCGGAGTAGATTTCGATCTTGCCGGAGGGCGTGCCCAGCGCATTCTTCTTGGGATCGTCGCGGAAGTCCTTCAGGCCCACGACCGGGTCCAGCTTGCGCTTGTAGACGCCCTGCTTTCTGATTTGCTCCCACGAGGGCATCTTCTTGTCGGCGGCGGCGCCGGCCTTGTACAGGTACTCCACCCAGTCGTCGTGCGTCATGCCGCCCTTCGTGAAGTCGTTCTTCACGCCCATCTTGTCGGCGATCTCCGTCATCACGTCGTAGCTGCAGCGGCATTCGCCCGGAGGCGTCTGCGCGGGGCCGCCCACGGTGACGCCGGTATACCATTCGGCATAGCCTTGCGTCTGCATGTTCAGCTGCTCGGAGCGCATGGCGTCCGGCAGGATGATGTCCGCATAGCGCGCGGAGTCCGTCATCACGGTGTCCCACACCAGGATGAACAGGTCCTTGCTGTCATCATTCAGCGTCTCGTACACCTTGTTGATGTCGCTGTGCTGGTTCGTGATGCAGTTGCCGGCGTAGTCCCACACGAAGTGGATGTTGTTCTTCAGCTTGCCGTCCTTCAGCGCGCCTTCCGCATCCAGCACGCCGGCGTTCGTGACGGACATGTCCGTGCCGTGGTCGACGGCGTTCAGCCATTCGTAGCACGGGATGCTCCAGGTCACGGCATTCGGCTTCACACCCGGGCTGGGCGTCTTGCCGTTCTCGTCCGCGTCCGTGGCGGGGATACTGCTGATCAGGTACGTGGGCGGCTCGGCTTCGCGCTGGCCCGTGTTGGTGCCGGGCAGGCCGATCTTGCCCAGGGCGATGGGCACCATGCAGATGGCGCGCGTGGCGTTCTCGCCGTTCGTGTGGCGCTGCGGGCCCCAGCCCTGCGCCACGAACGGTGCCTTCGCGTTCTCCAGATCCTTCGCCAGCGCGCGGATGGTCTCAACAGGGATCTGCGTGATCTCGGAGGCCCATTCCGGCGTCTTCTCCACGTGGTCGTAGCCCGTACCCATGACGTAGTCCTTGTAGGACAGGTGCTTGCCCTTGGCGCTCTTGGGCATGGTGTCCTCGTTCCAGCCCACGCAGTACTTCTTCAGGAACGCCTCGTCCGTCTTGCCATCCTTCACGAACTCGTGTATGAGCGCGGCTGCCAGCGCGGCGTCCGTGCCGGGGCGGATGGGCAGCCATTCGTCCGGATGGCCCGAGATGCTCTCGTTCATACGGTAGTCGATGGAGATGATCTTGCCGCCGCGGGCCTTCACGGCCTCGCGTAGCTTCGCAAAGTACCAGGTCATGTTTATGCCGCCCATGCGGGTCTCGGCGGGGGAGTTGCCCCAGAGCACGACCAGGTCGGAGTGGTTCGCGGCCTCGTCCATGGAAGACGCGTGCACGGCGTCGTAAGGGCTGAACTGCGTGCCGAACATATACGGTGCCGCAGCCAGAATCTGGTTTGCGGAATAGTCGTAATGGCGCGTCAGGCAGCCGCCGATGGCGTTCATCAGGCGCTGCGACGGATTGCCGGTGCTGGAGTACATGCCGGTGGCGTAAATCATGTAGATGGCGTCGTTGCCGTATTTGTCGATGGTGTACTTCAGCTTATCGGCGATGGTGCTGATGGCCTCGTCCCAGGAAATCTGCTCGAAGTCGTCGGAGCCGCGCGGTCCCACGCGCTTCATGGGATACAGCAGGCGGTCCGGGTGGTTCAGCCAGCGCCGCATGGTACGGCCGCGCAGGCAGGCACGTGCCTGGAAGTCGGAGTTTCCGATATTGTCGGTTTCCATGTAAGCTACTTTGCCGTCGCGGACGTGCCACTGGAAGATGCAGTTGCCGCCGCAATTCACATTGCATTGGCTCCATGCAATCTTGTCGGGCTCGTCGGCATAGGCCGCCTCCGTCTTGTTCACCACGGATTCGGATGCGGCCAGGGCGCCGCCGGCAGCTGCCAGCGCGCCGAGTGCCCCGGTGGTCTTCAAGAACGATCGGCGGGAGATCGACGGTGTTTTGTCAGACATAGATGCACCCCCTATTGATGTTGCGCCGCCGCCGGCGAAGGCGGTCGGCAAGTCTCCAAAATCATGCAAAAGTGCTATATGACACTTCACAACTTATGCACAAAACGAACCTTAGAGCTGTGAGCGGCAGGGTTCAAGGGGTGAGCGGTCGTTCGAACGCTTCTATTTCAAGAATAGTTTTGACCTGGTGAAACCACGGTAAAACATGCACGCACTGCGGGGTTTTGCCACTATATCTAGTGGGCAGAAGGGCTGTTTCTGGCCGTTTCGAGCGGATTACGGCGTTTGCGCGGCATGCATCGGATGCGTCCCCTGCGAAAACAGCGCACCCGCAGAAAGGGGTGCGCCGTCGCGTTCGGGTGCAGTGGGGCGGTGTGCGCCGGGGTCCGCTTACCGGTAGAAGCGGGGCGTGACCACGTTCAGGTCGAACATGCGCTGGATGCCCTGCAGGCTCTCCAGCGTGAGCAGCGCCAGGCCGTGGTAGAACGGATGCTTCGCCTCCTGCTCCAGCTCCTCCAGGTAATGCGGTGCCCACGTAAGGAAGTGCTTGCACAGGTATTCTTCCAGCAGCTCCGGCTTGTTCTGGGCAATCCAGGCCATGACCTCCAGCATCGTGCCGATGTGGTCGTCGGGCAGGTCGGCTTCGCCGGAGTCGATGGCGATGCCGTTGCGCTTCAGCCAATCGTGCAGGTCCAGCGCCGTCTTGCCGAACATGACCTGGTCGCTGTCCGTGTACACGGAGCCCCAGGGCGGCACCGGCTTGTGGCCAGGGCCGATGAACAGGCGGCGGTACTCCTTGACCAGCGGTGCGCCGGCATGTTCGCCATCCAGGCCCTTCTGCATCTCTTCGATGGCCTCTTGGGCCACGGGCGCCTTCACGAACGGCCAGTCTTCGGCGGCCTGTTCGGGGTCCAGGTCGGCCATGGCGGCAAACGACGGGTCAATGGCCTGCGCATCCAGCTTCGGGTCATGGGTGAAGAACGGGCCCAGCACGGTGCCCACGAACGCGATGGGCACGCAGGCGGCGTGGCTGATGGAAGATTCGGGCATGATGCCTCCTTGACTTCATGCGGTTGCGCGCTTCGGGCGCCCGCCCGCAATCCGGTTTTGTTTTCTCCCCATAGTAGCGTACCGGCCGCACATTGCACGCGTTGGCGCGAACCGCCGGGATTCGGCAGCGAAGACGAAAACGCCCCGGCGGCGCGATGCCGTCGGGGCGGAAGGGGCGGGCGCGCGGCGCGTCGGAAGGCCGGCGCATGCAGTATGCGTGCAGACGGGCCGATGCGCATGCGCGCCTCAATGCGGGCGCGTGCGGGCTAGCGCAGCGCGTCCTTCATACTCTTCACGAACGTTGTGACGGGTTCCAGGGAATCCGCGCCATACTGCGCGATGAGCTTCACGATGGCGGATCCCACGATGGCGCCGTCGGACTGGTCGGCCATCTCCTTCGCCTGCGCGGGCGTGGAAATGCCGAAGCCCACGGCGCAGGGGATGTCGCTTACCTGGCGCACCACGTCCACCATGCCCTTGATGTTCGTCGTGATCTTCGACCGCGTGCCGGTCACGCCCAGCGAGCTGACGCAGTACAGGAACCCCTTCGCATCGGAGGCGATGGCCTTGATACGGTCATGCGACGTAGGGGCGATCATGAAGATTTGCACGATGCCGGCCTTCTTGCAGGCCTCGGCGAATTCCGCGCGCTCCTCGTACGGGCAATCCGGCACGATGATGCCGGAAACGCCCACCTCGGCGGCGCGCTTGCAGAAGCGCTCGGACCCGTAGCTGAAGATGACGTTCGCATACGTCATGTACACGAACGGCACGTCTGTTTCCTGCCGCAGCTTCTCCGTCAGCGCGAACACCTTGTCCGTGGTGGTGCCGGCGTTCAACGCGCGCAGGTCCGCCTCCTGGATGACGGGGCCCTCGGCCGTGGGGTCGGAGAACGGGATGCCCAGCTCGATCAGGTCGGCTCCGGCCTGCGCCATGGCGGGCACCAGCTTCGCCGTGGTTTCCAGATCCGGGTCGCCGCACGTGATGAACGGGATGAATGCCTTGCCGTTCGCGAAGGCGGAGCGGATGGCCTTTTCGGCGTCGGTCATGTTCTGGTTAGTCATAGATGTCCTCCCCACGGTAACGGGCGATGGCCGCGCAGTCCTTGTCGCCGCGGCCGGAAAGCGTGATAACGATGGTCTGGTCCTTGTCCATGGCCGGCGCGATCTTGATGGCGTGGGCCACGGCATGGGCGCTCTCGATGGCGGGGATGATGCCCTCGGTCTGGCTCAGGTCGCGGAAGGCGTTCATGGCCTCCTCGTCGGTGGCCCAGCTGTAGTTCACGCGGCCGATGTCCTTGAGCCATGCGTGCTCGGGGCCCACGGAAGCGTAGTCGAGGCCTGCGGAAATCGAGTAGGTGTCGAGCGTCTG
>OGOS01002403.1_pt1 | contig 10183 bp, 9 predicted proteins | sample 1552701 | NCBI WGS metagenome assembly OGOS01 (sample SAMEA2580128, study PRJEB22360) | human gut metagenome | biome: human gut; feature: human-associated habitat; material: faeces | place: Denmark | collected 2008/2010
TTATGTGTATTTGGAATTTCTCATTTTGGCTTGTACTATTTATATTCTAGCACCAAGGGATACGAAATAAAAGGCGAGGATTTGACCGACAGCAATCTAAAATATATCTCCTTCCGACCACTGGACAGGGATAGATTTATTCGTGGTAGTGTCCGCTCATTGGAAGCTGATTACACAAGGGAACGAATCAGCCAGCGTATCGAGGAAAAGAACAAACAGCAGGCAAAGAAAAAGGTATCCTTTGTCAAAAAGAAGCTCTCAACCGATTACTCCCGCAAAGAGCTTATTGATACCTCACAAGAGAAATTCAAACAGAGTCCCGGACTGAATCATTGGGCAACCATACAAAACCTAAAAATAGCCGCAAGCAGTTATGCAGGCGCGGATTCCATAGAGGATTTAGAGGATAAAATATCGTCCAAATCCACACTTGCCAAGACTTCCCGCCAATCCCTTATTGACACAGAACATCAGTTAAAGGAATTAGGCGAAATCTTAAAATATGCCAGAGATTATCAGACTAACAAAGTCTATAATTTCCGTTATAAAAAATCCAAAGACCCTGATGCTTATTTCCGTAGACATGAAACGGAATTAACCCTATATGACGGTGCTGAAAATATGCTGAAACGCTTCGGAATCAATCCTAAAAATCTTGATTTGGAACAGCTCCAAGCAGACTATAATGCTCTGCAAGTAAAGAAAACTGAATTGCAGAGAACCTATAAGTCTGCTGAAAAGGAAGTTGCCGATTTGAACCGGAAACTTGCCAATATCAAACAGTATCTTCATCAGGAGCAGACTCCAGAACAAAGCAATGTGAAAAAAATTGAACAAAGTCTATAAAGTAAATGAAAATAGAGGAGCCGAATGATTATCCAGTTCGGAGCTCCTCTATTTTCCGTATAAGTTTCTCATTAAATCGCATTGACCAATTTCTTTCTTTTCTATTTTAGCCATTTAAATTCTGCAATAAAACCATTAGTATCTTCCATTAGTTCTTTATTAATGCTTGATATGCTTTATATGCATTTATCATTCCGCCAGATTTTGTCAGCTTATCCATCCCTTTTATTGAAGTAACATTGCTTTTATCTGTTATCACCTTCTTTATATCTTTAGGTTTTGCATCTGGTTTACTTTGCATAAGCAAACTGCACACCCCCGTAACGAATGGTGTAGCTACTGATGTCCCATTTGCTTTTATAAAACCGCTATCTCCATATAACCCTACCACATTTTCGCCTGGTGCCACAACATCCACCATATTTCCATAATTTGATGTTGGATATAACTTTCCTTTTTTATCCACTGCCGCAACAACAATACCATTCTCTAATTCATAACAAGCTGGATAAATTCTATTGTATTCAATGTTACATGCATTATTTCCTGCCGCAATAACAAATAGAATATCATTTGCCCATTCCATAACCTTTTTTTCTTCTATAGAAAATGATTTTCCCGAAAAACTACAATTAATTATTTTAATATTATGTTTTAATGAATATTTGACAGCTTTAACAAATGCATCAGAAGATTTAATTTTACTTGAATTATTTTCTCCAAAAATTTTTAATGAAGTTATGCAAGAGTTTTCAGTTATTCCACATATACCATAATCATTCAGCGGAATTGCCGCAATAATTCCTGCTACACTCGTCCCATGATCATCGTACTCACAGTAACCCTTACTATCTTCTTTTCTGTTTACGACAAAATCATATGCTAAATAGGGATTAACATAATTTTTCAAACAACAATGATTATAATTAATACCAGTATCTGCAATCCCTATGCCTACATTTGTTTTTTTTATATAATTCCATAATGGTAATATATTTATATCTAATCCACTTTCTTTATTTAATAATCCCCATTGATACTTAAACATTGTATTAGAAGGTTCCAAAATTAAATTTATTTTGAAAAATATATATGTTTTTTTTTCAACATTCCCATCATTTTTCGTATTGATTTTAATATAATATCTATTTCTATATAGCAATGTTCTTGCATGCTTATACTCATAACCGTAATCGTTTATATTGCACAGCAAAAAATCCTCTGATTTTTCATCACATATTTTGACTTGCAATTGCCTATTACTATTACATATTATTTCATAACTACCAGTTCTGGGTGGATAAAAAAATAATTGCATATTTTTTTCCAATACTTCTTTAAATTCATACTGTACTCCTGCCAATACATCCATCTACATATCTCCATATCAATCTTCACTAATTTTATGTTCAAATCTACTAACGCCTATTTTATAAATAAATAGAGCTAATATTATCAATAGTACTCTCCCCAACCATAATTCTTTCCCAAAGGTAACATAATAACCTTGTTCTTCTATTCCCACAATTCTTATTGTTAATGGCATACTTACATATACATTTCCAGAAATTAACGAGACAAAAATCCATACATAATATATGCCATAAACAACAATATCTTTGACAAACAACATTCTTAATCCCATAATCAACAATATGGCAACTGAAATATGTGCAATTACAATAACTATATTTACTAGAAATAATTCTATGTATACTTTTCCTCCCAACAAAAAATTTATAATAAATGCCAAAAATTGACCACTCACAAATCCTACTACCAACATTATTATCCCCGAATATGCATATGATTTAATTTCTTGTTGCACACTCTTAGTATAGATAATTTTATAATCCCTTATTGCTATAAGTTCATCTTCATTAAACATAAGATGTATCATAAATATGCAAGTAAATATTATAAATACTTGTTGAAAATTATATCTATAAATACATTGTTCATAATTCTCAACAACAAAATATGTCTTATTGTCAAACATAGCCAACGCAAAGAAATTAAAAGCACATAATATCCAAAATATATAATTTCTTTTTAGCAATGCACATTTTGTAAATATATCTCTTTTCAGATTCATACATTCTCCTTAATAAATAGCATTCAATATTTCAACAACTTTTTTATTTTCATAAATTTCTTTAAAATCTTCTTTTAATAAGTTAATAAATTCTTCATCTGAACTTATCTCTTTTTCATATATACTTGTATATAACACATCGGTATATTCTGGATAATCAAAATATACAATATATGCTATTTTCTTTACATAATTATATTTAGTCGCTGGAAGCCTCAGCATTTCATCATGATATTCTCTATAATAATCATATATTTCTCTTGAAGATTCCAGCTCTAATCTATCCGATACCTTTTCCAAAATTCCCATGCTGTATCCATTAATAACATGTCTTGTGAATTTGCTTTCATCATACCCAGATACATTCATTTCCATTTCAACAGAAACTTCTTCTAAAAAACATTTAAGCAAATCCGAATTTTCAAAATACAACATATTAGGAGATACTATGTTGATATTTAAAATATTATCATTTATTTCTATTGGTTTTACATCTAAACCTTTAATTAACCACATCATTTCTGGAAGATACTGTTCTTGCACATATACATTCCCAAATAATAATTTTTTACCAGACACAGTATAATATTCGTCTTTCATTAATTCTATTATACTTTCTATATCTACAATTTGTATATCAGATATCCCCCTATAGTTTATATTAGATTGATCTGAGCTTTTTTTATATTCTTCATTCATTCCATTATAATAACGACATAATGTACTCTGCAAAAAGACAGCATATAATGCTATAAATAACAATATAATCAAAACAGGTGTTTTTCTCTTTTTCTTTGTGTTGATTTTAACATTGCAATATGCTAAAGTAAAAAACAATAATGCAAATAAAATATAATTTACAATACACTCTGCATTTAAATTATTTACTGTAAATATAGGTTCACTCACAATAAACATATGACTTGATGCCTTATAGTTATATGGATTACAGAAAACAAAATTGTAAATTCCAAATAAACCAATCAAAGCAACCCCTATCCCCTTTATTTTCAAACTACCACACACAGTTCCCAGTGAAATTGCATAAATATATTGAATAAATACAATTACGATAGCATTAATCCAATATGCTTCAAAACCTACTAAAAGCTGTAACAATAGAACTGGTAGCCATAGCAGATTAGTTATTATACACAAGAAAATCAAAAAAACATACCTTTTAACATTACTTAATTTTCCTAAACACAAAATATGTTTTCTGTCATTTTTTAGGTAAATATCAAAAGTAAGGCACACATTCATAGCAATCCAAACAAGTATTATATAATTCCCGGTCACTTTCCATGTGATATCTCCAAATTGCAAAAAAAACACTAACAACAATATGCCTATATTTGCAATATAACGAATTAACTTATTGTTATAAATTTCACTTTCTACTATTTTCAAACTTTTCAAAGTCAATCTAATCATTTAAACACCTTCATTCATATTGATTACATAGAAGTATGCATCTTCAAGGGTCGGCTTCACATTATTATTACCGCTTTCAGCTATATACCTTATTTCTATACCCTCTGGTTTTCTAATTAATGAAATTATCTTTCCGTAATGTTCTTCAAAAATTTCACTATCACTTCTTACATTTTCAACAAAAACTCTATTTTCTACTTTCTTAAGCAATGTATCTACAGAACCACAATATACAATTTTTCCAGCTTTCATAACCCCAATATTTTCGCACAGCATTGCAACATCCGATATAATATGCGTTGAAAGAATTATGTTAGTTTTTTGTTTTCGATTATTCAAAATATTTCGAAAACGTAATCGCTCAGTTGGGTCTAATCCCACAGTTGGTTCGTCCAATATCACATACTTTGGATTACCCAATAATGCCTGTGCAATCGCAACCCTCTGCTTCATACCACCTGATAATTTGCTAATCATTACATTCTCTTTCTCTTTTAAATTAAATTCATTTAACAAATCTAAAATTTGAGTTTTAACACCACTTATCCCTTTTAACAACGCAATATATTCTAACATTTCATACACAGTAAGTTTTTCAAAAAAATCAAATTTTTGTGGGAGATAACCAATCATACTCCGAATACTACTTGTATCCTTTGCAATATCAAAATTATCATAATATACTTTACCTTTATCTACCACAGACACAGTTGCCAATATCTTTAACAAACTGCTTTTTCCTGCGCCATTTTCACCTAATAATCCAAAAGTTCCTTCAGGAATCTTTGTGCAAATATTATCTAACGCTTTTGTTTTTCCCATATTATATTGCTTTGACAAGTTTTTTATCACAATCGACATCTAGTTTTCTCCTTCCGAATCCGACTCATATGATTTTATTTTATTAAACATTTGTTTATATATACTATTTCTAGCAAGCAATTCTTCCACTTTCCCATCTTCTATAATCTTTCCTCCCTTAAATACTATAGCTCGTTCAGCATAATTATTTACAATATACAATCGATGTGTTATCAAAATACAAATCGATTGACACATCTTTTCCTTCAATAGCTTATACATATTTTCTTCTGTAATAACATCTAATGCTGAACTAGGTTCATCAAAGATACAAACTTCTGCATCTTTAATAAGCGTACGCACAAAACTTACTTGCTGCCATTCGCCCCCGGATAATTGAATACCCTTATCAAATTTACTTCCCAAAGTAGTATCAAGTCCCTTAGGTAATTTATCAACAAAACTTATTATTCCTTTTTTTTGTATATTCTTCACTTGAAAATTCAATTCATTTTCCAAAATCTCCCCATTACCAAGTAACAAACTATCTCTTAAGTTAAACTCATACTTGACATAATCTTGAAATACAACTCCTAATTTTTTTCGATACGAAATTTTATCAATACTACGCAACGAAAGTCCATTAATCAATATATCCCCTTCATACTCATCATAGAGTCCACAAAGCAATTTAATGAATGTGCTTTTTCCTGAACCATTTCCACCGACAATTACTATTTTATCGTCTTCGTTAATAGTACAATTTATCTTTTCTAATACATATGGTAATTCTTCTCTATATCTAAAACTAACATTATAAAATTCAATTTTTCTAATTTTATCAATTTTAATTAAAGATTCATTTCTAATATCGTTTTTCTCATTCATATTCAAAAAATTTAATATATTGCTAATATATCTAATCTTATTATATATATTAGCAATATTATCAATAGTAATATTAATAGATTTTATCGAATTCCATACACAATTAATATATGTACTCGCAGTACCTATATATATTTTTTTTTGAATTACCTCAACAAGAACCCGCAATAATATAAATATTCCAATAATATTTTGTAGAAAATTAAACAAGACAGAATTAAAAACCTTATATCCCAGTATTTTTTTGTCTTTGGCTATAAATCGCAAATACATTTTATTAAATCGCTGGAACAATTCATTTTCTATATTTAATATTTTGTTTTCTTTACAAGATATTACATCACTTATAAGTGTCCTATAATAACTTATTTTTCTTGAATCTGATGCCCTCTCACGCATCACTTTGTATTCATATTTTCCTATTATAATTGCAAAAATTGCAGATATAACAGGAACGAACATTAGTATGAAAAAAACATACCATTTCCACATAAACAAAATCACAATATGACCAAACAAAGAAATCGCATTTGAAAATACATTAAATATACTTATTATACACTGATAGGGAGTCTGCGTTTCCTGTATAGCGCGTTGCATTTTATCATATGTTTCTGAATCTTCATATTCTTTCAAATTTAAGGATATACACTTATTAATAATCAAACGATGAAATTCATAATTCAGATTAACTTTTAATATACCTTGGATATACTCATATAAATTATCAAGCAAACTCCCTAATATAATTGAAACAAAATATGTTATTAATAACTTTAAAAATACATATTCATTTATATCTAAACCACTTTGTGCTGCATTTAGTATTTCCTGAAGTGATACTAAAGTGACAAATGGCATAACTGTTTTTAATAACAGAACGCTACATAGTATAATTATATACTTCTTCTTATGAATCCAACAAATTTTAAGAATTTGAAACAATATATTTTTTTCATTCATTGTTCTAATGCCCCACTTTAATAGTTTACATAGAAAAAGCTCTATAAACTTACAGCAAAGCTTACAGAGCCTACTCTAGTGGTCACATTGGATAATACTTAACCAATATGCGTACACTCAGTTCCAAAATCACAAGAACCACAATCGTTGTCATCAGAATCTGTTGCATCACAACTATCACAGCGATCCTTTGCATCACAGAAAACACACCAAGATGGCTCTCTATCATTATCTACACTTGTAATGATATTCTTATTAATCTGCTTCATTCTGTCTTCACCTCCCTGTACTATATTTTATATGTAAACTATTTCACTACATATAACGATTGATTATTCCAACAATAACTTTTTTTCTTCTTCTGACATATGAATAAATAACTCAAGCAATCTATCTACAGTCTTTACTCTAAATTTACAATGATTCTCAGATGGCTCATTTATATAACCACTAGCAAAATAATTCTCATTTATGCAACCACCGCCACACACACTACGAGCCAAACACGTTTTACACTTTTCAAATTTTGACAATTCTACTTGTGAATAAAATTCTGTATTGGTTATCTCACGACAAGATACATTTCCTAATACAGCTTCATCCAAACCTACAAAACGATGACATGGATATATTTTCCCATCAATATCAACAGCCATCATATTAGTGCCAGAACCACATCCCTTACTTCTTATACCATCGTGGTTAAATTTTTTTAATATGTTTATAAATGAATGATATTTTTTTACTTCCTTGATGTTTCCATCTTTAATCATCTTTTCTAACCTATCATATAACTTCATCGTAAACTCACATAAAATTTCATAATCCAAACCTGACAATAAATTATCAGCCTCAGCCCATGCTACACGCTTATATTTTAAATCTTCAATAATATGTTTTAAATTTTCATCTACATCAAGATTAGGCGGTGCAACAGTTGCTCTTACTGTAATATTATTCTTCAAATTTACAGTTTTGGAATTTATATCATTGTAAGCACCTATTTTATTCGCATAATATCGATTAGCATCATTGGTTCTTCGTGTTCCATCCATGCTTACAGTAACAGAAAATTTATTTTCCTTTATAAATTGTTCTATTTCCGGAGTAATTAGTGTCGCATTTGTCGTCATCGAATATGTGAATTCCCTATTATTCATTTTTCCAATATTTGCCGCATACTCTACAACTTTTTTTATCAATTCAAAGTTTAGTAATGGCTCTCCACCAAAAAAACAAATATTAAGTTTCTGTTCTTCTGTATTGGAAACAAAAAAATCTACAGCATTTTTTGCAACTTCATATGTCATATATCCCATATTAGAATATTCACCACCATCACCATAACAATATTTGCATCGTAAATTACACGCTTGTGAAATCATAAGCGTTAAACTTGTTGCGTTCATACTTTTCTTCTTTAAAACAGCTTTTTGATATAGTTTTTCTAAATATTTCTTATTTTCCTCAGTAATAATGATAAAATTATCTTCAAGAAATTTTTTTATATCATCGTTCTGAATATCCTCAATCCTCGTATCGCTAATTAAAATATCATATTCCTGTTGCTCTAGTAGAAAAATACCATTGGTAATAACATTGTATAAATAAAAATTTTCATCCACTCTTTTTATGTAATGCGGATAAAATCCGTCCTTATTATTATATTTAGCATTCATCTCGTTAACTTTTCCTCCATGCATAATAGGGTTTGCCTATAATACCACTTCTCTTTGTTTTTGTCAATATTACCATTTTATCGACCTATCTTTTTATTGACTTATTTTCTATTTATATTATATAATTAAGGTTTTGATACGCTAAACATTATTACCGTATAATGAAGTATTTTCATCCATCATAAATATACCTTATTCTTAGCCCATTTCTCCCTTTTTTAGAATAAAAAAACAGGATACAGCCCACAAGAGCCATACCCTGCCACTACTTTATTCTGCCGATTCAATATCGAGCTTAGCAAATACCTCATCCGACATTGCTTTCAACTTATCTACCACACGCAAAGACAAATCAATCATTTCCTCATCATCCAGATGTGGAATGGCATTGCTTATATCCCGCATTACGTTCGTCCTGTTTTTGCTTGCAAAAATACTGATTAAATTACTTTCTTCTACCGTAAATATTGTATTCATAGTCTACATCTCCCTCTGATTTTTCTTTACATTTTCCTGTGCTTCAGCCGCCTTATCATTTCCGGCAATGATTGCCTTTTTCTCGGCAAGGCGTTCCTTTAGGGACACCCTTCCACGAGGTTTATCCATTTCTTTTCTGTTCGCTTCTTTTTTCACCTTTTCAGCACCGTTGTTTAGAACATTGTCAATCATATTGTAATTCTGTTCTTCCACTTCCTCCACCTTTGCAAGTGGCTTATATTCTGACAGTTTATCAAGCAGCTCCTTTGCCCGTTCCACTTCCTCCGGCACAACACCTTCTGTAACGATTTCACGCAGTATATCAGAAATACGCTCCGTTCCCTCTGTCTTAATTTCCTGTGATAATTCTTCCACATTCTCCGACATATTTCGCACCGTATCATGGTAAAGAATCTCGTCATAATCAAAACACAATCGGTCAAATTCCACCGCCAGTTTCTCCTCCTCAGAAAGCTGTGGCATACGCTTTTCCCATACCTTTGCTTCAAGCTCCGGAGATAAGTTTCCGTCAATCTCCCTATCCGGTAATTTGGCAATCAGTTCTGCCACCATTTCCATTGCTTTCGGCTCATTGGCAATATCAGGCACATACTGCAACACATCCAAATCAATGCTTTTCGTACCTGCTATATCAATGGCAATGTCATTCTCCACATCTTCTCCTGCCCTGTGCAGATTGATACCGATTGCAGGAATACCATTCATACGCTCCGGTGGAATCTTTTCAAAAAGAGCAATGTGGTCCTATGTCAAGATTTAGTACAAGTTAAAATGAGAAACTTTTCCCATTTTAACCCGCCAGAAGCTCAGCCTCAGTGTGTGTTCTTTCATACAATCGTTCGAATTCATTTGGTGACATATAGTTACAATGGCTATGAATTCGTTTCGTATTGTAGAAAGCTTCCAGATATTCGAAAATCAAGCGGTATGCTTGCTTATAATCACGGATTTTAAAGCGATTGAGCCATTCACGTTTGAT
>OGOS01002404.1_pt1 | contig 10182 bp, 7 predicted proteins | sample 1552701 | NCBI WGS metagenome assembly OGOS01 (sample SAMEA2580128, study PRJEB22360) | human gut metagenome | biome: human gut; feature: human-associated habitat; material: faeces | place: Denmark | collected 2008/2010
CTCTACCGGAAGAACCGGGAGAAGCTGCGGGAGATGCGCTCCACCGTGCTGGACTATAAAAAGCTGGTGGATAACTATCTGCGGGTGTCGGACTGGCGGGTCAAGGAAAACTCCACCGTCACCTATTCCGTTGGCGGGCTGATTCTGTCCAACTCCGGCGCCATCACCGCCAACTACTGGCTCTCTGAAATCTATGACCAGGAGATTGCCGACGCCCACAAGAGCGGCGCCATCCACCTCCACGACCTCTCCATGCTCACCGGCTACTGCGCCGGATGGTCGCTCAAGCAGCTCATCCAGGAGGGCCTGGGCGGCGTGCCCGGCAAGATCACCAGCAAGCCTGCGAAGCACCTGTCCAGCCTGTGCAACCAGATGGTGAACTTCCTGGGCATCATGCAGAACGAATGGGCCGGCGCGCAGGCGTTCTCCAGCTTCGATACGTATCTGGCGCCGTTCGTGAAGGTGGACAACCTGAGCTACGACGAGACGAAGAAGGCCATCGAGTCGTTCGTGTACGGCGTGAACACGCCCAGCCGCTGGGGCACGCAGTCACCGTTCTCGAACATCACGTTGGACTGGGTCTGCCCGCCCGACCTGGCGAAGCTGCCGGCTATCGTGGGCGGCAAGGAGATGGACTTCACGTACGGCGACTGCAAGCGCGAGATGGACATGGTGAACAAGGCGTTCATCGAGATCATGATCGAGGGCGATGCGAACGGCCGCGGGTTCCAGTATCCCATTCCCACGTATTCCATCACGCGCGACTTCGACTGGTCCGAGACGGAGAACAACAAGCTGCTGTTCGAGATGACGGCGAAGTACGGCACGCCGTACTTCAGCAACTACATCAACTCCGATATGGAGCCCTCCGACGTGCGCTCCATGTGCTGCCGTCTGCGCCTTGACCTGCGCGAGCTGCGCAAGAAGTCCGGCGGTTACTTCGGCAGCGGCGAGAGCACGGGCAGCATCGGCGTCGTGACCATCAACATGCCGCGCCTGGCGTACAAATCCGCGAACGAGACGGAGTTCTTTGAAGGGCTGGATCATCTCATGGACGTGTCTGCGCGCTCGCTGCACACGAAGCGCCGCGTGATCACGAAGCTGCTGGACGCCGGCCTGTATCCGTATACGAAGCGCTATCTGGGAACGTTCGAGAACCACTTCAGCACCATCGGCCTGGTGGGCATGAACGAGGCATGCCTGAACGCCAGCTGGCTGCGCTGCGATCTGACGAACCCGTCCGGCCAGGAGTTCACGAAGCGCGTGCTGAACCATATGCGCAACCGCCTGAGCGATTACCAGGAGCAGTACGGCGACCTGTTCAACTTGGAGGCCACGCCGGCCGAATCCACCACGTACCGCTTTGCGAAGCATGATGTTGAGCAGTACCCGGACATCATCACGGCGAACCGCAACGGCACGCCGTACTACACGAACAGCTCGCATCTGCCCGTGAACTACACGGACGACATCTTCAGCGCGCTGGATATCCAAGACGACCTGCAGACGCTGTACACGTCCGGCACCGTGTTCCATGCGTTCCTGGGCGAGAAGCTGCCCAGCTGGAAGGCCACGGCGCGCCTGGTGCGCAAGATTGCCGAGAACTACAAGCTGCCGTACTACACCATGTCGCCCACGTATTCCGTGTGCCCGAACCACGGCTATCTTGCCGGCGAGGTGTGGGAGTGTCCGGAGTGCGGCTCCGAGACGGAGGTGTACAGCCGCATCACCGGCTACTACCGCCCGGTGAAGCATTGGAACGACGGCAAGGTGCAGGAATACAAGGATCGCCGCGAATACCAGCTGGATGCGTCCCCGTTCTCCGAGGCGGAGCATCATGGCCGCCTGCTGAATGCGGAGGAGATGGAAACGGCGCCTTCGTATGCGCCGTCGTCCGCCCGCGCCGTGGCCGTGACGAAGCCGCGCGTCAGCAGCCAGGCGCGTGCGCAGGACCTGCCGTATGCCGACGCCGCTGCAAAGCCCACGATGGAGGCGACCGCTGCCATGCTGCAGGAGGCGGAGGCAGCGCTGGCGGACGCGGCCGAAGCGGAGCAGGCGGACGGCGCACCGGTCGAGGGCAGCACACTGCTTCCGGCGGGGCGCTATCTGCTGGCCACGTACACGTGCCCGAACTGCAAGCGCGCTGCGGACATGATGGACCAGGCGGGCATCGCGTACGAGGAGGTCTTCGCGGAGGAATACCCCGAACTCGTGGAGCAGCTGGGCGTCATGCAGGCTCCTACGCTCGTGGACGTGGCAGGCGACGGCTCCATGGACGTGGAGGCAAGCGGCGCCATGCAGGTGTTCAAGCGCCTGAAGGATCTTGAGGCGCAGGCATAGCGCGCTTCATTCGCACGGCATGAAACGGCCGTCGGCGGGTCATCCTGCCGGCGGCCGTTTTCGCTTTTGACACGGGTGCTATAATCTCCGGGTACTTTAGCGCACTAGAACGATAGGGCGCTAAACAGGGAAGAGCAAGCGCGTCGGCGCCAACCGGGGCGCTTCGGGGGAAGAGACATCTGTGAAAAAGAGAATCGCGCTGATTATTGCGTTCATGGCGGCGCTGTGCCTGGCTGCGGGCCTGATGGTGGGCTGCTCGAGCGCATCCGACTCGTCGTCTGCGGCATCGCCGGAATCCGCATCCACGCAGGCGGCATCGGATTCCGTGGCGCCGCCGGACAACACGCTCATCGTGGGCTTCGATGCCGGTTATCCGCCGTACGGCTACAAGGACACGAAGACGGGCAAGTACACCGGCATCGACTTGGATCTTGCCAAGGAGGTCTGCAAACGCAACGGCTGGACGTTCAAGGCGGAGCCCATCGATTGGGACGCGAAGGACGCGCTGCTCGATCAGGGAAACATCACGTGCATCTGGAACGGCTTCACGTACGAAGGACGCGAAGACGACTACGCGTTCACAGACAAGTATATGATCAATGGCCAGGTGGTGGTCGTCCGCGCGGGCAGCGACATCAACTCTCTTTCGGACTTGAAGGACAAGACGGTCATGACGCAGGTGAAATCTGCGGCGCTGGACGTGCTGGACGGCGATATGAAAGACCTGCAGGACACGTTCGAGGGCGGCAAGGTCCAAACCGTCAGCGACTACAACAATGCCTTCATGCAGCTGGAATCCGGCAACGTCGACGCAGTGGCGTGCGACCTTTCCATAGCGGCATATCAGATGGCCGCGAAGCCGAATGCCTACAAGCAGCTTGATGAGAGCCTGTCGTCCGAGCATTACGCCGTGGGCTTCAAGAAGGACGATGAGGGCAATGCCCTTGCGGCGAAGGTCACGCAGACGCTGAAGGAGATGGATGCGGACGGCACGGTGAAGAAAATCTGCGATAAGTATTCCGATCAGGGCATCAGCTACAGCAACTGGTGTCTGGGCGACAAGGACAGCTCCACAGCCGCCACGAATCAGGAGAAGGCTTCGTCGGGTACGGATTTCGGCGCCATGATGGCCATGGTGCTGCCGGATCTGGCCTCCGGTTTTGTCATGTCGTTGCAGATATTCCTCATCACGCTGGTTGGCGCGCTTCCGCTGGGCGTGCTCATCGCCCTTGCGCGCATGAGTCGCTTCCGCATCGTGGCCGTCATCGCGCGCATCTACATCTCGTTTATGCGCGGCACGCCGCTGATGCTGCAATTGATGGCGCTCATGTTCGGTCCGTATTATCTTGCCGGCATATCCATGGGCAGCGATTGGAAGTTCGGCGCCTGCGCCGTTGGCTTCATCCTGAACTACGCCGCATACTTCGCGGAAATCTACCGCGGTGGCATCCAGTCCATCCCGCGCGGCCAGTACGAGGCTGCCGAGGTGCTGGGCTACACGAAGTCGCAGACGTTCATGAAGATCATCTTGCCGCAGGTCATCAAACATATCCTGCCGGCTATGGGCAACGAAATCATCACCCTGGTGAAGGACACGTCGCTGGCATTCGTGCTGGGCATTGCGGAGATGTTCACGGAGGCGAAGGCGCTGGCCGCATCGCTTGTCAACATGTTCCCGTACGTGATCGCCGCGGCCATGTACTGGATCTTTACGCTGGTGGTGGAGTACCTGCTGAACAAGGCCGAGAAGAAGCTGAATTATTATCATGACTAGGAAAGATGACATGACGCAGGAAAACGGGATCGTCACGCTGGAGCACATCGAGAAGAGCTTCGGCGAAAATCAGGTGCTGAAGGACATCAGCTTGACGGTGCACGAGGGCGAAGTGGTGGGCATCATTGGTTCGTCCGGCGGCGGCAAGTCCACGCTGCTGCGGTGCGCCACGCTGCTGGAGCGGTTCGAGTCCGGCAAGCTGGCGTACGGGGATATTGTCGTTGCCCGGAACGATGCGGGCGGGAAGGCCGTGTACAGCGACAAGGGAACGCTCGCAAGGGCCCGCCAGCGCTTCGGCCTCGTGTTCCAGAGCTTCAACCTGTTCCCGCATCGTACGGCGCTGCAGAATGTCGCGGATGCACCGGTGCTGGTGCAGAAACGCAATAGGGAAGAGGTTGAGGAACAGGCGCGCACTCTGCTGCGCCGCTTCGGCCTGGAGGGCAAGGAAGACTTCGTGCCGTGCAACCTTTCCGGCGGGCAGCAGCAGCGTGTAGCCATTGCGCGGGCGCTGTGCATGAACCCCGAGGTGCTGTTCTTCGACGAGCCTACGAGTGCGTTGGACCCGGAGCTGACGCAGGAGGTGCTCCAGGTCATCCGCGGCCTTGCCGAGGAGCATATGACCATGGTCATCGTCACGCATGAGATGAACTTCGCCCGCGACGTGGCAGACACCATCGTGTTCATGGACAGGGGGCTCATTGTGGAACAGGGCCCGGCAGCCGACGTCATCGGCAATCCGCAGCATGAACGCACGAAGGCGTTCCTGTCGAAGGTCGCCGATTAACGGGAAGCCGGCAATGTCCTGCTGGGAACGATCCGGTGGGGACAGCGGGTGCGTAGCGTGATCAATACGATGCGCACCCTCTTTTTGTCCTGACACGTTGTTGCGGTTGGATAGAGTGACCGGGCGAAAATGGAAATATGTCCATGAAAATGCGCGAATTAAATTCGCAAATACTTCAAATATTTGCGAAATATGACAAAATTGTCCGCCAATTAAATATAAATGTCCGTCTATTCATGACATTCAGTTCACAATCGCGTGTATTTGCAAAGCTGATAGGGTACCCTAGATGTGCTGAAGTGCATTTTGGCAACTGCGTTACCGCTCGTAAGATGGCCGATCGGATGTGAGCCCATTCAATCGGCGGATATCGGCCCGTCGGATTCCGGCGGGCCGATGTGCATATTCAGCCGCTTCGTCATTCCCTGTATTTTGTGTCGCAATAAAATCGCTCTTCGCATCAGGCAGAACATTGTTTTGTACAATTCGCTCTTCCTGGTGGTAATTCTTCAACTAGTTGGTTACCAAAATCGTATTCCCTGCAGACCCGCATGGCTCTGTGGGGTATCATGCTTCGTGGATACATAAAATCCATCAATTGGTTTTATGACAAACCATGAACGGGGGTTATATGTTTGCTTCGAAGATCATGAACGGATTCGGTCCGCTCGCCGGCGTGAAAGTCGTGGAGCTGGCGGATTGGGTTGCGGCGCCGGCTGCCGTCAGGCAGCTGGGCGAGATGGGCGCCGAAATCATCAAGGTGGAGAACCCGAACGGCGACCCGCAGCGCACGCAATGCTGGGGTTTCGGCGGCGCGAATACGGAGCGCTGCGATCCCACGTACGAGAATGTGAATGCAAACAAAGACTGGATCAGCCTGAACCTGAAAACGGAAGACGGCATGGCAATCATGATGGACCTGCTTGCAGAGGCCGATGTGTTCGTGAACGGCCTGCGCAACAAGGCGCTTGCGAAGCTGGGCCTGGACTGGGAGACGCTGCATGAGAAGTTCCCGCGCCTGATCTGGGCGCAGATGCGCGGTTACGGCGAAAATGGCGCCATGCGCGACGCCCCCGGCTATGACGCCGTGTGCTGGGGCGCCCGCGGCGGCGTGAACGCCGTGTTCCGCCAGGCCGGCGAGTCCCCGGCAACGGCTCCGCAGGGCTTCGGCGACTTCAACGCGGCTGCCATCTTCGCCGGCGGTATCTGCGCGGCGCTGTACGAGCGCGAGAAGACCGGCAAGGGCGACAAGGTGGTCATCAACCTGTACCACGTGGCCATCTGGGGCCATGCGCACGGCTTGCAGGCCGCGCAGTTCGGCGCGCAGTACCCGAACAAGCGCACGCAGGTCAACAACCCCTTCAACAACACCTACCAAAGCAAGGACGGCGTGTGGTTCCTGATCTGCTTACCGGATTACAACCGCTATTACGCGCCCATGATGGACATGCTGGGATTCCCGGAGATGAAGGAGCGCCAAGACTGCAGCACGCTGACCGCCGTCCGCGAGAATAGCATGCAAAAATTCGTCATTGCGAAGATCAGCGAAGGGTACGCCACGAAGGACTACGAAGAGTGGGACCGCATCATGAACGAATGCGAGGTGCCGCACCAGAAGCTGTTCGACTACGATGACATCCTCCACGACGAGGAATGCTACGACAACGACCTGCTGCGCCGCTACGACAGCCTGGACTTCGGTCCGCGCGCCTTCGGCACCACGCCGCTGCGCTTCGGCAACTTCGGCGATCCGCCGCTGATCCTGGGCAAGCCGCAGGGCTATCACACGGCCCGCTTCCTGAAGGCGAAGGGATACACGGACGAGCAGATCAAGAAGCTGGAAGACGAAGGCGCCATCAAGTGCTGGCACGGCGAGAACCTGGACGAGGACGTGGTCCCCGTGCTGAAGGCGAAGCGCCAGGTGAACGGCGAAGAGCCGTGCTGGTGGGAAGAACAGCACTAGCCGCTCTCCATCGGACACGCTAAGAAGACCGCACCTCACAGGACCCGGATGCGCCGCTCGGCGCGTTCGGGTTCTTTCCGTTTCACGGGGCTTCACGGCGCCGCCATTGATAGCGAACGGTAATGAAACGGCTGTCTAACCGCTCAGGTTCAATCATACGTTTCGGCGCGCGGAATCTATACTTGGAATATAACGGTGTTGCGGATAAGCGGGGCCGCTGAATGGGGAGCATGCCATCGTCCCGTTGCCGCAAACGGCAAGAGGAAAGGGTGAGGTATATGAAACCGCTCGAGGGCATCAAAGTCGTGGATCTGACCACGTTTTTGGCTACACCGACCACTGGCAGGGTGCTGGGCGAATGGGGTGCCGACGTCATCAAAGTCGAGGCGGCCAAGGGCGATCCCGGCCGTGTGAACCAGGCGGCCGTTTTCGGCATGCCGGCAAGCGACGACGAGAACCTGGGCTTCGACATGGCGAACATGCACAAGCGCTTCATCAGCCTGAACCTGAAGTCGAAGACCGGCGCCGAGATCATGGACAAGCTGCTTGACCAGGCGGACATCTTCATCACGAACACGCGCACGAAGTCCCTGGCGAAGATGGGCTTCGATTGGGAGAGCGTCCATAAGAAGCATCCGCACATCATCATGGGTCACGGCCTGGGCTACGGCAAGCTGGGCCCCGAGAAGGACGCGGCGGGCTTCGATGTGACGTGCTACATGGGCCGCGGCGGTGTGTTCGGCACGACGGTGAACAAGGGGGACGCCCCGATGATCCCCACGAACGGCTACGGCGACTTCCAGTGCTCCATGTTCCTTGCCGCCGGCATCCTGGCGGCGCTGCGCGGCCGCGAGAAGACGGGCCAGGGCGACTACGTCACATGCGCGCTGGAGCATGCGGGCATCTATGCGCTGTCCACCGGCATGGTCTCCGCCCAGTATGGCAATCCATATCCGAAAAGCCGCTTGGAGGTGAACAACCCGCTGAACAACGTGTTCCGCTCGAAGGACGAGAAATGGGTGGTCCTGTGCCTGCCCGAGTACGACCGCGACTGGCCACGCGTGCTGAAGCTCATCGGCCGCGAGGATCTGCTGGACGACACGGACATGGCAAGCATCGAATCCGTGAATGCGAAGGGCCTTTCCCCGAAGGTCACGAAGGTACTCGACGACGGCTTCGCCCAGTTTACGCGCGACGAGCTGCTGAGGATGTTCAAGGAGAACGACATGCCGTGCGAACCCGCGCAGACGCCCACAGATGTGTACGAAGATCAGAACGCGCTGGTGAACGGCTATATCAAGAAGGTTCCCTATCCGGCGGGCGACCGCTGGTGCCCTACGGTGCCGGTGCAGTTCGAGCTGGAGGAGACGGCAGCGCTGGAGCCGACGGATAAGCTGGGTTCGTCCACGGTCGACGTGATGCGCGAGTTGGGCTACACGGACGAGCAGGTTGCGGCGGCGCTGGACGACGGCTCTGTCGCCGGCGCCACGGACTTGGCTGTGCTGCAGGGTAAGGAATAGCGTCCAGCTGCCCGGTTATGGGCACCTAAGGCCGATGACAAGCGCCGCGGCGGGTCCGTTGCCCGCTGCGGCGCTGTCGCGTTTCCGTGTGTGTCCCGACCGGTTCGTGAAAAAGACTACAATGGATGCGGGGCAGTTCATCCCATGGGCCGGTGTTCCCACCGGCCATCGATCATCTGCATGCAAGGAGGGATGCGGCCATGGCGGCGGTGATTTCGTGTGAAAGATGCGGCAATAAGACGTTCGATTTGACGAAGTACCGTTCCATCATGCTGGTCAGCTCCGAAAAGGCCCTGTTCACGCTTGATTGCCCACGTTGCGGTTCGAAGGTTACGGCCCTGTGCGCCATTCCCGATTCCCTGAGGTCGCGTATCCTGCAGGGTGCCGCCGAAGTGGACGCCGGCATGGGCCGCGACCTGTAAGGATCCTATGCTCAACAACCTCTATCACAGCCTGAGCCCCATCGCGTTCACGTTGGGCCCGGTCAGCGTGCGCTGGTATGCCCTAGCGTATCTTACCGGCTTCCTGTGCGCGGCCATTGTCATCTGGCGCACGGCGAAGCGCTGGAAGATCCGGATCGACACGGATTCGCTGCTCACCATCATCCTCTGCGTCATGATCGGCGTCATTCTGGGCGCGCGCCTGGGATACGTGCTGTTCTACGGCGCAGGGTACTACTGGCAGCATCCCCTTGAGATACTCGCATTCAACAAGGGCGGTATGAGCTTCCACGGCGGCCTGGTGGGCGCTCTGCTGGCGGGCATCGTGGCGGCGAAGGTGACGCACATCCCGTATCTGACGCTGGCGGACATGGCCGTCATCGGCGCGCCGCTGGGGCTGTTCTTCGGCCGCTGCGCGAACTTCGTGAACGGCGAGCTGTGGGGTGCCGTGACGAATGCGCCTTGGGGCGTGGTGTTCGGCGGCGCTGCCGGCAACCTGCCGCGGCATCCTTCGCAGCTGTACGAGGCCGTGCTGGAAGGGTTGCTGCTGTTCGTCTTGCTGTATGCGCTGTCCCGCAAGTTCCCGCCGCGCCCGCGGGGAACGTTCCTGGGCATTTTCTTGATTATTTACGGCATTTGCCGTTTTCTCATCGAATTCGTTCGTCAGCCGGACGCGCAACTGGGATACTTGTGGGGAGGCTGGCTGACCATGGGGCAGGTGCTGTCCGTGCCGCTTATCGCGGTGGGCATCTGCGTGCTGGTATACGCAGTGCGCCGCAAGCTGCCGCAGCAGGGAATGCCCGAAGAATCGGCTGGTACCGATGCCAAGGCGGCATCGGAGGAAAAGGAATAAGGAGGCACAGCATGGCTTTGAATTTCTACCGCTGCAATAAGATGGGCAACGTCATCGTGAAGCCCTACGTGAAGGAAGAGGGCACGAACGCGGAGTTGCTGACGCCCAACACCGTGGACGCTGCGCAGGAGAAGCACGTTCCCGTGATCACCGTTACGGGCAATGCCGTCCATGTGCAGGTGGGCGAGGTGCTGCATCCCATGACGCCCGAGCACTACATCACGTTCATCGCGCTGGAGACGAAGAAGGGCTACCAGATTGTCGAGCTGACGCCGGACGATCAGCCGGTGGCGGACTTCGCCGTGGCGGAAGGCGACGAGCCCGTTGCCGCGTACGAGTACTGCAACCTGCACGGCCTGTGGAAGGCTGAGGTGTAGGGGATTCGCAGAGAATCGTTTGTGAAGGGGAGTCGCGGCAAGGCGGCTCCCCTTTGCTGCGTTATGATGCGCGCATGAGAAACATCGCAATCATAGGAGGCGGCGCCGGCGGGCTGGCCGCCGCGATAGCT
>OGOS01002412.1_pt1 | contig 10165 bp, 5 predicted proteins | sample 1552701 | NCBI WGS metagenome assembly OGOS01 (sample SAMEA2580128, study PRJEB22360) | human gut metagenome | biome: human gut; feature: human-associated habitat; material: faeces | place: Denmark | collected 2008/2010
ACTAATTTTCCATATTTCTTCGCAAGTTTTGCTACTCCGATCGGTGCTTTTCCCATCGCTGTCTGGGCATCTAAGCATCCTTCTCCTGTGATCACGATGTCCGCATCTTTGATCTCTTCTTCTAGTTTTGTTTCATGTAAGATCAAGTCAACACCTGACTTTAGGGTTGCATTTGTAAACGTTAAAAATGCAAATCCTAAACCACCTGCTGCTCCTGTTCCTGGTTTGTTAGCATCTGCTTTTGTAAAGCTTTGTTTTGCAATCTTTGCATAATCTGCTAACCACTGATCCATGTCTTTTACCATCTGCTTCGTGGCACCTTTTTGTGGACCAAAAATCGCACTGCAGCCTTCTTCTCCACATAATGGATTTGTCACATCGCAGGCAATATGAAATTCGCAGTCTTTTAATTCTGAGATTACATGGTCATCTTTGATTTTTGCTAAATCTTTTAATCCGATTGCTCCGTGTTTGATCTGATTTCCATCTTTGTCGAGAAAATCGTATCCCAACGCCTGTAACATTCCAGCCCCACCATCATTCGTTGCACTTCCACCAATTCCCATGATGAAACGTCTGCAGCCTTTATGAATCGCATCAGTGATCATCTGTCCAACTCCATAAGTTGTTGTGTATAATGGATTGCGTTCCTTATCGCTTACCTGTGTGATTCCTGCTGCCTGTGACATTTCCATGATAACTGTGCTTGTTCCTTCCATCCCTGACTTTGTTGGAAGGATAATTCCGTATTTAGCTAACACAGGCTTTCCCGCGGGACCAGTCACTTTGATAAATTCCATATTACCACCCATGCCATCTACCAAAGCATCAACCGTTCCTTCTCCACCATCTGCGAGAGGTTTTATGACAACTTCCGCTTCTTTCTCAACTTTTTTAATTCCTTTTTCAATTGCATGTGCTGCTTGGATTGATGTCAGACTTCCCTTCAATGAATCAATCGCAATTACTACTTTCATCCGAAAACCTCCGCTTTCTTTTGTGTCTTATCAACTTATTTTCCACATTTGAATACTAATTTTCTCAGACAATCCACAGGAATCATCGTCATTGACAACAAGACTGTGACAATCCAGCCTTTTGCCCCAAATGGAATGCAGCTAAACATATTTCCGATCCATGTAAATAGTGGAAACGGAATCAGTGCTGCATTTACGATAATGATCTGTACTAACATGATGATAAAGAATACCTTTAAGAAATCTGGATTTTCATTTAATCGTTTAAAGATTCCAAACCTGTCATCTCTAACATTGAATCCATTAAATAATGCACTAAAGATAAATAATACAAAATACGCTGTCAAATGTTCGGCTTCATTGTCAAATATATGACTGATCACTGGAAGTTTTAAGAATAGAAAACTTAAAATAACCAACCATACTCCTGACCACCCGATCTGTATTGCCATATCTTTACTGATAATACTCTCATCACGTTTTCTTGGTGCCTCTTTCATATATTTATGAAGTGCTGGTTCATTTCCAAGCATCATAGCTCCAAGACCATCCATGACTAGATTTACAAATAGTAAATGTGTAACCTTCAATGGTTCTTCCACACCAAAAAATGGTGCAACCGCGCTGACAACAACGGCTGCCACGTTGATCACTAGCTGAAATCTACAGAACTTCAAGATATTATGATAGATCGTTCTTCCATACCAGATGGCATCTTTGATCGATGAGAAATTATCATCCAAAATGACGATCTTACCAGCTTCTTTCGCAGCTTCCGTTCCACTTCCCATCGCAAATCCGACATCTGCTCGTTTCAATGCTGGAGAGTCATTGACACCATCACCTGTCATACCTACGACAAGATTCATTTCCTGGCACAGACGTACCATTCTTGACTTATCTGTCGGCAATGCCCTTGCAATAACACGGATCTCTGGAAGGATCGCTTTGACTTCATCATCACTCATCTGATTTAACTGTGCAGAAGATAATGCTCTGTCTGATTCATTCTTTAATAATCCTGCATCCTTTGCGATCGCTACTGCCGTCTCCAAGCGGTCACCTGTGATCATTACAACCTGAATTCCAGCTTCCTGAACTTCTCTGATCGCATCTTTTGCGGATGGTCGGACATCATCCCTGATCGCAACTAACCCTATGAGTACAAGATCATCATTGATCTGATTCTTTACAAGTTCTTTCTCTGAATAGCCAAATGCAAGAACACGCATTGCTTTTGCTGCCAATGCATCGATTTTCGCATTTAATGCCTTATGATCGATCTCTTTGATCTCCCCATCTGCGTTTATATATTTTACTGCCTTTGTAAGTAAACGTTCTGGCGCACCTTTATAAAATGTTTTTCCTAACACTTCAATTCTTGCCTGACTGAATTTATTGGATGAGTTAAATCCCTGATGTGTTGTAACTTTACATTCTTTGTTCTCATCTAACATATAAAATGTCTCTTCTCCAATAAATTTTAATAACGCCTGATCCGTCGCATTCCCACCAATAACTTTATGGTATACATCAAACATCGCCTGCGTATTTTTCCCGATCGCAAGATCTAATAATCCCTTTACTTTTCCATGCTGTTTTAATTCTTTTGGCGGAATGGAAGTTCCATCTGCTGTAAAAAAGTCAACAACTTCCAACTCCCCTTTTGTGATCGTTCCTGTCTTATCACTAAATAAGATATTCAGGGAACCTGCAGTCTCAATTCCTTCCGCTTTACGGACCAATACATTATGATCTAACATCTTACTCGTATTCTGCATCAAAACAAGCGAGATCATCAAAGGAAGCCCCTCTGGAACCGCACAGACGATAATTACAACCGCCAGTGAAACTGCATTGATCAAATCCTCAACAACCTTCGCAACACCCATAGCAAAATATGCTTGAATACCACCAGCCATTAAAATAAAATATCCAAAATATAACGCTGCGATCACGATCGCACCAATATATCCAAACTTAGAAATCTGATCAGCAAGCTTAGAAAGTTTGACCTTCAATGGAGAATCTGGTTCTTCTTCCTGCATCTCCTCAGCCATCTTTCCCATCATTGTATGGAGTCCAACTCTCTGGACATCCATCACACCTTCCCCATCAAAGATCACAGCCCCACGGAACAAAGAATACGAATCTACAAATGTATCTCCCGTAATCTCCTCCGCTAGATAAACATTCTCTTCGGCTGCCTTCTTCTCACACTCCTCTGCTTCTCCATTTAAAGCAGAATTATTCACTCTTAAACTTCCTTCATGCAAAATACCATCCGCAGGAATCTTATCCCCCGACTGCAATAGCACCTGATCACCGACAACCACATCATCGACATCAATGACTGCCACGACACCATTTCTGTGGACCTTACACTGATCTTTCTTCGCACTTTCCTTCAATTCTCGATACTTCGTATCACTGGCAACCCCAGTCTTCGCCGTAACAAACGCCACGATCAAAACCGCTACGATCGTACCTGTTGGCTCATAAATCTCTGCATACCCGAAGAAAAACATTACGATCATCAGACCCGCGATCACAAGCAGCACCCGGATCATCGGATCCTGAAACGTCTCCTTAAACTCCTGCCAAAATGTTGTCGGCTCAGAGTCTGGAATCTCATTGGAGCCATATTTGGCTCTAGATTCCTTTACTTCTTTATCTGTAAGACCTTTTATGTTCATAAATAACTACCTCCTAACCAAATAACTAGTAAAATTTATTTCTGATTTTCTTTAGTATAACAGAAAACAGTTAAAACAAAACACCTTTGTAATATTTTAGCTGTTTTTTAGCACAAGAAAGAATCCTGCTTTGCAGGATTCTCCGCCTGCGGCGGGTCGCTTCTGCGACATATTACCCTTCCGCCGCAGTGCGATCCTGCCCGGAGGGCTTTTTCATATCATAAGGGATTCCATCGGAATTTCCTATGATATAAAAAAGAACATTCCACAAAATATCTCATTTATGAAATGTTCTTTTTTATTTTTAATTCTAATCCGCAATCTTATCGATCGCATTTGTCACAGCATCTATGTTTTTGTGACCATCTAACATCTTTTGTTTATAATCTGGTTCTTCCTGCTTCTCTTCTTTCACACTGATCTCCCAGAATGGTCCCCCTGCATTAGCACCTTCTTTGCCTTGTCGGATCACTTTCTTAAGCGACCACGTCTCAGCTGTTCTGGCTCTGCTTCCTACATCGGCGATCTTTACTTTATCTTTGCCGACCATTCTTGTTAATACAACAAAATGTCCATTCTTTGTGAAATCTCCAGGCCCCATCAGTGCCACGACTGGATGTCCTGCTCTTAATGCTTTCTCTACAGCATCTTTATCCATTCCGAGACCTTTACACTCCATTCCGTATAATTTGGATAATCCTGGAACTACGCTGTGAGAACATCCCTGTCCTGTGTAATACCATCCATGTTTATATGCCTGTTTGCACATCTTTGGAACATCAGCTTTCTTTCCAGTTAAAGAACTGTAGCATACAGCAACTGCGGTTGGTCCGCATCCTGCTGCCTGAATCGTACTTCCGCCGATCTTCTTTCCCGGATAATCTGCCTGATTATAATAAACAACTTTTAATTGCTTGTTCTCTGTCTGCTCTGCAGCCATAACCCCTGCTGTCTGTGTCATCATCATTGCTGCGATCCCCATCGTTGCGATCACTCTGCCAGTCATCTTGTTCAATCTCATAGTACCCTCCAGATAACTTCTGCTTTTGACATAATACATCAGTTACTTATTATAACAGAGGGTAGTTTGTTAATCAAGTGTTTCAATTGTTAAATTTTTATTAAATCTCGTTTACATTTTTTCATTTTTTTGCCAAAAGATGATAAATGTCGCTGCATTTATTCATGAATTTTTCGCTGTGTCGTTCCTGCAATTCCAAGCTGTGCACGATATTTTGCTACAGTTCTTCTTGAAATCTTCATATTCTTTTGTTCTAACAAACTTACGATCTTACTGTCACTTAATGGTTTTTTCTTATCTTCTTCTTTCACAAGCCGTCTGATTTCTTCCTTAATCTCTTCTGTCGTCGAATCTTGGTCTCCAAATGTCTGTGTATTATTAAAAATGTCTCTCATTCCGATCGTTCCACCTGGATATTGAATATACTTTCCTTTGACTGCGCGACTTACCGTTGATACATGCATTTCAATATCATCTGCTATATTTTGCATAGTCATTGGTTTCAACTGCTTATGGTTCATAAAATATTCTCTCTGACAATCTAGGATTGCATTTGAAATCTTAAGCATCGTCTCTCTTCTTTGTTCAATGCTTGTAATGATAAAACGACATCTCTCATATTTCTTTCTGAAATATTCTTTTAGCTCAGAATCTTCTGCCTGTTCCATCATTTTGACATAATAATCATTGATTGAATAATCACCGATCCAGTCATCATTTAAACGAATCTTTAGTTCTTCTCCATCTTTTTCCATTAAAATATCTGGGACGATATACTGATCGGTTCCCCCTGTATATCCACTTAACGGTCTTGGATTTAATTCTTGAATTTTAAAAATATACTTTCTTACCTGTGATGTCTTAATATCAAGTGCTCTTGAAACAGTCGATAAATGTCCCATTGCGATATCTTCCAGGTGATTTTCTACGATATATCGCAGGTCATCATTTAATATTCCTTCTCTTTCAAGCTGAAGAAGGAGACATTCCGATACACTTTCTGCAAATACACCTGCTGGTTCTAATTGCTTGAGATGATCTAAAAGCCTTTCACAATCTTTTTCTTCAATTCCAAGCTTGTGACTGATCTCTTTTGTGGAAATAAGCAAAAGCCCGGATTCCTCTAGGCATTGTGCCATGTATTTCATAACATTCCACTCTTTCTTTGTATAATCTTTTGCATTTAACTGTTCCATAAAGAAGGCTTCGGGATCTTCGATTTTCTTATCTTCAATATCACTTTGCTCAATATCCTGATATCCGCCTGCATTTCCATGCAATGTAAAGAATTCCTTTCCAGATTCCTTATGTTCCATCAATGGATTCTCTGCATATTCATCCTGCAAAAACTTCTCAAGTTCATAATTATCAAACGATAAGATCTTTAATGATTGTACCTGAAACTGATTTAATTGCTGTGACAAGCCTTGTTCCAGCTTCATTTCATATGACATTTTTACATCCTCCAATTACTTTCTTTGATCCAGTACTTAATCTTATCATAATCTATTTTCACTCTGAATAAAAGAGATTTTGCTTGGATGATCTCTTTTTCTAAGTTATCTTATATCTATTTTCCCGCTTTCTCTTCTTCTATGGTCTTCTGAAATTCTTTCACATCTTTTGCGATCTCACCGCTTAATAACAGCATACAGATCAGATTTGGAATTGCCATCAATGCATTTGCAATATCTGAGAAGTTCCATACAAGCTCCAATGTCTGTGTTGCCCCGACATAAGCTACCAGAGAAAAGATAATTCGATAGATCATGTTGAACTTATGAGTTCCCATCAGATACTCAAACGCCTTTTCTCCATGATACTCCCATCCAAGAATTGTGGAAAATGCAAAAAGTGCAATTCCGATCGTTACCAGATATCCTCCAACTTTTCCAAGAACTGTGGAAAATGCCGCAATCGTTAATGCAGAACCTATGTACATCTCTCCTGTTGCCGGATCGATCTGTCCAAGCACTCCGGAGCTTGCGATCGCAAGACCTGTGATCGTACAGACAACGATCGTATCCCAGAAAGTTCCTGTCATATTGATATATGCCTGCCGAACCGGATGATCTGTTGTTGCTGCTGCCGCTGTAATCGCTGCAGATCCCATTCCAGCTTCATTTGAAAAACATCCTCTGGCAACTCCGTAACGTGCTGCATTCATCATAGATGCGACGATATTTCCACAAAGAGCCCCACCTACTGCTTTCACACTAAATGCCATTTTAAATATCATAGAGATTCCTGCTGGAAGGTTATGTATATTTCCAAGAATGACGATAATTCCGGCAACTACATAAAAAATAGCCATAACAGGGACTACTACGGAAGAAACTTTAGAAATGGTCTTAATTCCTCCAATAATAATTAAAAGTGCGAGTACTGTGATCACGACACCGACCATCGTTACTGACACACCAAAGGTTGCGTGAACGGATGTTGCAATGGAATTTCCCTGTGTCATATTTCCAATACCAAAGGAAGCGATTACTGCAAACAGGGCAAACAGCCAGCCAAGTACTGCACCCAGCTTTTTATTTTTCAGCCCTTTTTTCATAGTATACATTGGTCCTCCGGACATTTCGCCTTTTTCGTTAACTTCTCTGTATTTAATCGCTAACATACATTCAGAAAATTTAGAAGAAAGACCAAAACAGGCAGATATCCACATCCATACTAATGCTCCTGCTCCACCAGAAACCATAGCAGTTGCAACACCTACGATATTGCCGGTTCCGATTGTTGCCGCAAGGGCGGTTGTAAGTGCCGAAAACGGGGAAACATCTCCTGTTCCACGACTCTTTGTTCGCGCCTCTTTACTCAGAGTCTTTTTTAATGCCCATGGAAGATTTCTCCATGTAAGAAAGTTACAACGAACTGTTAAAAGTACTCCTGTTCCGACTAAAAGAACTAACATGACTGGTCCCCAGACAAACGCATCGATCTGGGCTACAATTTTACTTATACTTAACATCTTTCTCTCTCCTCTCTTTTTTCGAATTTCCTATATATCAGAAAATAACAAAAGGAGCAACGAATATTCGTTGCTCCTTCAACTTATGAATCAAGTATATCATATATGACAAGTATGTCAATATGCAATTTTCACTTAAGATTCCTTCATTTTCACTTTTGGATTATCCGTCCGGCAAAAAGAAAAGGATTCTCTACTTATTCCATATCATGATAGTTTTACCCATCATCTTATTAATATCCATCTCAAAAGCCTTAGTCATATCTGCAATAGAACTAACTTCAACCTGAGCTCCCACGATATTACTAAGGTAACCGAGAATCTCCGGATACTCCTGATATAATTCCACTGTTTTTTCAAAATCAGCTCTTCCACTTCGGCTGCTTCCATAAAGATGAAGTCCCTTCTCTAATACCATACGAGTATTAATAGGAACCGCATATTCAGAAACACCAAGAAGTGCGATTGTTCCTTCTGGCTGAATAAGATCGATCATCTGATCGATTGCCTTTTGGGAGGCATCTCCACCTACGCACTCGATTGCATGATCAATCGTCAGTCCCTCTGGAATCTCCCATACCAGATGGGTCTCATCGGCAAAAGTGAAGCTGCTCAGCTTATCTTCATTCGTTCCAAAGATAATAAGCTTCGTGTCCGGATGCATATACCGGAAAAATACAGCCGTAATATAACCAAGGTTACCATCTCCCCAGATTCCTACAACGTTCCTTCTTGCATGAGTAAAACGTTCAAATCGGCGGAGAGCATGTACGCTGACACTGACAATCTCTGTAAATGCTGCTACAGTTCTGTCAATATCCTGTGGTAAGCGAACCAGTCTGTCTCTGTCTAAAGCGACATTATCCTGCATAAAACCATCAAAACCGCTTGCGCGGAACTTAGAACTTCTCAAATAATTCTCTGCAATAATATCATCTTTTTCGACTGGTGTATTCGGAATCATAACAACCAGTTCCCCTGGTTTAAATTCTCCTGTCGCATCATAAACTACATCGCCAATCGCTTCATGAATCAGAGCCATCGGCAGCTTCTTCGCCATAACATCTGCCGGACGTGTTCCCTGATAATAGCGCTGGTCCGCATGACAGATAGATAAATGTGTCGGACGCACAACTACCTTGTCACTATTTAAATCAATATCATTAAATGCTACTTCAAATCTTCTGGGTGCTACCAGACGATACACTGTATTCAACATTTATTTATCTTCTCCTTTAATCAACGTTTCAGCAACTCGTAAGTCATATGGATAAGTGATCTTAATGTTAAAAACTTCTCCTTCTACCAGATGTACATCCTGTCCTTTAATAACAAAAATCTTGCAGGCATCTGTAAGAATCTCTTTCTCATCTTCTGTCAGACCTTCATAAAGCTCTTTTAACTTCTTCGCCTTGAAAGACTGTGGAGTCTGTCCCTGATACATAACAGAACGATCAGGAATATTACTGATGACCTCGTGACCTACGCTCTCTACGATAGTATCAGAAGCAGGAATAACTGTATCACATGCACCATATTCCTGTGCATAACGAATGTTATCTTCAATAATACGATATGTCAGGAACGGACGAACAGAATCATGTGTTACAATAATCGTATCATCATCCAGACCATATTCTTTTTCAATATAACGAATAGAGTTCATGATCGTCTCATTACGAGTAGAACCACCCTCGATTACTACAATCTTACTATCATCATTAAAGTTCTTCTTCACCAGATTCTTCGTATGGTTAATCCACTGAGAAGGACAAAGTACGATCAGCTTCTCAAACTTACTGTTCACATAAAACTTCTCTAATGTGTGAAGAATGATCGGCTTGCCACCAACATTAAGGTACTGCTTTGGCTTCTCAACATTTCCCATTCTGCTGCCGATTCCTCCGGCTAAAATTACTCCAAAAACCATTTGCTCCTCCTTTTGTTCAAGGGAAAAATCCCTTTTTACACATAAAGTAATATAGAGTTATCATATACCAGATTAGGGTATCATGTCAATTAAATTACTTTTTTAACATTCTCGGTTATTTCTTTATAATTCAGGAATATCTCTATATCTAGATTGCCTGTTATTTTTGAATTTCCTAAGACCTTCTTTCCGTTAAAAATAACGTCTCAAGATACTTCATTCCTGTTTTTGTTTTAAAAATGTTTTCCCTCACTTTTTCGGCTGTTTCTCTGCTGCTTCCGTCTTCGAATAGATTTACTAAGAAGTCGGCTTCCACAAGAATCTGATAATCTTCTCCTTCTATTCCTGTATAAGTATGGTGATGAGCGATAAGGAATAGTACCCGGTCAATAACTGCTTCGTCGTATCCAAGTGCACATAACATTGGTTCTGCTACAGCCGGACCTTCTTTTTCCTGATATTTTCCGCCAGAACTTCCGTACTTTTTTTCACTTATTTTAATTCCAATATCATGAACAATCGCTGCGGTTCTGAGAATATACAGCTTTTCCGGCTCTAATTCTT
>OGOS01002419.1_pt1 | contig 10134 bp, 7 predicted proteins | sample 1552701 | NCBI WGS metagenome assembly OGOS01 (sample SAMEA2580128, study PRJEB22360) | human gut metagenome | biome: human gut; feature: human-associated habitat; material: faeces | place: Denmark | collected 2008/2010
TCCAAATATTTCCGGTTCGTATCAGTAATGAAAATCTGCCCGAACTGGTCGTCGCTCACCAGCTTGACGATCTGCTCCACCCGGTCGGCATCCAGCTTGTCGAAAATATCGTCCAACAGAAGGATCGGACGCGCTTGCCCCCTGCAGGAAAGAAACACATACTGAGCCAACTTGAGGGCAATCAGATACGTCTTGTTCTGACCTTGCGAACCGACACGGCGGATCAGGTGGCCGTTCAACGTCATCTCCAGTTCATCCTTGTGAATACCGGTCGAGGTATAACCGAGTATGCGGTCACGTTCCCGATTGGCAGCCAGCATATCCGCCAGGCTCCCCTTCTCCAGCTGGGAGATATACCGCAAACCGACCTGTTCGGTCGAACGGCAGATCGTCTGGTAATATTCGTTGAAGATCGGGATAAAATCATTCACCAACATCTGCCGCTTCTCGTACACCATCCGGCCGTACATGTCCAGCTGCATTTCCAGCACTTCATAAAGGGAAGCGTCGGTACACTGGTCCTTCAACAGCGAATTCCGCTGAAGCAAGGCTTTATTATATTGTATCAACGCATGCAGATAAGGCTTGTCCTGCTGCGAAATAATCACATCAAGAAAGCGGCGACGTTCTTCGCTCCCGCCTTGTATCAGTTCCGAATCGGCTGGCGAAACCATCACTAATGGCAACAGACCGATATGCTCCGACAGTTTGTCATACTCTTTTTTATTCCGCTTGAACTGTTTCCGCTGCCGGCGACGGATAGCACAAAAGATCTCCTCTTCACGCCCCTCATAGTCATAGTTACCTTGCAACACGCACATATCCTGACCGTTGTTGATCAGCTGGGAATCGGGCGTATTGATATGGCTTTTGCAAAAAGAGAGATAATGAACGGCATCCAACAGATTGGTCTTTCCCATTCCGTTATTCCCGAAAAAACAATTTATTTCGGGAGAGAAAGAAACTTCTGCCTGGAGAATGTTTTTATAATTGAGTATAGAAAGCTTTTTAAGTATCATCCACGCTATATTAGTTGCACAAAATTAAAAAATATACTTCTAAGTATAGATTTTCTCAGTAAAAAAAACTACTTTTGCGACTTGAATTGCCACAGGCATAAAACAGTGATAAAATAATAACAACTATAAAACATTATGGCTACTAAGGAAAAAGACACCAACAAAGAGTTAGAGGTCGAAGAAATTGTTTCGAGATCGGAGCAGTTCATTGAAAACAATTCAAAGAAGATTATTTACGGTATAATAGCTGTCGCACTCGTTGTTGGAGCTGTTTTGGGTATCAAGCACGGATATTTGATTCCGCAGGAGAAAAAAGCCGCAGCAGCTATGTTCAAAGGCGAACAATATTTTGCAAAAGATTCTTTCAACCTGGCACTGAACGGAAACGGTGCGGATTATGAAGGATTCGAAGCTATCATCGACCAATACGGAAGCACATCGGCCGGTAACTTGGCAAAGGCTTATGCCGGTATCTGCTATTTCAAGATGGGCGACAATGAAAAAGCATTGGATCTGCTGAAATCTTTCAGCGGCAGCGACGACATGATCTCACCGGCTATCACGGGCCTGATCGGTGACTGCTATGTAAATATGGGCAACGTAAAAGAAGGTATCAGCTATTTCGAAAAAGCAGCCAAGCAGGCAAGCAACGAAGTGATCAGCCCGACTTACCTGAAGAAAGCCGGTATCGCTTATGAAAGTTTGAAACAATATGGCGATGCTGTTAAGGCATACACGACGATTAAGGAAAAATACTTCAATTCAATGGAAGCTTCCGATATCGACAAATATATCACCCGTGCTTCGGCATTGAACAAATAACGTATACACATTATTATAATCATATAAGAGGATGTCTCGTCAAACAAGGCATCCTCTTCTTTTAAGAACAAAAAATATGGCAACAGCTTATCAGAATTTATCGGAGTACGACTTTAACAGCGTTCCTGACGGATCGGAAGTGACTGTCGGAATCGTCGTAGCGGAATGGAACAAGCACATCACCGAAAAGCTATTGGAAGGCGCCTGCAACACATTGGAAAAACATGGTGTCAAAGCCGAAAACATATTTGTAAAACGAGTACCAGGCAGCTTCGAACTGACTTTTGGCGCAAAAAAAATGGCTGAAACAAAAGAAGTGGATGTCGTTATCGTTTTGGGCTGCGTCGTAAGAGGCGATACTCCTCATTTCGATTATGTCTGTTCAGGCGTTACGCATGGCATTACAGAATTAAATCTTATGTACGATATTCCGTTCATTTTCGGCTTGTTAACGACAGACACTATGCAACAGTCCGAAGACCGTGCAGGTGGCAAGTACGGAAACAAAGGAGATGAAGCGGCAGTAACAGCTCTTAAAATGGTAAATTTTTCTGCCTAAACGCTTGCAGGTTTCAAAAATAATCGTACCTTTGCACTGCAATTGAAAATAACGGGGGCAGTTACCAGAGTGGCCAAATGGGGCTGACTGTAACTCAGCTGGCTTTCGCCTTCGGTGGTTCGAATCCATCACTGCCCACCTTTTTAATTCGCAACATATTATTGCGGAAGTAGCTCAGTTGATAGAGCATTAGCCTTCCAAGCTGAGGGTCGCGGGTTTGAGCCCCGTCTTCCGCTCTCTAAAGAGAATCTGAGAAATTAGATTCTCTTTTTTTCTATTACTTTAGACCTTTAAGATTATGAAAGATTCTCCGACACAATCACACGTGCTTCAACTATCGCACCCTCCTATTCCTGTTGTCCGTATCGGAATCATAGGATTGGGCAATCGCGGATTGCTCACCCTGCAACGTTATCTGCAAATTGAAGGAATAGAAATCAACGCTCTTTGTGAAATCAGAGAAGGAAACCTGGCCAAAGCCCAACAACTACTAAAGGAAAACAATCGTCCCGGAGCCACCGGATACACCGGACCGGAAGGCTGGAAAAAGATGTGCGAGCATGATGAACTGGATATTGTTTTTATCTGCACCGACTGGCTAATGCATACAGCTATGGCAACCTTTGCCATGGAATGCAACAAACACGTAGCCATTGAGGTCCCGGCAGCCATGAGTGTGGAAGAATGCTGGCAACTGGTTGATACCGCCGAAAAGACAAGACGACACTGTATCATGCTGGAAAACTGTTGCTACGATCCATTTGCACTAACAACTCTCAATATGGCCCGCCAAGGAATACTCGGAACTATCATGCACGTGGAGGGAGCTTATATACACGACCTGCGTTCCATGTATTTTGCCGAAGAAAGCGAAGGAGGTTACCACAACCACTGGGGGAAAAGATATAGCATCGAACATACGGGTAATCCCTATCCCACTCATGGTCTGGGACCTGCCTGCCAGATACTTGACATTCACCGGGGCGATAAAATGGAATACCTCGTTTCAATGTCCACCCACCAAGCAGGCATGAGCGAATACGCCCGGAAAAAGTTCGGCAAAGACTCACCGGAAGCCAGACAGGAATATAAATTGGGAGATGTCAACACGACCCTGATCCATACCGCGAAGGGAAAAACAATCATGCTGCAATATGATGTATGCACGCCCCGGCCTTACAGCCGCCTGCAAACCGTATGCGGTACTCTTGGTTTTGCACAAAAATACCCCGTGCCTTGCATCGCACTGGAGCCCAACGGAGACACTCCTCTTGAAGGAAAAGCACTGGAAGAAGTATTATCCCGCTATAAACATCCTTTCAGCGCCACTATCGGCGAAGAAGCACATCGTAGAGGTTTGCCAAACGAAATGAACTACGTGATGGATTACCGACTGATATACTGTCTACGCAACGGTCTTCCTCTTGACATGGATGTATACGATGCCGCCGAATGGTCCTGCATCACAGAATTAAGCGAGAAGTCGGTATTGAATGGAAGCATACCGGTAGAGATACCGGATTTCACTCGGGGAGCATGGAAAACAAGATGAATAAAAGAAGATTCTTTTTCAAGAATTTCAAGGTAAGGTGAATATGCCGTTCTACGGCTTTTTCACCGATACCGCATCGAGCGGCAATCTCCCGATAAGTCATGTTCTCCTCCCTGCTCATCAAGAATATCTCACGTTGCCTTTTAGGTAACACGGCAATTAACCGATCGATATATTCTTTTAAATCCTCAGCCACCATTTGGTCTTCCTGATTATACGGTTCTTCGTTCTCTATGGAACGTAGTATCGTCATTTTGAACATATCTTCGCGCATCCTGCTGCGTGCTTTATTAAAAATGATATTCCGGGTAATAACAAACAAAAAGCCCTCCACCTTCTTGTTGTTATCCAATAAGTGGCGTGCTTCCCAGAATTTCACAAAAACATCCTGCACGATTTCAGCAACAGTATCAGAAGAAGTTACATAAAGTTTGGTAAAATTGTAGACCTTCTGACAATAATAATCATACAATGCAGCAAAGGCTATATTATTGCCATTTTTCATTTGTTCTATCAACTCTTCTTCCTTCATATTGTATAAAATCTTGTGATAGACAAAAGTAATATTTTTACCGCGAATTACATCTATAAAATACATGAAAAATGCCATAGATTAACACAGTCTGTTATAGTTATCAGATATAACTGATAACTATAACAGTTTTGTACTAATCTATGGCAATATTCAGAACAGCAGTTAATTTCCTACCGGAATCTCCGTGCGTTTCCCTGCTGCCGATACAGCATAAAGTTTATAGCTACTATCCCAGTTGCCGGAAAGAGTGAACATATCGGTAGTAGAAGAGGTTGTTTCACCACTAGAAACAAAGACAAGTTTACCAGTCTGATCCTTCACCTCATAAGCCACTACATTCTGCCAATTCTTGATTGTAATGGTATTACCGCTTCGTGTTGCATTTGTTCCGGATATTACTTCAGGCTTGTTCTTATACAATTCCCATGTATTGTCCGAAATATATTCCAAAGCAATATTCTGCAATTTGTCATATCCCAGATTCTCTACTTTCTTTTTCAGTTCATCAACCATTTCTTCGGTAACTTTCAAAGTTTTCGTATCATAATCTTCAATCGACCTGTCCACAGGTGTCAGGAATCCCCATTTCTCGAAGAAATCAAGTAAATTCACCTGCGCCGCCACACAACAATTATAAACGAAATCCATTTGAATCTGTCCCTCACTCATGCCACCATAATCTTTTGTACGAGCATACTCGAAAACATCCGGATAGAAACCGCCACGGTCCGACTGCTGAAGAGGAGTCCGCCCAAGCACTTTACCGAAGTAAAGCTCCAGTTGCCAGAAAGGAACCAACTTGCAAAACACATCATCCGAATCATCGAGATTTTTAAAATCAGCATGAGAAGCTTTCGGAACAATAATACCATTCCATGCCTTTGAATATCTGTTACGGTAAACCGCTCCCATATCCTCGGTTTGTATCCGGGAGGGTTGCCCGAAAATTGTAGTCTGCACATACTCGGACATGATATTATTGGTCACCTCCGTCAGTCCTATCCACTTAACGCCCGGGCGGGTCTGGTTGCAATGCCCGATTTCGTGAGCAGGTCCCCAGCAACCGGTGGTTTTCAAGACATTAGGATCACACACATCCCCCATGGTTGACTGATTGTAAGCCGTATGATATGCAGTAGCGTACATAAAAGAGTGATACATGACATTCAGATATATCCTGTTCTTGAACATCTTGTCATATTTCTCCAATCCGAGAAGTTGCATTTCACTGTGAGCAATCTTATCATAAAGATCAATCAATTCATTACCGTTTGTGGAAACATATTTCCTAAAATCGTTAGTTTCAAATGTCAAGTGTGCATACTTGCCTACCACATCAAAATATTTGTCCGTAGCTTTCCCCAACAATTCGCTCCAACGTCCCTGATGTTCTTCTTTCTGCGAATCAAAATAGCCATTCACTGTACCCGAAGCAAAATGAATCTTAACAGGCTGCGCTGTTTCCGCATCCTCCAATGTTTTGGTATGATACATCACATATACGAGTCCTTTCCCTGTCATCGTCAGTTTATTAATACCGCGATATAACGGATACGTAACTCCTCCGAAACCGTCACCTCCCGGTACGTCCAGGTTTTGTACTTTCATTCCGATGTTCTGTCCATGTGTGTCGCCCACCATTACAACCAGCGTCTCCCCTTCTTTCACCGAGATACCTGTCGGATTGTCAAGAAGGCTGTACGGGTTTGTTTTGTGGGTTTCCGACTGAATATCCGGATTCGGGAACGCCTTATAGTCCTCCACACGGAAGTTTCTGTCATACTTATCCTTGAACATATAATAAGCCAGATTCTTAAAGAAAGGATACTTGCAGTTCTCAATATCCGCTTCCGTGATTCCCGCTTTCAAGTTACTACACGTTTCATCTTCAAAAAGAGTAGAATAATCAAATGCATTCAGATTCTTGGCATAGAACTCCATTTCGGCACAAGAAGCAAATCCTTGCCCGTCTCCTGCTCCGCTTTTCACGACAAAACGGAAAGACTTAGCCCGGACCGTATTATCAAAGGTTACTCTGGTAGCTGTTGCCGAACCCTCAAAATCCTTATCCAGCAACTTCGTAAATACACTCCCGTCTTCCGAATACTGTATTTCCACTTCTTTAAAATGACCGTTATATCCTGTGGAACGGGGATAATAAATCAGATAATCCACATCAGACGCTTCCGCAAAATTATAGGTCAGCGTAATAGGGAAATAATTCGCTCCGCCATTCGACCAGCTCGAATGATACAACGTTGTATAGTCACCGTCAAAAGACTTTTCAATAGCATCTTCTCCCTGATGAGAAGTATCGTGCCCACTCACCACTTTCACTTTGATGTCACCTTCGATGTCTTCTCCCGCACCTCCATTATATTCATTCAGGCCATGTTGTGAAACCAAGACCGAAGCAGAAACCGGGGAGTTTTCTTCCGAAGCACCTTCCGGTAAAACCTCAGTAAAGACTATGGCTCCCTCTCTCTTTTCATCCAACGTACTACTTTTCACTATATAAGTGTGGGTAGACGTCACCATTTCCGGCGCGCGGGATTTTGCCTTTTCAGTAATCCAATCAGGAAACCCGGCACTCACTTCCACATTGGTCGTGACATTAAAAGTAATCTCTTTACCAATGACTTCCACTTCAAACACGTTCGTATCAATCAGGATAGCAGCTTCATAGCCCAGTTGCCGAACTTTAACCGTCTTCTTCTGCCCTTCCGCCGTTATCGTAATGGTAGCTTCACGTACCAATCTTTCTTCACTTTCGTCTACGGAAACTTTCAAGATCTTTCCTGCCACAGAAAGCGTACACCAGTTTTTATCCGCTTTAGCCTCCCAAGTCGGAGCATTCGTTGAAACCGTTATATTTTGCGTTCCGGCTTCACTTTTGAAATCCACCACTTCCTTATTAACGGACAAATCGACCACTTCCAGTACTTCATCATCACTGGCACAAGAAAAAGCGACAGCCCCCTGTATAAGTACGAAGAAGATAATCAAGTATTTTTTTATATGACAATTTACCATTTATCAGATATATTATTATGTAACATCTATTATTCAAAACATCCAAATAAAAAAGGCGGAAATCTAATATTATTCTTAAAAAGAAATATTCATATTTCCGCCTTAGTTGTCAAAAAGACAAAATCTCCCCAATTATTTCAATGTCTGCATTCTACGCTCCTTACTAATCAGCTTCAGGATCGACAACGCTTGCATCAACCTCAAACAGTTTAAATTCCGCCATACTAAAAAAGACAGAACCTGTATTCGTATGATTCACCGAATAACGTATATAACGATAAGGTTTTGAATTATTTCCCATGACAGGCGATGTGTAGGGCGATGTACTCATCAACATGCCATTCTTAGCCTTTGTAAGATTCTCAATTAGTTCGAAGTTGACTCCGTCATTACTACCCATAATATCCACATCATCAGGAATATTATTGCCGTTACGCGCTACCGACTCATACTTGAAATAAGTAATCTCTTTCTTCGTATCTATCTGGAACCAGTGGGGAGCCGGAGGAACAGTCCCACTCCAGCTCGTATGGAAGTAAGAAGCGGTATTTCCGTCAATAAGGTTTGCGATAGGACCTTCCGATTTTTCCTGAGCATTCGTCGACAACTGGTCCACCGTCAACGCTATTTGTTTGGACTCACCAAAGACCACTTGTACCGGAGCCGGTTCCGAAACAGCCTTGATTGTCTGAACATTTCCCGCATCACCGGTTTCGCTATAAGACTGGACTTTAAATTCATATTCCCCAAACTTTTTACGTGTATCCGGAATCAACACACTATCCGCATAAACACTGGCCAATCTTACCACATCCTGTTCCAGCAAATAATCATAATAAGATACTTTTATGTATCTGATCGTATTATCATCAGGTGTTGCCCAACGAAGCACAATGTAACCGGGCTTGTTTTGAGTGTCAGCACTCAAGTCGATCACATCAGAAGGGATAATAGGCTTTGTATCTTCGTCACTACAACTAGCGAATCCTATCAAAAGTAGAGTGACAGCCAATAGAAATATGTTTTTCTTCATAATAGTCATGCTAAAATTTAATTAATAATTAGGATTCTGTACCATATTAGGATTCTTGCTCACTTCTGCTGCCGGAATAGGTAACAAATACTGCCGCGGAGTATCAAAATTGCGTACATCAGGAAGAGTTTTCACAGTGGCAAACCCATTAATATCAGTAGCATCAATATTCATACCCTTCACCGGTACATTAAAGTATTTATCTCCCAGTTTCCAACGACGAATGTCCCAGAAGTTCTGCTGTTCCAGATAAAGTTCGATCATTCTTTCCTGTCTCACAATCTCTGTCAGTTTACCGTTCAGGCCACCATTTCCCTCATAACTGACAATCGGATTTTTTGCATTCTTCCAAGAATCCTTGACAGAAAGAAGTCCGGCACGTTCACGTATTCTATCCAGTTTTACCATACCTTTTTCAAGATACCCATCTTTATTATAAGCGATACATGCCTCCGCATAACTCAAATACAATTCCGCCAGACGAATAACCGGCCATGGGTAATCTTTAGAAGGTTCTTTTTGCGACTTGGAAGCAGCTACTCCCGGATGAACACCTTTTTTATTCAGGTATCCGGTTTTTGAGTAGTTATTGTTTCTACCTTGCTTGCCACAATTACCTTGTTCTGTAAAATCTGTCAACCATTTCTTTCCTTCTGCCCGCTCGGCTTTCGCTACATAAGCGTTCTCTTTAGATTCTGTCTGGCATTCATAATAGCCATTCTGAAATGCAATCCATGCATAAAAACGAGGTTCACGGTCAACATTCAGTTTTATAGTTTGTCCTTCCCCATAAGTAGCACCATCGGGGAACGGAACTACCGAGAACCGATTTTGATAATCAAACTCAGGATCTTCGTCAATCGGGAGTCCGTTTTTCGTATAAAAACGTTCCACCATAGTCAAAGTCGGTGCAACTCCATTCCACGAACCGTCACTTAAATAAGGCAAGGATTTAGGCTGCAAACCATACGCACCTGCTTTACGGGTCTCTGCAAACAATACTTCTTTGGAATTGTCTTTATCCATAAATGTAAAACGCAACGTACGCTGTGTTAAATCTTGAGGTTCGGGATAACCGCTCAAGTCCCCTTCTCTCATCTCATATAAACTATATCCGTTGGACTCAGCCAGATTAATAGCCTCAAGTGCAGCATCAGCAGCCTTTTTCCACTTATTTTCATCATAAGAAAGAGGCATCAACGAACTACCATCCGTATTAACGAAGTCACTATAGTATTCTGTATTACCATTAAACAAAGGAGAAGCTGCATAAAGCAATAATCTGGCTTTAAGAGCTTTTGCAGCCACACTGGTTGCAAGTCCATATTCCGAACCGGTCCGGGTTGCAGGCAACCTTCCGGCAGCATCATCAAACATATCACAAGTCCACTGTACACACTCATCATAAGAGGTACGTCCCAATCCAGGACGATACTGACGGACAAATACAAATTTGCCGTCTTTGGTTATTGCTATCGTGTTTACCCAATCGGGATATTCAAGAATATAATATTCAGGGATGTGGTTTCCATTAGGCAATAGCATATCTTCGCAGCGTACTGTCAACCACGGGCGGCGAAA
>OGOS01002424.1_pt1 | contig 10119 bp, 9 predicted proteins | sample 1552701 | NCBI WGS metagenome assembly OGOS01 (sample SAMEA2580128, study PRJEB22360) | human gut metagenome | biome: human gut; feature: human-associated habitat; material: faeces | place: Denmark | collected 2008/2010
CGGAAGAATATATTGAACAGCAGGCGGCAGGGCTGTATGAAAAGGCGGTTATTTTACAGCCGCAGGAAAATCCGTCAAAACCGTCCGTAAAGTTGTCTGTAAAGGCGCTGGTTTCTGCACCGCCGGTTTTACAGCAGTATGTTATCCGGCAGGCAATAGAAGCGGCAGCCAATGGTGCAAAAGATATTTACAGGGTACATGTCGGGGCAGTGCAGGAGCTTCTTGAACATTCTGTCGGAAAATGTGTGAGCCTGCCGTATGGGCTGGTGGCGGTAAGGGGATATGATGAAATTACGATTGCGCGGAACAAAACGGCACACCTCGACAGCAGAAAGCAGTGTGGCGGTATACACGGCGGTACAGAGCAATGCGGAAGTATGCCGCAAAATCCGGCTGACAGTGCGGTGCAGATGCCGGATTTACTGGAATTTGAAAAAATATGGCGTGGGAAGAGAATAACTATTCCTGTCAATGAGCCGGTGTATTTTACACGGGTAAACGAATGCCGTAAGGCAGTGGTCATTTTAGAACAGGGTAGCTTATCAGAAATTTATGGAAATAACGACTATACGAAACTCTTTGATTATGATAAAATAAAGGATAATTTTTCTTTTCGTTTCCGGAAAACGGCAGATTTTATAAGGATTGACAGGAATGGCACGAAAAAGACCTTAAAAAAAGAACTGATTGATAAGAAAGTGCCAAGGCAGGTAAGAGATGCGGTTCTTCTGCTTGCCGTATCCAATGAGATATTGTGGGCGGCAGGTGTCAGACGAAGCAGTGCCGGGCTGGTTACGGATTCGACTCAAAGGATATTAAAAATAAGCGTAGTAATGCAGGAGGATAAATGAAATGGAACAGCACCATATCAGTGTGATGATATCAGAGGAAGAAATTGAAAAGAGAGTGTGTGAACTGGCAGCCCAGATCAGCAGTGATTTTGCAGGGGAAACCGTAAAACTGATCTGCATTTTAAAGGGCAGTGCTTTTTTTGCGTGTGAACTCGCAAAAAGAATTACCGTGCCGGTAATGATTGATTTTATGCAGGTATCCAGCTATGGAAGCGGCACGGTATCAAGCGGAACAGTTCAGATTAAAAAAGACCTGGACGAGCCGTTAAAAGATGAAAATGTTATCATTGTTGAAGACATCATTGATTCCGGAAATACATTGTCAAGACTTGTTCCGATGTTACAGGAACGCGGACCGAAAGATTTACGGATCTGTACACTGCTTAGCAAGCCGGAGCGCCGCGAAGTAGAAATAGATGTTGCTTATAACGGATTTGAAATTCCGGATAAATTTGTAGTCGGATATGGACTCGATTATGACCAGCATTACAGAAATCTGCCATATGTCGGTGTAATCGAAAGTGAATAAAGAAGAAAGAGGAGGAAAAGATGAATACAAACAGAAATAAAATGGGAGGAGTTGGCATCTATCTGGTGGTTATAGCGGTGATTGCCGTGCTTTATTTTGCACTGGCAAGACTTTCACCATCGTCATCATCATACAGCTACAGCAATTTCCTGTGGGATGTCCAGAACGGATATGTATCCAGCGTGTTAATCAAGCAGAATTCAGAAGTGCCGACCGGTGTACTCTCTATTACCAAGACGGACAACGGCGAGGAACTGTTAAATGTTTCCGATGTGCATGAAATTGAACAGTTACTGCTGGATAACAATATCCGGTACACGTTAAAAGATGTGACAAGAGACAGCGTATGGATTACAACGATTCTTCCGTTTGGTATCTGTCTGGTGATTATTATTGTAATTATGATGATGACCAACAGACAGGCAGGCGGCGGTGGCGGCGCGAAGATGATGAACTTCGGAAAAAGCCGTGCCAAGCTGATGAACGGTACACAAAACTCTGTTACATTTAAAGACGTTGCCGGTCTTCAGGAAGAAAAAGAAGAACTTGAAGAAATTGTGGATTTCTTAAAAAATCCGGTGAAATATACAGAACTGGGCGCAAGAATCCCGAAAGGCGTGATTTTAACAGGTCCTCCGGGAACCGGTAAGACACTGCTTGCAAAGGCAGTAGCAGGAGAGGCAGGAGTACCGTTTTTCTCACTTGCAGGTTCAGACTTTGTGGAGATGTTTGTCGGAGTCGGAGCTTCGAGAGTGCGTGATTTGTTCAAGGAAGCACAAAAGATGGCACCATGTATTATCTTTATCGATGAGATAGATGCAATAGGAAAGAGCCGTGACAGCAGATACGGCGGTGGCAATGACGAGCGTGAGCAGACACTAAACCAGCTCCTTGCAGAGATGGATGGCTTTGATACATCAAAGGGATTACTTATATTAGCAGCAACTAACCGCCCTGAGGTGCTCGATAAGGCGCTTCTTCGTCCGGGACGTTTTGACAGAAGAATCATTGTTGACAAGCCTGACTTAAAGGGACGTCTGGAGACCTTAAAGGTACACTCAAAGGATGTCAAGATGGATGAGTCGGTAGACCTCGATGCACTGGCACTTGCCACAGCAGGACTTGTTGGCTCAGATCTTGCCAACATGATTAATGAGGCTGCCATCAATGCAGTCAAAAACGGCAGACAGCTTGTAAACCAGTCAGATCTCTTTGAGGCCTTCGAGCTTGTTGCAGTCGGCGGCAAGGAAAAGAAGGACCGTGTCATGAGCGATAAAGAGAGAAAAATCGTCTCATACCATGAGGTTGGACATGCACTTGTATCAGCTCTGCAGAAAAACACAGAGCCTGTGCAGAAAATCACAATCGTACCACGTACCATGGGAGCACTCGGATATACACTCCAGACACCTGAGGAGGAGAAATACCTTGAGACAAAGGACGAGCTTCTCGCCAAAATCACAACATATATGGCAGGACGTGCAGCAGAGGTGCTGGTATTTAACTCAGTCACAAGCGGAGCCGCAAATGATATAGAAAATGCCACAAAGATAGCCCGTGCCATGGTAACTATGTACGGAATGTCAGATAAATTTGGCATGATGTGCCTTGCAACAGTACAAAACCAGTACTTAGAGGGCGGAGCAGGATTAATCTGCGGAGAGAATACAGCATCGCAGATAGATGATGAGGTGCTCTCAATCATCAACAGCAGCTACGCAGAGGCCATGAAGCTCCTCGATGAAAACAGAGAAATCCTCGACAGTATATCAGATTATCTCTACCAGAAGGAAACAATCACAGGTAAGGAATTCATGAAGATGTTCCGCGACATGAAGGGACTCCCTGACCCGGACGAGGAGAACAAAGAGCAGGAGGCCGCACAGAATGATGATGCACAGAAAGATGTGACATCGGCAACAGATCCACTCCTCCGTAACGCCATAGACAAGCCTGCAGATACAAATGAATCTTCCGGATATACAGCGCCGGATGATACATCAAATAATTAGTACCTTATAGGGCAATTTTCGCGCAGCGAAAGAGCGTAAAAAAGAGTGCAGTAGAAAAGAGTTTCGCACACATAAACTGAAAAAAGCCGGAGGGTACACAGTGTGTTCAGAAGGAAAATATGAACTGCCGCGGGCTTCCGGGCAAGAAAAGGGACGAAAAAGCCTTGCAAACAAAGAAAACCAAACGGAGAGAAATCCCGCGGCTGACTTCATATTTTCCTGAGGAATACACTGTGTGCCATGCCGGCAACCACACAACCTAAAAGTGCGAAACTCCACCACAACCAACCCAAAGAGCGAATATGGAAAAAACATTTGATATCAAAGAAGAATTAAAAAAACTCCCGGATGCCCCGGGAGTTTATATTATGCATGACAAGGATGATGTAATCATATATATCGGCAAAGCCAAAAGCCTGACGAAGCGAGTACATCAGTACTTTCAGGCGAGCCACAATGAGGGCATCAAGAAAAAACAGATGGTAGAGCATATAGATCATTTTGAGTATATAGTTACTGACTCTGAGCTTGAGGCCCTTGTTTTGGAGTGCAACCTGATAAAGGAGCATACACCAAAGTACAATACTATGCTTCGTGATGACAAGACATATCCGTACATCAAGGTGACACTGGGAGAGGACTATCCGAGGGTGCTGTTTTCGCGTCAGATGAAAAAGGACAAATCCCGTTACTTTGGTCCGTATACGAGTGCCTCTGCGGTGAAAAGCTCGATAGATCTGATAAACAAAATCTATAAGCTTCGCACCTGCAACCGCAGGCTGCCGCGTGATATAGGAGCAGACCGGCCGTGCCTCAACTATCATATACACCAGTGCAATGCACCATGCCAGGGGTATGTAACGAAGGAAGAGTATGCCATATCTGTAAAGGGCGCGATAGATTTCTTAAACGGCGACTATGAGCAGACAATAAAGGCTCTTAGCGATAAAATGCTAAAGGCCTCAGAGAGCATGGAGTTTGAGAAGGCGGCTGAATACAGGGATCTGATAAACAGTGTGAAACAGGTAGCACAGAAGCAGAAGATAACAAATGCCGACGGCGAGGATAAGGATATCATAGCACTTGCAAATGACGATACTGATGCAGTGGTGCAGGTATTTTTCATAAGAAACGGAAAGCTGATAGGCAGAGACCATTTCCATGTGAGGGTTGGAAGCGAGGAGGCTGCGGATGATGTGTTAAATAACTTTGTGAAGCAGTTTTATTCCGGAACACCTTTTATACCGCGCGAGGTCATGCTGCAGAGTGAGATAGAGGATATGGCTGTTTTGGAGCAGTGGCTCAGCGAAAAGCGAGGCAGGCGGGTGAATATAAAAGTGCCGCAGAAGGGCATGAAGGAAAAGCTTGTTGAGCTTGCCTACAAGAACGCACTCTTAGTGCTCAGCCAGGATAAGGAGCGGATAAAGAGAGAAGAGGGGCGCACAATAGGAGCTGTAAAGGAAATCGAGGGACTTTTGGGCTTACATGGATTAAACCGTATGGAGGCCTATGATATCTCAAATATCAACGGTTTTGAGACCGTCGGCTCCATGATAGTGTATGAGAAGGGCAAGCCTAAAAAGAGCGATTACAGAAAGTTTAAGCTACGCACAGTTACGGGACCTGATGATTATGCGTCAATGCACGAGGTGCTCACACGCCGCTTTACACATGGCATGGAAGAACAGAAGCAGCTTGAAAAAGATGGTTCTCCACAGGAAATAGGTAGCTTCAACCGTTTTCCGGATATTATAATGATGGATGGTGGAAGAGGTCAGGTAAATATATGCCTTCAGGTGCTTTCTGAGCTGGGACTCGACATACCTGTGTGTGGCATGGTGAAGGATGATTTCCACCGCACAAGAGGTCTTTATTACAACAATGTGGAGATACCTATCGACCGCCACGGCGAAGGCTTCAAGCTCATCACGAGAATACAGGATGAGGCACACCGCTTTGCAATAGAGTTTCATAGGTCACTGCGCTCAAAGAGTCAGGTACATTCGGTGCTTGATGATATTGAAGGCATAGGGCCGGCGCGCAGAAAGGCGCTCATGCGCCGCTACCAGTCGCTAGAGAAGATAAAGGAAGCAGATGTCGAAGACCTTATGCAGACAGAGACCATGAACGAAAAAGCAGCACAGGCAGTGTATGCATTTTTCCACTCTGCCACGTAGATTTTGAAGCTAATCTGTGGTATACTAAAAAACAAATATACATCAAGGGGGACCGCGAATGGATGCATTACACTCAGTATCAGTTGCAAAGGTAGCAGAATTGCTCGATCTCAACAATCTCACAAAAGAGATGAACCTAAAGGAGAGGGCGATAGAGTGCTCGGACGTCAACAGACCGGCGCTTCAGCTCTCAGGATATTTTGATCATTTTGAGGAGAGACGAATACAGATTATCGGAAATGTAGAGTATACTTATATAGAGAAGATGAGCGACAGCGAGAAAAAAGAGCGCTATAGCCGCTTCATGGAGTTTGATATACCATGTATCATCTTCTGCAGAGATTTACAGCCGGATGAGATATTTATGGAAGAGGCCAGAGAGCACGGTATTCCGGTGCTGTCAACAGGTCGTTCAACATCAAGCTTTATGGCTGAGCTCATCTATTGTCTTGGTGAGCAGCTCGCACCATGCATCACAGTGCACGGCGTGCTGGTAGATGTATACGGCGAGGGAGTAATGATCACAGGCGAGAGCGGTATCGGAAAGAGTGAGGCTGCACTCGAGCTCATCAGACGAGGACATCGTCTTGTGACGGATGATGTGGTGGAAATCAGAAAGATCAACGAGCATACGCTCATGGGTACTTCGCCTGAGATTACCAGACACTTTATAGAGCTTCGTGGCATCGGAATCATCGATGTCAAGACACTTTACGGAGTAGAGTGTGTAAAGGAAAAACAGCAGATAGACCTCGTAATCAAGCTCGAGGACTGGAAGAAGGAGGCAGATTACGACAGACTCGGCCTCGAGGAAGAATATGCCGAGTATCTCGGCAACAAGGTAGTGTGTCATTCACTGCCAATCAGACCGGGACGTAATCTGGCAGTCATCGTAGAGACAGCAGCAGTCAATCACAGACAAAAAAAGATGGGCTACAATGCAGCTCAGGAGCTGTATCGCCGCGTCCAGGCAAATCTTACAAAAAATTCGGAGGTATAATAAATCATGGCAATAGAAAAGAAAAACGCCTGGGAGAAATATCCCCAGGGACCTGAAAGAGAAAAATTATTTGCATTTGCAGAGGATTACAGAAGGTTTATATCCGGCTGCAAGACAGAGCGCGAGTGCACGGCATCAGTTTATGCTGACGCCACAGGACACGGCTTTGTAGACCTTGATGAGCTCATCGAGACAGGAAAGAGCGTAAAGGCAGGAGATAAAATCATAGCAAACAATATGGGAAAGGGACTGGCGCTGTTTATCGTGGGCAGTAAGCCTCTTGAGAAGGGTATGAATATCCTCGGAGCACATATTGATTCACCTAGAATGGACTTAAAGCAGGTGCCTTTATACGAGGACACAGACATGGCACTTTTAGACACACATTATTATGGCGGTATCAAGAAATACCAGTGGGTCACACTGCCGCTTGCACTTCACGGAGTCATCTGTAAAAAGGATGGCAGCACAGTGACAGTCAATATCGGAGACAAGCCAAATGATCCTGTAGTGGGTGTGAGCGATCTGCTTATTCACCTGTCAGGCGAGCAGATGGGCAAGAAGGCCTCAGAGGTCATAAAGGGCGAGAGCCTTGATGTGCTGATCGGAAGCATACCGGGACCAGAAAAGGACGAGGACGACAAGGATATCAAGGAGAGAGTAAAGGCCAATATCCTCACAATACTTTCACAGGAGTACGGTGTGGACGAGGATGATTTCCTTTCAGCAGAGATAGAGGTGGTACCTGCCGGAGAGGCAAGAGACTACGGACTTGACAGAAGTATGATCATGGGTTACGGCCACGACGACAGAGTGTGCGCATATCCTTCATACAGAGCTATGCTTGAAATAGAGGGCGCACCGGAATATACAAGTGTATGCCTGCTCGTGGACAAAGAGGAAATCGGCTCAGTGGGAGCCAGCGGCATGCAGTCACGCTTTTTCGAAAACTGTGTGGCAGAGGTGATGAACCTGGCAGGAGACTACAGCGAGCTTGCAGTCAGACGTGCACTGAAAAACTCAAAGGTACTCTCATCAGACGTATCAGCAGCCTTTGACCCGAACTATCCATCGGTTATGGAAAAGAAGAACTCGGCATACTTCGGAAAGGGTCTTGTATTCAACAAATATACAGGCGCCAGAGGCAAATCAGGCTCAAACGATGCCAACGCAGAGTATGTTGCAAGGCTTAGAAATATCATGGATACAGCAGATGTTTCATTCCAGACAGCAGAGCTTGGAAAGGTAGACGAGGGAGGCGGCGGAACAATCGCATATATCCTCGCAAACTATGACATGAATGTTATTGATAGCGGTGTGCCGGTGCTCAATATGCATGCGCCATGGGAAATCATCAGCAAGGTCGATTTATATGAGGCATTCAGAGGCTACATTGCATTTTTGAAGGAAGCATAGGCTAAAGGAATATAAGATGAATCAGACATTTGTAAAAAGTGTAACAGAACAATTGCCGCAGCTTGGTCTCCTGCAGGATGAGCCGATGAAAAAACACACGACATTCCGCATAGGAGGCTCGGCAGATTACTATGCAGAGCCTGATATGAGTCAAATTTCAAAGCTTATAGAGATGGCTAAGGCATGTGATATGCCGGTTACAGTGATAGGAAACGGAAGCAATCTGCTGGTAGGAGATAAGGGCATCAGAGGCCTTGTAATTGGTATTGGAAAAGGCCTGTCCGAAATCGATGTGACAGAAGCTGTGGCGCAGCAAAGCACAGCGCAGGACCTCACAGCACAAGACAACGGTCATATCATCACAGCGGGCGCCGGGGCTATCCTTGCAGCAGTGGCGGCAAAGGCAGCGGAGGCATCGCTTTCAGGTCTTGAGTTTGCATCGGGCATACCCGGAAGTGTTGGAGGCGCGGTAGTCATGAACGCAGGAGCCTACGGTGGAGAGATAAAGGATGTTCTTCTTGATGCGCAGGTGTTGACGCAGGATGGAGAGTTCCTTACTTTGACGGCTGAAGAATTAGAATTATCTTACCGCCACAGTTGTATTTTTGAGAAAAACTATGTTGTAGTATCTGCACGTTTTGCATTTGAAAAAGGAGATGCAGATCAGATCCGGGGAAGAATGGATGAACTGGCCAAAGCCAGAAGGGAGAAGCAGCCTCTGGAATTTCCGAGTGCGGGAAGCACTTTTAAAAGACCGGAAGGATATTTTGCTGGAAAGTTGATTCAGGATGCCGGATTAAAGGGATATACCGTAGGCGGTGCACAGGTATCTGAAAAGCACAGTGGTTTTGTAATCAATCGTGGAGGTGCCACAGCAGAAGAAGTAGTTTTTCTGATCAAGCAGGTACAGAAAAAAGTAATGAAACAGTTTAATGTTATGATGCAGCCGGAAGTCCGTTTTATCGGATTTACGGATACAGAGGTGAGAGAGTGAGATTTGTAATAGTTTCCGGTATGTCAGGTGCCGGAAAGAGTACTGCGCTGAAGGTTCTTGAAGATTTTGGGTTCTTTTGTGTAGATAATCTGCCAGTAGCATTGCTTCCTAATTTCGGAGAGATTGCGTCTGACAGGCAGACAGAAGTAGATAAAGTTGCCGTTGGAGTAGATATCCGTAACGGAGAACAGCTTTCGAAGCTGAACAGTCAGCTAGATACATTGTGTGAACTTGGTATTGAATATGAAATCTTATTTCTGGATGCAGATGATGAGACACTTGTTAAAAGATATAAGGAAACAAGAAGGACACATCCTCTTGCAAAAGAAGACCGCATAGAAACAGGCATTGCAAGAGAAAGGGAGATGATTTCCTTTATTCGGGATAGTGCGGATTATATTATCGATACGACAACTCTTCTTACTAGAGAATTACGTCAGGAAGTGGAGAAAATTTTTGTCGGAACGGAAAGTTACGGCAACTTTATTATTACTGTACTTTCTTTTGGTTTTAAATATGGAATACCGTCTGATGCAGATCTTGTATTTGATGTTCGCTTCCTTCCGAATCCTTATTATGAGCAGGCATTACGTCCACTCACAGGGAATGATCGTTCTATTCAGGAATATGTCATGAAGAATGGAGATGGAAGAAGATTTCTTGATAAATTGGAAGATTTAATGCAGTTTCTTATTCCACGTTATCTTGACGAGGGAAAGAACAGCCTTGTGATCGGTATTGGATGTACAGGTGGAAAGCATCGGTCTGTTACCATAACGAATGGATTGTATGCAAGATTAAAGAAGCTTCCATATACTGTTCGTATGGAACACAGGGATATTGAAAAAGATGCCCGGACAAAAGGAAAGTAACGAATGGAAGGAGATAGAATATGTCATTTTCTTCTGAAGTAAAAGAAGAACTTTCTCATGTGGACGGTCATGAAATTCATTGCAAGATTGCAGAACTTGCTGCGATCATTGGTTTATGTGGAAGACTGCAGTGTGAAGAGGGAAGATATTCTCTGATTCTTCACACAGAAAATGTAGCGGTAGCCAGAAGATTTTATTCCCTGATTAAAGAAGTTTTTTATCTTCAGCCGGGAGTTTCCACTACGCAGCATGACTAATTAAAAAAGAA
>OGOS01002428.1_pt1 | contig 10104 bp, 11 predicted proteins | sample 1552701 | NCBI WGS metagenome assembly OGOS01 (sample SAMEA2580128, study PRJEB22360) | human gut metagenome | biome: human gut; feature: human-associated habitat; material: faeces | place: Denmark | collected 2008/2010
CAGCGGCTTCTCGAATGCCAGGATAAGTGCGGGAAGTGTGGTGAGCGAGCCGATGAGGCCTAGCACGCAGCCCTTCGCCATGACCAGTCCCAGGTCAAGTCCCAGCGTGTAGCTCATGAAGATCATGGCCAGGAAACCGGCCGATGCGGTGGCTGCAGAACTCAGCAGCGCCGTCAGCGTGTTCGATATGGCCACGGCCATGGCCTCTTGGGGGTTACCGGGGAATTTCTCTCGCTCCTCTACGAATGCATGCCATAAGAAGATGGAGTAGTCCATGGTCACCGCCAACTGCAAGACGGCTGCCAGGGCTTTCGTCACATAGCTGATTTGACCGAAGATGAAGTTCGTGCCCATGTTCCACATGATGGCGATGCCGATGGAGGACAGGAACACGACGGGCACCAGGAAGCTGTCGGTCAGAAGCAGTAGGCCGATCACGGCGCCGATGACCGCGACCAGCACGTAGATGGGCTCCTCGCGCTGGGCGATGGTTTTCAGGTCGTCCACGAAGGCGGACATGCCGGAGACCATGACCTCCTGGCTGGATATGTTGCGAATCTGATCGACGGCATCGAGCGTCGCATCGTCCGATGTGCCCGTATCGAAGAATACTGCCATCATCGTGGCATCTCCGTTGTTGAAGGCGTCGTAGTACTTATCGGGGATGATCTGCTTCGGGATGTTCCTATCCGTGAGCTCGTTCGGCCACAGCACGGTATCGACGTGGTCGACCTGCTCGATCTTCTGCTTCAGGTCGGAATTCTCCTGGTCCGTAAGTCCTTCGGTAATGACGAAGCTGAATGCGCCCTTGCCGAACTCGTCCTTCAGGATGTCCTGTCCCTGGACGGTCTGGATGCTGTCAGGCAGGTACGAAAGCAGGTCGTAATTGCACTTCAGCTGGGAGTAGGCGAATGTGCAGGGAATCAGCGACAACAGGGCGATGATGATGATCGCCCTGCGGTGCCGGACTACCCATTTGCCGTAGTTGTAGCGGGCCATCCGCCGTTTTGCAATATCTGCCATATTCAGGCTCTCTCTTTCTCCCTATCTCAGCTCGGTGGCAATCCTGCCGGCCAAGTCGGTAGCTTCCCAGGGCATCTGGGCGGCGTTCTGCCCGAAATGCCCGTGCACGGACAGCGCACGGTATATCGGGCGGCGCAGGTTGAACCGCTCGATGATCTTCGCGGGGCGCATGTCCACGTTGTCCAACACCCATTGCGTCAGGCGCTCGTCGTCTGCCTGCGATTCGGCCGTTCCCAGCGTGTCCACGCTCACCGTCAACGGGTCGGCCAGGCCCAATGCGTAGGACAGGCGCACTTCGCAGCGCTGCGCCATGCCAGCGGCCACGATGTTCTTCGCAAGGTAGCGCGCCAGGTAGGCGCCGCTGCGGTTCACCTTCGAACCGTCCTTGCCGGAAAGCGCGCTGCCGCCCCAGCGGGCGCAGCTGCCATAGGTGTCCGCTGCAGTCTTCCGACCGGTCAAGCCCGCTTTCGCTGCCGGTCCGCCCTTTACAAACCGGCCGGTGGGATTCACATAGATAAGCGTTTGCTTATCTATAAGCTGTGGGGGAATGACCGCGCAGATCACCTTGTCGGCAATCTGTTCGCGTACGGTGTCGATATCCATGTCGGCGCTATGCTGCGCGCAAACCACGATCGACGACACGCGCGCCGGACGGTCATGGCGATACTCGACGCTCACTTGCGCCTTCCCGTCGGGAAGCAAGTGGGGAACCAAGGCATCTCGGCGCACGGATTCCAGCCGCTGCGCCACCGCATTCGCCAGGGTAAACGGCAGGGGCATGAAATCCTCGGTCTCGTCGCAGGCGAAGCCGATGATGCTGCCCGCGTCTCCTGCGCCGGCATCTGCCCGTGCAATGCGCTTTACGCTGCGGGCGATATCCGGGGATTGCTCGTGGAGATCCACGTCCACCTGGCACGTATCCGCGCAGAATTCGGATGCGGGATTCGTATAGCCGATCTCGCGCAGCGTCTGTCGCGTCACGGCTTCGTAATCAGGGGGACTGTCAGTGGTTATCTCGCCGAAGATGTGCAGCTTGTTGCCGCAAACGCTTGCCTCGCAGCCGACAAGGGCCTGAGGATCGCGCGTAAGGACGGCATCCAGGATGGAGTCCGCCACTTGGTCGCAGATCTTATCCGGATGCCCGGCGGTTACCGCCTCGGCTGTCAGAGAACCGTACGTACTATCCCTCCCCATGGAATTCCCGATTTCTCATACAACGCTATTGAATCGGCAGCTGATTTTGAATGGGTAAACATTCAAAAGGTGTTCGAAATTCAGGCACGGGAACAAGGATTGACTGAAATTCAGGCATTTTGTCTCGAGTGTCTGAATTTCGATTGGTATGCCTTGCGAGGGAGGAATGTCGTTCAGGGAATAGGGCGGCGCAGGCGCCGAATAAGGAGAGGAAAGGGAATGCGCGATTGACCTTGGGCGCTATTCGTTCTTTTTCGCTGCACGTTCGAGCAGTATGCGCGTGATGCCGTTCAGGATGGGCTCCATTTGGGAAAGGTATTCTTCCTGATCCTGTTTCATGCCGGTATGAAGCCACTCCAGCATCATGCCTTCTATGGCAACGGTGTACAGCACGCTGATGTTGTGGATGTCCTGTTCGGAGACGGCTAGGCCGCGTGCACGGTCGGCGATGAACTCGGTGACGGTGGACTGGGCAAGGTCGAACAGATACTCTTCCAGGCGTTCGCGGTTGATGGAATTGTACAGATGGTAGATGGCCGTTTTATTCTCGCGCAACATGGCCGTGGCTTCCAAGAAGCCCTCCATCCAGGTGTCGGCGGTGCGGTGCCGGTCGACGATGCTTTCCAGATCCAGTTTCAGGAGTTCGTCGACCAATGCGAACATATCCTGATAATAGTAGTAAAACGTGTTTCGGTTGATGCCGCAGCGGTTCACGATGTCGGTGACGGTGATCTTGGCGAAAGGCTTCTCGTTCAACAGATCGAGAAACGTCTGCACGATAGCTTTTTTCGTAAAATTCGCCACTGATTGAATCCCCGGTTTCTCCCCGCAAGAGCCGCTGAAGGCAATTGTTTGCGGGGAAGCTTCTCTTCCTTGGCCGATGCGGTCCTATATATAGGCGTTATTGTACGTGTTTTCCCTCGGGGAATCTGTGGTTTTTCCCCTCCGTTGGCTGGCTGTTGGCGATAGCATGCGCCTTTTCTACTTATCGGAACTTGGCTGGCGGCTAAGGCGCCGCTTTCCCGGCTTCCATACCATAGAAGCGGTTTTATCTGCACGCGGGGGATTCAAGGAGGAGTTATGTCGGAAGAGAACCAGAACGTCCCAAGTCCGCAGGCACCGTCCGATGGACGGTCCGGTACGTCGGGATTGGCCATTGCGGGCCTTGTAATCGGCATCATCGCATTGCTGGGGGCTTGGATTCCGCTATTGAATGTCGGGTCGGCCTTCATTGCCGTTATCGGGTTGGTCTTATCGATCATCGGCTTGGTCAAGGTGCGCAAGCAAGTATCAGGCAAGGGCATGGCGATTGCTGCCACGGTGCTTAACATCGTTGCACTGGTCGTGGTAATAGCCATGTACGGGACTGCGGGTGCGGCTTATAACGCCGCCACTTCGGACGGATCTTCATCTAGCAGTGCCGTCGAGCAGTCCGAATCCTCGGCGGATTCCGAAGGGGAATCCGCAGCATCTTCTTCTGACACTGCTTCGAAGTTCAAGAAGATCAAGCATGGTATGAGCCTCAATCAGGTAGAGAAAATCATGGGTTCTGAAGGCGACGAGCAAGCAAGTTCGAGCGTATCGGATAATGAGGCGACGGTATACCAGTGGACGACTGACGATTTCGGCGTGGTGAGCGTCACCTTCGAAAACGACAAGGTGATCAACAAGGCGCAGATCTCGCTGGGCAGCGGTTCGGGACCCGAGGCCACGAAGGCGAAGTACAAGAAGGTTAAGAACGGCATGAGCTTAAAGCAGGTCGAGAAGATCTTCGGCGGAGAGGGCGAGCTTTCCAGCGATACGAACATTGCCGGCTACTCAAGCCAGGTTTATACCTGGTATGGCGATTCGCTTGGGTCGAGCTGCACAATCGTCTTCAGCAACGGGGAAGTGACTTCCAAGGCGCAATATGGCTTGAAGTAGGAAGCTTTTTCTCGTAGCGCATCCGTATGCGCCTGCATAGGGGATAAAAGAGCGAGCCCGGACTTTGTGCCTCCCTGCCAAAGAGGGAGGCGTGGAGTCCGGGCTCGTAGTGCATGCGGTCCAGGCGGGCGGCGGGGAGAATGGGATCTGAAAGGTGGAGGGAGATCTCTCCTTGCGCCTTGTTGCCTGCGACCGATTCGGCTTGGCTGCGGGGGTGCGCCCCGCTCCGTGGCCCATACTATGCGCTTTGTTGCTGAATCGAGCCTGAAAGCCCTGTCCGTCCGATGCGTGCAGCGGGCTGTGTCGACAATCTGCTTGGGATGGAATGGCTTTGCCGTCAAGCAGGCGAGCGGGGCGGGGAAGTTAATTCCCAAATCGCTTCGATATGGCGATAAGCGCAGGTCAGTTATGCTGATTGATGGTTTTCAGAACGACTGCGTTTTGGGACCTTCGATTTCCCGTCTGCAAGTCGATGCAATAGATTTACACTGGACATGGATATATGCGGAAACGATAGGAGACTGCCATGGGTATCAAGGATATCGCCTCAGGCCTGATGAGCAAGGGCCAACAGACTGCATCGGATCTGGGAAAGCGCGCGGGGGATCTGAGCGGCAAGGAGGCGATGCGGGCGAAAATTTCAGCGGCAGAGAACGAATACGGTAAGCTGGCGCGTGATTTGGGCGCTGACGTGTTCGCGCAGTTGAAGGACGACCCGAGATACGCCGAACAGTATGCGGACCTCTTCGCAAAGATGGATGAGGTGCTGGCGCGAAAGGCACAGCTGGAAAAGGAGTATGCGGCAATCGGCAGCGACCAGGCGGTTGAACAAGCTGCCGCGAAGGTTAAGAAGACGGCTGCTGCGGTCGGCGATGGCGTGGGTACGGCGGCAGCCGAAGTAAAGGAGGCTGCGGCAGGCGTCCGAGCATCTGCCGATGCGAACGGCGATGGATCCGTGACCGCAGATGAGGTGAGGGCTGCGGTTGCAGACAAGGCGCGTGCTGCGGCGGTGGCGGCAAGCGGGGCTGCTGCGGCGGCAAGCGGAGCTGCTGCGGCAGCATTCGGCAAGATGCGCGAATCCCTCGCTAAGGGAGAACAGGTTGGCGAGGAGATCGTGGTCGACGAGATCGTCGGCGAATCGGAATCAGGTGGCGATGCGGGCGACGGCTCGGTCGAGCGAGACGTCGAACCGGTAGAAGAAGCCACTATCGAGGAGGAAGATCGGAGCGAGTAAGGGCAGCGTGAGATGTCGCTGCCGCGTAGATGTGCGAAGGGAACCATTGCCGAAGGGGCGGCGGTGCATATCGAGTACGTGCCTATCACGTTCTACTGCGAGGAATGCGGTGCCACGTTCGCATGGGAATTGGGGAGCGACCGCCATCTGAGCTGCCCGGCATACGGCAGCGCAGATTATCGCATGATCACGGGCGGCTAAGCTGCGGATCTTCTCAAACGGAATCTGCGCCGTTGGCATGGAGCGCCTGCAGGTATTCGGGCGACAGACCCGAGTCTGCCAGCGTGATCAGGATGCCGCCGACAACCATTCCCGCGCACGCTGCCAGCACGCACCGGAGAATGCGGTGCGTTTCGAAGAAGGAGGCTTTGTCGCAGATGCCGAAAAGGTTCGTGCTGAGCAGCCAAGCGGGAGCGAAGAAGACCAGCACCCCTGCAAGGGTCAGGCATGCCCGCGCCAGCGCTTCGGGGTAGGAAAGGCGCCATGGCTCCAGCGCAATCTGCAATCCGCCCATGGTCAGCAGCGCCATGAACGAGGTAGAGGCGACCAGCCAGATCTTTGCCGGAAGGGAGCGCTTGCGTCGGGGGTGCTTCGGCGTTGTCCCAATGCCGGCAGCCTTTGTCCGCTCTCTGATTTGAAGGGGACCCGGCGCGGTAGACCGCGGTGATGCCTCCTCTGCCGTGACTGCGGCGTTGTCTGCGGTCGCGGACCATTGCAGGGCGGTGATGAGCGCGTCGACGTTCGCGAAGCGCTTTTCCGGCGCTATCGCCGTGCATTCGCGTATGATCTGCCGGGTCTGTTCGGGTAGGGCGGCACCCGGATGATCGGCGGCTGTATTCGACAGCGAACGTTCCAGGTTCGGTGCAGGATCCGTGCCGGTGAGCAGGAACCAATACAGCATGCCCAAGGCAAATATGTCCGTGCGTTTGTCGCTTTGGCCGAATCCGAACTGCTCGGGTGCGGCATACCCGCGCGTGCCCCAGGTATGGGTATCCTTGTCGGATGTCGGCTTGTACGTTCGCGCGATGCCGAAGTCGATGATGCGCACGCCCTGCTTGCCCATGACGATATTGTTCGGATTCAAATCGCGGTGGATAATCGATGGCGTGCAGGCATGCAAGGCTTGTACGCCCCGGGCGATCTCGATTAGGGTTGTGCGCGCTTTGCCGTCGGATAGGGGACCCCGGTCGTCTATGACCTCACGGAGGGTCCGTCCTTCCACGAAGTCCCGTATGATCTCTATGCCGTCAGGTGTTTCCTCAACAGATCGAATGCGCACGATATACGGCGAGTCGATGTGGGAAAGCGTGCGGTATACCTGTTGAAGAGCATCGTCGTGCCGGCAGAAGAGCTTCCGTATGCGCTTGCGCCCCTGATCGTCGCACTGAAGCTCCGTTCGTTCGCCGTCGCGTTCCTTCAGCACACGGATAGGCCGCCACCCGTCCGGATTGCATCGGTCGAAATCTTCGACCAAAGCAGTCAAGTCCGATTTCAAGTTATCGGGGAATGCGTCGTCGGCATCGCTTTCCGATCGGCTACCTTGCATCGCCGATGGTGTCCTCGCCGAATTCGTAGAGCGCTTCGTCTGCCGCTGAAAGCGAAAGGCCGTGTTCAAGGCAGAAAATGATGATGGCATCGCGCCGATTGCGGGCATATAGGCGGCTGCATTGCGCGTGCCAAAGCAGTCGCTGCGCCTCCCGCAGAGTGCAGCGCGCTCCAAAACATAACCCCAGGGCTTTGTTACGGCTTACGCCCTTCGAATTGCGCCCGTTGATGACATCGTAGGCATGGTTGTAATTCATGCCGGAGTTCTTGATGAGCGTGCTTTGTCCGATATCCTTTTCTCGCATGAGGCTGTGGAGGTAGCCGGGCAGATCCCTTTGGATGTTCGGTCCGATTCCGGCGGCGTCTTCAATCGTCGGACTTTCCAGAATCCCCTCGAGCGCCTGCTCGGTCAGAGACGTTTCGCACAGGGTGTGCGTTTCAGCATTCGAATCGGCCATGTTTCCTTCCGGATTCCGACTTGCAAGAAATTCCGACGACACGCCAGGGCGTGGTATTCGGGAATCGGTGAAACTGATTCTAGCAGTTCAGTGGCTGAAAATGCGTCAGAACTTGGGTCAGGGCTCCATCAGCGGGCGCGTATGAATCCAAGGATGCGAATCCTTGAAGGATTCGAATGGTATGCGCTCAAAAGGCTTACCCTCCGCCGCCGATTTGGCCGCTTCGTCGACGCGATCCCATAGGCTGCCTTCCAGCACGGAATCGGTAATCTGCGTCATATGTCCTAAACCGGTATGGTCACGGGCATTTCCCGGCATGCCTGCTGGTCGTGCGGCTTTTATCGTTATCCGCCAGTACGGGTTTAGTTTCGGTCGCAGCCGCGGGACTCTAACCAGCGCAGGCATGCTGAGGCATGATATAGTAAGAAACCGAGCGGATGTTCGGCCTACAATTGGGCCTTTTACATCCGCTTCTTTTTATTCCTCGGTTTTCCATCTTTTCTGTCAATTATCATCTCGTAACGCAATTCATACGCTCGAGTCTGAGAACGGGGAAGCGCGGGAGCCCGAGGACGGGGCATCGCCGGAGCGGGAACGCGCGGACCGCCCGCTTCTACCCGGGTGTCCACGCGCGGCACACGCCAATCGCCGGTCAGCAATCCCTCCTCCTGGAGTCTTCATTGGCGGCAGGGGTCGCCCTGATGGCGAAGGCGCCCAGGAGGAGCACCGCGAGGAAGGCTCCGGCGCCGCAGCATACATCCATAACGAAGGCGAATAATCCGCCAGCCTCGCCGAAAGTCGCCACCATGGAGTGCTGGAGCGACAGCATGGAGATCGCCGCCGCGGCGCACGAGCAGTCGCGAAACGCGACGAGAGCCTCCATCCCACGTCTCTGGGCTCTCACGGCGCCGGCTATCGCGAACGCCAACTCTCCGAACACGTAGGTCGCCGTGGCTATCATGAGGATCTCTCCTCGCCCGGTGTCTGGCGACTCGACCGCGAGCATAAGCTCCATCGCCACCACTATCGGAAGCAGCGCAACAATGCGATGCCGCAGATGGGGCGCACAAGACGGTCCCTTCGGTCGCCACGTCCCGAAAGACGTATGATGGCGGGCACCCTCATTGCGCCGAGGACCGCGTAGGCACCGGCCAAGAGCGCGAACCACGCGGAGCCGCCCGCTGCGGCCAGCATTCCGTTTGCAAGCGAGAGCGCCAGCGTCGCGAAGGTCCCGGCTATCGCCGCCTTCTTCGATCGGGTCGCCCATGCAGGCATGCCACCGAGAGGTCGCATCATGCGAGAAGGATTCGCACCGAACGGTTTTTGCGTGCACGCGGTTCCGGGCGCCAGCTTCCTCATTCGCCACCGGCCCTTGCCGCGACGGCTTCGGCGCCGCCGGGAAGGACGCAGTCGCATATCAGCCTCGCCACGAGCTCCACATCGTCCTCGCAGCCGTTTCGCGCCCATTTCTGCACTATGGCTGCGATGCCCGTCAGGTAGTAGACCGCCCGGTAGCTCCACTCCCTCTGCGGCACCCCGAACCTCGCCAGGACGGGGTCGATCACATCTTTGCAGAGGCGCTGGAAGACCATGTCGGTCTTCATAGCGCGAGGACGCTCGATGTACGCCCGGAAGACGGGGAGGTTGCCCTTAACGAACGAGAGGTAGGGAATCACGAACTCGGGAGTGATGGTGGCGAGGCTGACGCGGGGCCCCACGCCGATCTCTGCGGCGAAGTCGGGCCTGATCCCGTCGAAGGTGGTCAGGAAGCTTCGCATGGTGCCCTCCATGCATTCGTCGAGCAGGTCGCCCAGCGTGCGGTAGTGCAGGTAGAACGTAGAGCGGCTCACCTCCGCGTGCTCGCAGATCTCCTTGACGGTAACGAACTCGAAGTCCTTCTCGACGAGAAGGCCGATGAGCGCCTCGTCCATCCGCTGCGCCGTCCTGAAGTACTTGCTTTGAGACCTGTCCAACCCCGGCCCTCCTTGCGTTCCCTAGTTGCCTTCCGCGACCTCTCGCGCGAGCTCGAGGATCTCGAAGGCGTACTTCTCTTTGCCCTTCATCAGGTTGCGCTTGTACAGCGGATAGTTGACGGAGACCATCGCGATTCCCAGCAGCCCGACGACGATACCGCCCGCCATGGCCGCGGTGCCCGAGCCGAGCACCCCCATGGAGAGGCACATGCCCGTCCCCAGAACGAGAGAACCGACGATGCCCAAGGTGAATGCGGCCACGATGGCGGGGCGCTTCGCCTTGGCGTCGAGCTTCTTGAGGGCGGAGGTCTTCGACGTGTTCTTCGGAGTGTATTCGTTGACGAGTGACTCAGCGTAGATCTTGTCTGCGTTCATTCGGGAGTGCTCCTTTCGATTGCTTGTTCGACACTCTCATTGAACGATGCGCGAAAGGGGATTTGAACGACACGGGCGGGTTTTTGCGTCCATTTCCGAATTCATGGCAGGTGCGATACCGGAACACCACGCTTCTAGAATGTCAGATTGATTACTGATGACCAATTAGAGGGCAGTAACAAAACCGGCTCGGCGTTCAACCCATGCTGGCAAGCGCGCGGTCGAGATGAGCGATGAGGAGAGGGAAGGGCTTGCTCCCTCTTGAACAGCTAGAGAACACGCCGGCAGCCTGCCATCTCGCCCGTTCTTCGTCGGCGTGTTCGGCCAGGTAGTTCATCCTCTGATACGGCGTCGCCTCTATTTCGACCAGGCGCAGCAC
>OGOS01002431.1_pt1 | contig 10096 bp, 9 predicted proteins | sample 1552701 | NCBI WGS metagenome assembly OGOS01 (sample SAMEA2580128, study PRJEB22360) | human gut metagenome | biome: human gut; feature: human-associated habitat; material: faeces | place: Denmark | collected 2008/2010
CCGCCACTTCAATATCCGTTCCGTTTTCCAGAATCATTTTCAAAGACATGCTTACCAGTTTATCATCGTCAATTATTACTACTTTCATACTTCTCCTTATTTTCCGGGCAATTTTGCCGCAAAACGGCAGTGAAAAAATCCCGGACAGTTTCTCATCTTCCGGCAGGAATATCTGCTTTTGGAATGTGGATAAAAATGCGGTATCCGTTTTCTGTGCGGATATCTATCGTTCCGCCAAACGTTTCCACCCGCTGGCGCATATTGGTAATCCCGATTCCCGTACCGTCCCCCGGATGCACACATTTACCGTTATCCTGAATTAAAATCTGATAAAAGGCGGGATGCTCCCGCAGTAAAAGCTTCACCCTGTCAGCATCGCTGTGCCGGGTTACATTGGACAATGCCTCTTTTACAATCGAGATAATGCAGTATTTTAATTCCTTCGGCAGGTCCTGTGACATATCATATTCGTAACTGACCGTATACCCCTCTGCTTTTTCCGTCATCTCACGGACGGTCTGCTCTAAATCCACCGATTCATCATGCAAATCATGAACACTGTTACGGATATTGTTCATCGCACAGTCTAAGGTTTCTTTAATACTTAAAAGCAACGGTTTCGTCTGCTCATCACGGCTGACTGCAATGACCGCTCCCGTCTGGATAAGCGCCCTTGAAAGCAGATGTCCTACATTGTCATGAATTTCCCTTGCAATACGGTTGCGCTCCTTTAAGGTTGCACTGTAAACCTGTGCGTCCTGCTTTTCAATTAAATAGCGGTTTTTCAGTTTTAACATTCTGTTATATTCCCTGTCATCATCCTGTATGCGGATGAACTCCTTTTGCAGTTCTCTATCCTGCCATGTCATCTGCCGCAGATATACCGCCAGCATGTCAAAAACAATCCATAGTATCTGCCACTGTATCCTGTCTGTACCCGACAGGATATAGCGCGATGCCGCAACGCCAAAAAACGCCCACAAAAAAACTGTAATGCCTGCTACTGCCGTCCTTTTTATCTCTTTTTTCTCCCATGCCTCCAGCACCTGTTCCCAGACGGCATACAGTACAACCGGAAAGCCATATGATGTCTCTTTTATCACTAAAAACGACAACAGATAGACCGTCACCGCAAATGTCCTTCCCGCCATGCTTTGCAGATATATAACGGCACACACCTCAATAAATAACAACAGCAGACTCACCACTACATGATTGGTAATCCCGCAGGCTGATTCGAGTACGGCACACAGCACGTACAGTACCAGCATATCTGTAATCTTTCTCACATTTTCCTCATTTCCATACGGCAGTCCCGCTAAAATCTGCCGTCCTTCTGATTATTTATATTTTTATTGTACCGCAAGATATGACAAATGTCACTTCCGATTCTGATATTCTTCACTACCGCATTCTGCCCTCACACGCTACAATGTTTATAACAGCTTACAATATGAACACCAACATTATCAGGAGGATTTTTTATGGCAGAAACCATTGTAAAAATTGAAAATCTGGTCAAACGTTATCATGAACTGGTTGCCGTGGACCATTTTAACTTAACCGTATCCAAAGGAGAAATTTTAGGGCTTTTAGGGCCGAACGGTTCCGGAAAGACAACGACCATGAACTGTCTGCTGTCCCTGCTGGCATACGATAAAGGTTCAATCGAGGTCTTTGGAAAACCTATGAAGCCCGACAGCTATGATTTAAAGCGCAATATCGGCGTTGTCTTTCAGAATGTCGCCGTTTTTGACACACTGACCGTACAGGAAAATATTGATTATTTCTGTGGTCTATACATTAAAGATAAGAAGCTTCGCCGCCAATATGTTGCAGAGGCGGTTGAATTTGCGGGACTTTCGGATTTTGTAAAATTTTATCCCAAAAACCTCCCCGGCGGCCTGCCGGAGAGGTTCTAAAAAAGGGCGCACTACCCCCTTGTATCTTGAGGGCTTAAAATTGGCCCGTTTTAGGGATTCGTCAATCTATCTATGAAACTGCCGGAAACTTCTGCATTTCCGACAACGGGAAAAAAGGGTGGTAAACGCAAAAAAGCGGGGCCTCCGGCCTGAATTTTCAGGCGGAAGCCCCGCATCTGCTCACGAAAAATCTTGATATTGCCATTTTATGGAAAAGGCATCTATGGAAAATCATTTTGGATTTTGCGCTCTAAAAAGCCCGCAAACCCGCATGAATACTGACAAAAACGGGGTGGACATCTAAAGTGTCCACCCCAGATGGTGGAGGAGGGTGGATTCGAACCACCGAAGCTAGAAGCAGCAGATTTACAGTCTGTCCCCTTTGGCCACTCGGGAACTCCTCCATATACAGAGTTGCGTAAACGCAAACTCATATTATAAAAACGGGAAACCCGTTTGTTGCAAGGCGAACACACTGCTCGCTTGAGACAATCGTTATTATAATACATCGGTGTGCAAAAGTCAACCCTGTTTTTGCGAAAATTTGTGTTTTTTCGCGGGGGAAAGACTTTGCGGTTCTGGTTTGGCTTGACATCATCGCTTTGGGGCGGTATACTGTATTTATTGCGGCAGGAAGCTGCGAGGGCGTTGAAGCGCCGGATCTTGTTTTTATAGGATTAAATTGTGCCAGCGGAGGCGCGCGGACTGTATGGGGTTCGTGCGCCTTTTTGATTTTAGGAGGAATTTGCATGAAGACTTTGTATTTTGACTGCGGCATGGGTGCGGCGGGCGACATGCTTTCGGCGGCGCTTTTAGAACTGTTTGACGACAAACAGGCAGTGCTCGACGAGCTGAACGCGCTCGGTATCCCCGGTGTGGAATTTAAGGCGGAAGTGAGCACGAAATGCGGCATCAACGGCACGCATCTTTCCGTTACGGTGAACGGCGAGGAGGAAGAAAGCGCTGACGTGCACGACCACGAACATCACGCTCACGACCATGTACACGAACATGAGCATCACCACGACCACGACGAGCACGATCATGATGACCATTGCTGCTGCGGCCACCATCACGGGGAGTAGCGCCCATGAGCTGGACGTTCGTGGTGCTTGCGCTGGTGCTCTTTCTCTTTGCGATCTACATTGGCTTTTTGTGCGGCCAGTGGGCGTGCGAAAAGCGCGTCATCACCAAGCGCGACTACTGGATTGCCAACTTTGCAGGAGCGGCGGCAGTCGTTCTGCTGACCTGGGTGTTCTCGCTGTTCCCGCTGGTGCAGTTTGCGCCGATCGGCTGGCTCGGCGGCTTTATCGCCGGCCTTAAGATGAGCTTTGGCGAGTCCGTCGGTCCGTGGCGCAAGCACGACGAGGTCTTTAACGTCAACAAAGCACACCGCGCCGCCGCCGACGCGGGCGATGCCGAGGAACGCCGCCGTGCGCGTCGCAATGGCGCTGCCGACCGACAGCTCATCTCGGTCACCGATGACAGCAAGGGTGCTGGCAAGCACGCTAAGAAATAGTAAGAAGAGGTAACTATGGCAGAAAACAAAGACGAACAGCTCACCGACGAGGAGCTGGCACAGCTCCAGCTGGCAGAGGAGAACGAGAACGCCGTCGACCGCCTGGTCAAGGAGCTCGGCTGCCCCACGCGCCGTATCCGCCAGTTTGCCGCCCGCGTGCTGCACTTGCTTGCCGAGCGCGATCCGCAGCGCGTCGTGCCCTGCGTGCCCGCGCTGATCGAGGCGCTCGACCGCCCCGAGGCTCAGACCCGCTGGGAGGCCCTCGATGCCCTGACGGCGCTCGCCACCACCTGCCCCGAGCAGCTGGGCGATGCCTTTGAGGGTGCCGAGACCGCACTGTTCGACGAGATTTCCTCCACGCTGCGCTATGCTGCCTTCCGCCTGCTGTGCGTGTGGGGCGCCATGAGCGTCGAGCGTTCGCGCGAGGCTTGGCCCATCCTGGACGAGGCCATCCAGTGCTACCACGGCGACCTTGAGTATCGCGACATGCTCGGTTGCCTGTACGAGTTTTGCCAGGGCGAGATCGACGCCGAGGTCGCCGAGAAGCTCGCGCTGCGCCTTAAGTTCGACGCCGAGAACGGCAAGGGCAGCTATCTCAAGGCCCGTTCGAGCGAGATTTGCGAAATGCTTGTTAAACGTTTTGGCCTGGATCTCTCCAAAAAGAAGAAGCGTGCTAGCGTTAAAAAATCTGACGACGCCGAAAACGAGGAGTAACAGATTATGGCGCACGATGTAGTCCTGATTCCCGGTGACGGTATCGGTCCCGAGATTACGCAGGCCATGCGCCGCGTGGTCGAGGCCGCCGGTGTCCAGATCAATTGGAATGTCCAGGAGGCCGGTGCCGGCGTCATGGACGAGTTTGGCACGCCGCTGCCCCAGCACGTGCTCGATGCGGTCGCCGAGACCAAGGTTGCCATCAAGGGCCCCATCACCACGCCGGTCGGTACGGGTTTCCGCAGCGTCAACGTGGCCCTGCGCAAGCACTTCGACCTGTACGCCTGCGTGCGCCCCTGCCTGTCGCAGCCGGGCGATGGCTCGCGCTTCCGCGACGTCGACCTGGTCATCGTGCGCGAGAACACCGAGGACCTCTACGCCGGCATCGAGTTCGATGAGGGCGCTGCCGAGGTCGAGGAGCTCTCGCAGCTTGTCGAGCGTTCGGGCCAAAAGACCTTCGCAGCCGATTCCGCGATCTCGATCAAGCCGATCTCTATCGCCAAGAGCCGCCGCATTGTGGAGTATGCCTTTGAGTATGCCCGCCGCTGCGGCCGCAAAAAGGTGACGGCCGTGCACAAGGCCAACATCATGAAGGCGACCGACGGCCTGTTCCTGCGCGTGGCGCGCGAGGTGGCCGCCAACTATCCCGATATCGAGTTCAACGACAAGATTGTCGACGCCACCTGCATGGGCCTGGTCCAAAACCCCAACGACTTCGATGTTCTGGTACTGCCCAACCTGTACGGCGACATCGTGAGCGACCTGTGCGCTGGCCTGGTGGGCGGCTTAGGCATGGCTCCCGGCTCCAACATCGGTGCCGATTGCGCCATCTTCGAGGCAACGCACGGCTCCGCGCCCGATATCGCTGGCCAGGATATCGCCAACCCCACGGCCGAGATTCTCTCTGCTGCGATGATGCTCGATCACCTGGGCGAGAACGACGCTGCCAATCGCATTCGCGCCGCCGTCTCTGCCACGCTCGACGAGGGCGAGCAGGTTACCGGTGACGTGCGTCGTGCTCAGACCGGCTCCGTCGAGGGCGCCGTGGGCACGCAGGCCTTTGCCGATGCCGTTATCGCGCACCTGGCCTAAGGCATGCGCGCTGCAAACGCCTAAATAGTACTTAAGTGTTTGCGTATAACCTGAGAATCAATACGCCCGGCGCTCTGTCGGGCGTATTCTATTGGGGACTATGTTTCCTAACAAGGAGTAACCGATATGGGTCTGATTCAAAAGAAGGACGAGAAGGACGAGATCGACGGCATCCAGATCATCGAGCGCGGCGAAGGCCCCGACGGTGACGAGGGCGAGAAGATCGATCTGGTCGCCGGTACGTCTGCCGAGCACATTGCCGCCGGCACGACGGCCGAGGAGGAGGACGCCCGTCTGGAGGCTCAGATTGCCGCGGACGCCGCTGACGAGAATCTGATGCCCAAGGCCCAGGATGAGGACGACTCCGATGAAGACGACCATGCATCCAAGCACAAGAAGACGATGATTGCCGCCTTTGTGGTCGCCATCGTAATCGCTGCCGTGGTCGGCTTCTTTATTGGCAATGGCGGCTTTGGCGGTAAGGGTGTCGGCTCGTCGACCCTGACCGAGGACCAGCTCGATTCGACCGTGGCAAGCTATAGCTACAACGGCAAGAAGAGCGACATCACCGCGCGTGAGGCCATCGAGAGCCAGTACAGCCTCGACACCGTCAAGGACGACGACGGCAACTACACCGCTCCGTCTGCCGACGTTATCCTGTCCTACGTGCGCAACCAGATTCTGCTGGACGCCGCCGAGGACGAGGGCATTACCGTCTCTTCCAAGGAAATGAAGCAGTATGCCGAGGATTCCATCGGCACTTCCGACTACAAGACCATGGCCACGCAGTACGGCGTGTCCAAGGACCAGGCCAAGCAGATCGTCCGCCAGTCCGCGACGCTGCAGAAGCTCTACAAGAAGAAGGTGGGCGATAGCTCCGCAAGCATGCCGACTGCCCCGACTGAGCCTTCTGACGGCAACGAGGACACCGCGAGCAAGGACTACGCCGATTACATCATCAACCTTGCCGGCGACGAGTGGGATAGCGAGAAGGGCACTTGGAAGGACGCCGATAGCGCCTACGCTAAGGCCTTTGCCGACGATGCCTTTACGGCCGATAGCGCTACCTATAAGCAGGCCATGACCGCCTATTACACCGCCTACCAGCAGTATTCCTCGCAGGCTTCGAGCGCCAGCTCCAAGTGGACCGAGTACGCCAACGGCCTGTACGCCAAGGCCAACATCAGCATCTACGGCCTGTTTGCGTAAAGATTGCCTGAGCTTTCGAGTGCGAAGCCGAAATATCTGATGGGCCCCCTAGAACGGACATCGTTCTAGGGGGCTTTTTGCGTTGTAGGAAAGGGCGGGGAAGAGAGAGTAGGAGGGGTTATATATACAAATTCTTGGAGACTTTATTCACGTAAAGTGAAAACGATTTCGGCCAAACTGGTAGTAACAATGTGGTACCACTGTTCATCTGGTAGTAACCAATTTTGATTCGAAATCGAATGGAAATTGCTAAAAATTAGTTTGGTAATGAAAGAAACGCAGCATGTCTACCTGCGTAAATTACCGTTTACGGGCCAAAACTAACCGTTTGGCAACGAAATAGTAATTTGAACGAAATGTGGTGGACGTTTGAATTGAGTGTGTGCTACCGTACATACCAGCAACCCCAAATAGGGACTGGGTTGTCTAAGTTTGCGCACCAATGCCGGCAAGCGGAGAAGCCGGTATGCATAAGGCGCGGACATGGAACTCGTTGGTGAACAACGAAAGAAAGGTTGGAGGAGATACCATATGATGAAGTCCTCCAGAAGCTCGGCAAAGCGCTGATGCTTCCCGTCGCGGCGCTTCCCGTCGCAGGTATTCTTATGGGCGTGGGCTACCTGCTCGCTCCCGCAGTCATGGGTGCTGCCGGTGACACTACCGGTTTTGCCTATACCGCCGGTTTCCTGCTCATCAAGGCAGGCGGCGCTCTTATCGATAACATGGCCTGGCTGTTCGCAGTCGGCGCCGCTGTCGGCCTTACCGACGATCACGATGGCACCGCTGGCCTCGTCGCCTTCCTGATGATCCAGCAGCTCCTGAACCCTGCTGTTGTTGGCACCATTCGTGGTATGGACGCCGATGCTCAGACCGCTTGGCTTGCCACGACCGAGGGCATCGCGTTCTCCAAGATCGCTGGTAACTCCTTCATCGGCATCCTGTCCGCCGTCATCGGTGGCACTTGCTACAACAAGTTCAAGGACACCCGTCTTCCCGACTGGCTGGCCTTCTTCTCCGGCAAGCGTTGCGTCGCCATCATGACCGCCGTCATCTGCATCGTCGTCTCCGTCGTCCTGCTCTTTGCTTGGCCGCTCATCTTCGGTGCTCTTGTCGCTCTTGGTGAGGGTATCGCCGCTATGGGTGGTATCGGCGCTGGCATCTACGCCTTCCTTAACCGCCTGCTCATCCCGACCGGTCTGCACCACGCTCTGAACAACGTGTTCTGGTTCGACACCATCGGCCTGGGCGACCTGACCCACTTCTGGGCTGGCGAGACCTCTGCTGACGTCAAGTGGAGCCTCGGTATGTACATGTCCGGCTTCTTCCCCTGCATGATGTTCGGTATCCCGGGCGCTGCCCTGGCTATGGTTCAGACCGCTAAGAACAAGAAGGCTGCTATCGGCCTGGTTGTCTCCGCTGCTATCTGCGCCTTCGTCTGCGGCGTCACCGAGCCCTTCGAGTTCGGCTTCATGTTCCTGTGCTTCCCGCTCTACGTCGTGTACGCTGCTCTGTACGGCATCTTCACCATCGTCACCTACTATGTTGGTTTCCGTGCTGGCTTCTGCTTCTCCGCTGGTGCTACCGACCTCCTGTTCTCCTCTAGCCTCCCGGCTGCTGCCAACACTTGGATGATCATCCCGCTGGGCATCGCTGCCTTCGTGGTCTTCTACCTCGTGTTCCGCTTCGCCATCACCAAGTTCAACCTCATGACCCCTGGTCGCGAGGATGAGGATGTCGAGGAGACCCCCGCTTCCGCCGCTGCTGGCGATGACAAGTTCGCCGCTCTGGCCGCCGCTGTTCTCGCTGCCGTCGGTGGCAAGGAGAACGTCAAGACCGTTGACTGCTGCGCTGCTCGCCTGCGCTTCGAGCTCGGCGATTCCGATCTGGTCGACGAGGCTGCCTGCAAGAAGGCTGGCGCTCTGGGTGTCATGAAGATGGACAAGGGTGCTACCCAGGTCATCATCGGCACGCAGGTCCAGGCTGTTGCCGAGGAGCTCAAGAAGCTTCTCTAAGCCTTAAAGACGTATCTGTCTTGCAAAGGGTCGTCCCGCTCCGCGGGGGCGGCCCTTTTTGCTACCTCAATACTTGATGCAGCGATGTAATTGGTATTACAGTACACAGGCAATCAACTGGCAAACATTATTGAAATATGCTTGTTGACCTGCTGTTATTCCATTAAAACTGCTATAGTACGTGGTGTCTGGTTACAACCAATTTCGAGTCATATATCCGGCAGGTATCATTATGGCAATGGGAGCGCGCAAACAACCTCTGTACGATCAGCTCGTCGATTTGCTGACCGATAAAATCGATCACGAGCTTCGACCCGGCGACTATTTGCCGTCTGAGCGTGACTTGTCGGAGCGCTACGGGCTCTCGCGTACGACGGTTCGCCTTGCCCTGCAGGAGCTCGAGCGCCTAGGCTTGGTGGTTCGTCAGCGCGGCCGTGGAACCATGGTGTGCGACCGCTCTCTGCAAACGGCAAACCTCTCGCAAATCTATAGCTTTACCGAGCAGATGAAGGCGATCGGCCGTGTGCCCAAGACGACGATTCTTGAGTTTACCGAGGTCGAGGCTGACAAGAATATTGCCATAGAGATGAACGCGCATCTTGGCGAGCGTCTGTACAAGATCAAGCGCCTGCGTATTGCCGATGGTGTGCCGCTGATGATTGAGTGTACATATCTGCCGAGTCGCAAGTTCTTTGCGCTTAAGCGCCCCATGATTGAGAACAAATCGCTGTACGACATGATCGAGCAGGACTTTCACGAGAAAGTTCGCGTGGCAGAGGAGGAATTCTACGCAAGTATTGCCCGCCATTCCGACGCCCGTCTGCTCGAGATTGCCGAAGGCGCACCGGTCCTGGATTTGATTCGTACCACATATAACATGAATAACGAGGTTATCGAGTATACGCGTTCGGTTGCGCGCGCCGACCAGTTTAAATACAAGGTCTACCACAACCGCGCAGTCTAGAGTTATTGGGTATAAACGGCTTGGTGTGTTTTGCGGCGGGTGCAAAATGTGCCAAGCGGTAGAAGGCAACGAACAATCGCTCGAATTAACAATGCAGTGGTTTTTGATCCGCCCTAAAACGCACTGCGGGTACGGGAGCATAGATGAGCACGTATGCTATCAAGGCCGACAAGTTCTTTTTGCCGGCGGGGCCGCAGCTGGGCGGCTACCTCATGGCCGAAGATGGCGTCTTTGGCGCTTGGCAGGCCGATGAGCCCGCTTGCGAGATCAAAGATTATTCGGGTACATGGATTGCGCCGGGCATGGTGGACACCCACATTCATGGCTTCTATAACCATGCCACGACCGATAACGATGCCGAGGGTATCAACATCAGTTCGACCGAGCTCGCACGTCGTGGTACCACCAGCTGGCTGCCTACGACCTTTACCGACGGCGTGGAGCAGATCAAGGACGCCTGCGCTGCCATTGCACAGGCGGACGAAGAGCGTGGACCCGAGTTCTGCGGTGCTCGTATTCAGGGCATCTACCTGGAGGGTCCGTTCTTTACCATGAAGCATGTGGGCGCCCAGAACCCTGCTTATCTGATCGATCCGTCCGAGAAAGTTTTTGACGAGTGGCAGGAGGCCGCCGGCGGTCGTATCGTCAAGAGCGCCATGGCGGC
>OGOS01002436.1_pt1 | contig 10086 bp, 10 predicted proteins | sample 1552701 | NCBI WGS metagenome assembly OGOS01 (sample SAMEA2580128, study PRJEB22360) | human gut metagenome | biome: human gut; feature: human-associated habitat; material: faeces | place: Denmark | collected 2008/2010
CCATTATAAGCCATGTTTGACGCAAGGTCTATAAAAGTGCGCCACTTTTCATCATTTATTACTTTTCATGTCCGTTCTGGATAATATTTACTTTTCAAGGTTCATCCGACCAATGAATCTTAGTCGGAAGGCTCATGATTCCGAGAACCTATTCTACTACCCTAAATTAGTCTGTATCTTCAATCTCTCAGAATAGTCTTGGATAAATCTTATTGCTTCATCTTTGGAAAACCCTAATGCAAACATATTATCGAAGTAAGAAAAACAAAGTACCTTTGCAGTATCCTCTCGCTTCTTTGCCATTTCTCGAACAGATGGGATTTTTTCGCCTGCTGAAAGTTGTCCACTATAAATCGCACACCTTATTTTTTTATAAGTTACAAATAAATATGTTCCACATCGTGAAACACCCATTCATCATAAATCATAGATTTTATCTCCTTTATCACACCAACAGACAATACGATTAAAAAAATTGCCTGATTTACTCATTCGCTTTTTAAGCAGAAAAAGTACCATGAAACTATCAAACGAAAAGGAGATTAAAATATGGCAACATTATTAGAAGCAAATGAAGTAACAAAAATCTATGCTAAAGGGCAACGTCCAAGCCTAAATAAAGTATCTTTCAATGTAGCAGAAAGTGAATTTATCGCTATTATGGGTGCTTCTGGCTCTGGAAAGACTACATTGCTTAATGTTCTTTCCACTATTGATACCCCTACAAGTGGCAGCATTGTAATCAATGGTGTTAATTTAAAACAACTGAGCGACACAGGTTCCGCGGATTTCCGCAGGGATAATCTTGGATTTATATTTCAGGAATACTTTTTACTTGACAGCCTTACCATCCGAGAAAACATCTCTGTCCCACTCACTTTACAAAAGCTTCCGCATAAAAAAATCGAAAAAATGGTGCGGAGTTTAGCAGAACGCTTTGGCATTGCCTCTCAGTTAGACAAATATCCAAACGAGCTGTCTGGTGGGCAGAGACAACGAGCATCGGTGGCAAGAGCCATTGTAAAACAGCCAAGTATTTTATTTGCTGATGAACCGACAGGAGCATTGGACTCAAACTCTGCTACCGAGTTATTAAAAACTTTGAAAGAAGCAAATGATGAATTGCATACCACGATACTAATGGTCACACATGATGCATACGCTGCAAGTTTTGCTAACCGTATTCTGATTTTCAAAGACGGAAGCATTATACGCGAACTTCTTAAACAGGATGCCGATAGACGAACATTCTATGAAACCATTGCACAGGAAGTAGCCAAATTAGATACGGAAAGATAAGGGGGCAAAATTTATGAATAATTTATCAATGGCACTTAAAAATCTAAAAAAAAATTTTTCATTTTACGCCCTTTACCTGCTTTCTGTATCATTTGTAATTACTGTCTTTTTTGCATTTACTTCATTCTCAATGAATACAATTATGCTTGAAAAGATATCTGGTAACGGGCGGGTTGAAATGATGTGTAACGTAATTTCTGTATTCCTAATGGCTTTTGTTGTTTTTTATATGTCATATTCCAACCGTTTCTTTTTACGTCGTCGAACAAAAGAACTTGGTGTTTACGCATTATTAGGATATAGAAAAACCACAGTGTTGTCATTGCTGACAACAGAGAATTTACTGGTTTGTTTTGGAGCGTTTATAGTAGGAATACTTCTCGGTAGTTTTTTTCATAAAGGCATTGTTTTTGGCATAACCAAGTTACTGGATTTATCTATCAATAATTCAAAAATACCCTTTTTCAATGTCAATGCCATTTCAAAAACAGCTTGCTTTATTTTTGCTATCGTGATTGTATTGATGCTGTCTAACAGCAGGTTTCTTTTCAAGACATCGCTTAGGGGATTAGTTAGATTTGAAAAAAGTGCTGAACGAAAAATGAAATTTCATGCTGTTCCTGCCATCGTTGGCTTTTGCTGCATTATTTTGGGGTATGTTCTTGCATTGGATATCCTCAGAGGAGATAAATCTGTTTGGTTTTCGATTGGTTATACCCCCATTGCCATGCTGACACTTGTACTCATAGTTGTGGGAACAATACTTTTTATTTCATCCTTTCTTCCTTTTGTAGTACACATAAGCAAAAACAACAAACGGAAGTTTTATACAGAAACAAAAATAATTACTTCCCCAAATTTCATATACCGTATGCGTTCAAACTCTATGACTTTAATCATGCTTACACTGTTATCCGCAGCAACGCTTACCGTCTCCAGCGTTATGGCTTTATCTTTATACTATCCAATAGCTGCTGTGTCACGTATGGCACCGTCAGAAATTGAATGTAGAATTGAAAATGAAAGCGAAATAGATGCAATCAAACAAATTGTAAATGAGCATTCGTCCAAAAATGATGTTTCATTCCTGCAAACGAATATTTATAAAGTTACATCTACTTCCGAACAAGTTCCTTTGGAATATAGTGCAGGAAGCTCTAAAGGTGATTCAGATAACGAAAAAATTCTGCGAAATGCAGGGTTTGAATGTATCTCTTATTCAAACTATATGGCTCTCTTAGAAGCACAAGGGAAAAAAGGGGCTTTGGAACAAATTGGCGAGCTACACGATAGTGAGTGTATTTTAGTAAAATACCAGCCAGCTTCAGACAATGATGAAACAGGTAATGTTTATCCTTTGCTTATAGGTAATGAAGAAATTTCTGTAACAGTCATCGCAACTACTTTAGATAATCCCATTTCATTTGCAAATAGCATTGGTACTTTGATTGTAAGTGACGACTTATATGATGCAATAGCAGAAGAAATTAGCCCCGAAACGGAAGTCCTAAGTATAAATGGGCAGTCAATCAAAGATAATGAAGCTCTGTTTCTTGATTTATCTGAATATTTAAATGATAGTCCTTATTTACAGGGAAACTCGCATAGGATACATGAGATATTTTCCCTAAGCAGTTCAACCTTCTTACTGCTTGGATTTCTTGTAATCTTGTTTTTTATCGCAACTGGAAGCATATTATATTTTAATAATCTTTCTGCCATAAGCGATTCGAAGGCTGATTATGAAATCTTAAGAAAAATCGGATACACAGACAGAACGGTGAAAAAAATAATAAAGAAGCAGACGATATCTTTTTTTAGTATTCCGTTTTTATTCGGGTTGGTAGACTGTGTCTTTGCAACATTAGTATACAGGACAGCCCTTATGCAGAACATTCTGAAAGAAAGCCTTATTCTGTATATTCCTACGTTTATCGCTATTCTGCTTACATTTATAATTTATATGATATATTACTGTATGACTGTCCATACTTGCTGTAAAACAGTTCTAAAGAAATAAAAAGCTATATGAAATCATCGAGTTTTATAGCTCGGCGATTTCGTACACTTTATTTGTTCACAGAGAGATAGTATAATTTAATGAGAAAATAGGAAGGAGGCAAAACATGAAGCAAACAATTTTAAAGCTACTGCTTTTTATAAATTCTATTTTACTCATTGCATATATGGGGCTGACCGCTCATGCAGATTTTCATTTAAACACCAGAGGTGTCATTCCCTTATTTTTATCGTCTTTGCTGCTAATAGATGTTACTTATGTAAGTTCCTGCAACATTAGGGAAAATAAAACCATTTCCCTATTTTGTGGTTTATTAGCATTAGAAAGTTGGTATATACTCTTAGCTGCTTCGGGCAACTCCATCACAAACACTATTTTTTTCGCTTTAAGTCCGGTAATATGGTGTGTTTCCATTAAATTCATACTAATGTTTTTGTTCCAAAACAGCGGATACAAATATCAGAAATTAATTAATCTCTGCCTGACGGGAACTTGTATTTTTGCTCTTATTGGCGTATTGGTGTCAAGTAAAATATTTTTCCTTCTCTATTTCATACAATTTATGGCAAGCTGGCTGTGTTTTATTTTTACAGTGATATATCATAGAAAAAGAGTTGCTTTTGTTTTTAAGTCAGAATGGAGGCATATCATTTTCTCCCTTATAGCAGTTATAGTTTTATTCCTTACTTATTATTTTTCAACAATGAGATTTCCTGAACATCTTTCAAATTTTGGTGTATATATTCCTATACTATTGTTTTGGGTAAGCATCCACGGTATCATACTGAAAGAACAAAACAGCCTTCCATTATCTGCCGTATTCAGTAATCGCCAATTAACATTACTTATATTTTCTGGAGTAATTATTTTTAGCTTGATAGCAATAATCTTAAATGGTGGATATTCTTTGCTTTTTATTATGCTGGATGCCCTGTTTGCGTTTTTATATGTTTGCAATATTGCTTTGGATTTCAATTTCAAGAAAGGACATAATAAGATAATCAAGGAAAGCAAATACCATGTCGCACTACAACAATTACAACGGGAAGAACAATTAAATCTTGAATTTGCAAACTTTCTCCACGATGATATTCTTCAAGACCTGCTTTCTGTAAAAAATATGATGAAAAAAGCAGACCGCCCTGAAGTACAGAAAATTATCACGGAAACTCTCGATAATATGAATACTTATATTCGTGAGCAAATGCAGGATTACCATCCTACGTTGCTTCCAAAACTTACTATAAAGGAAAACTACCAAAACTTGCTTGATGGTATTTCGCAATCTTTTCCGAATCGTAATATCTGTGTCTCCTTTGATTGTTCAGACTCCTTATTTCTGGTTGAGCCATACAATATCTTTGTGTACCGCCTGCTGAAGGAACTTGTCACGAATGTTTACAAACATTCGACAGGGGAAAAAGCATGGATAACCCTTACGCAGGATAATGGGATTATAATACTGAGTGTGAGTGACAATGGAACTGTTGATGCAGATGTTCTCTCATCTGCTGACAGGTTAAAACATCGAGGACTTGCAATGATTACGGAACGAGTGAATGACATGGATGGCTCTGTAACTATATCTAATAACCATCCACATGGGATTTGCGTACAAACGATATTGCCGATGAAAGGAGATGTTTCTTATCAACATTTTGTTAGTAGATGACCATGCTTTATTTTCTAAAAGTTTGGAGATTGCATTGTCAGATTATTCAGAAATTGAAACCTTTGATAGTATCAATGATGTTTCTCAATTAGACAATTATATTGTATCTAAGAAACCAGACATCATCCTTATGGATATAAACTTGAAGAATATATCTTCTGAGGATGGTCTGGAATTAGCAAAACAAATACTAAGTTGTTATCCAGAACAAAGGGTTGTAATTCTGTCTGGTTATGATTTGCCCGTATATCGAAGTGAAGGAAGAAAAATAGGAGCAAAAGGATTTGTTAATAAAAATATTGAACCTGAAAAGCTCATATCTATTCTTTCTAAAATAATGCAGGGGATACTTTATTTTGACAGGGAAATTCCATTCATAGAAGGATTGACCGATAGTGAAAAACAAATTATACAGCTTATAGCAGAGGGACAAAAGCGAAAAGACATAGCAAGCACACTTTATATTAGTGAACGTACCTTATCAAATCATTTGCAGCATATATTTGAAAAACTTGATGTTACATCAGCGGTTGAAGCCGTGACAAAAGCGATTCAACTCGGATACATCCCGCCAATATGTTAATTAAGAGCCGATGATCTTGTGAAACAGTTTACAATTGCATCGGCTCTTCGGAGACCGTTTCAAGTTTTGTGTAAACGTTAAAAACTGATATAAGATTTGTGAATAGTTACAAATGGGCAGAGCCGCTCTTCTTCTTTGATGATTGTCACACACAAACCATATATATTATTCTAACTTTTCCTCCTTTCTGACCACAGAGTAGTATATAAAATAGATGTTTTACACCCACGGAACGTAGAAAATGGTGAATATATGCGGATTCTACGCTTCGTAGAGTATTGTCTTTTTACTTTTTGCTAAATTTTTTCCATCTACCTCGCCGATAAATTTTTCTATCAGTCTGTTGACTTCATCCGGCTGATCCGTATTGGAATTATGACCAGCATTCTTTATCCATTTAATCGGTAAACCTTCTCTCTGATGCCATTTTTTATTGTAGCTTTTGGCTGAGCCCGCTTTATCCTTTTCGCCACAGATAAGAAGTGCCGGACAACTGATACGATATGGCAGATCCGCTTTGATTGCCTCAGCAAGCATTCTGTACCCGAAGCCGGCAAGCCGTGCATATTCTTTAGGATCTGGATCATAGGACATCATCATCTTACGCATAAGATTCTGACCATATTCCGTCTCTGCGCACCCTCCTGAACCAGCCCTAAGAAGCGCTTTCCATGGATATATCTTATATAATGGCTCTGCTCTTTCAAGAAGCCATATTTCCATTGCAGTCATATAAGACTTTTGAAGCGGTGCAGAATCAATGGAGATAAAGCCTTTTATCTTATCCGGATATAATTCCATATACATTTGAGCCAGATATCCACCCATAGACTGACCGATAATGATCGGATTATATATTTCTTCTTTTGCTATAATTTCATAAAGCCATTCTGCCATATCAGACAGACTGTAATTATTCGTAAATGGTCTGGATAATGCATGTGATGGTGCATCCCATACAAGCACATTCTGTTTTTTCTCAAAATATTCTATCTGCTTCTCAAAAAGTCTGTGATCTGCTGTAAGTCCCGGCAAAAACACTAACGTAATTTTCTGCTTGTCTATTATATTTACAAAATAATGGATGCAGCCACAGGGCGTCTTGTAACTGTTTTCTGTCATTTTTCGCCCCCTTTCCATAAACCATTTCCCAATGATTTATCATTTCCAGATATCATTAATATCTTCTACTTCATATATCACTCATCTTCCTCAAGTTTCTGTACTCTTCTTTTATATATTTTAGAAGATATCATTAATGCTAATAAACATAAGATTTCCACCTGCACAAACATAATAATTCCGGTTGCAATTGAACCAATAAGTTTATGGTAATTCCGATAGGAAACACTAAACCATATAATTCCTGTCAACACTGCCGCAATACTACTGACTATGACATTCGTCTTGAAATTCGGTTTCAATCTCCTGTCCCAGATTCCATTTCGGATACATGCAACCAAAAGATAAAAGGCAAGACTCATAAGTACAGCCCCTTCTCCGGCAAGATTCTTAATACTGTCATTCCCCACTATCATTTGTATTGCCATTACAATCAGCAATCCCCAAAAAGCAATCCAACATCCATTATGTTCGATTTTAAGAAGTTTTAGTTCCTGACGTTCATCTAAATTACTTTTCATTTTCCTAATTTTCATCCTCTTCATCCTCCCAGAATAAATCATCTAAACTTTTATCTAATACGCGACAAATTTTACGACACAGTTTTATTGTGGGATTATATTCTCCCTTTTCGATAGCATTTATAGTTTGCCTTGAAACACCAACAGCTTCTGCTAAGACCTTTTGCGTCATATCTTTTTCAGCCCTTGCCACTTTTATCGCAATATTTTTTGCCACTTTATGTTCACCTCCATTTATAAAGTAACATTTCTTTTCTATAATGTCAATTATATTTTACTTTTTGTCTTGTATATTAAGACAAGAATGCCCTTAATGATTAACCCATAATTGAATTTTTACTTCACGATAAGAAAATTCCCTGTCATTTTTATGTCCATAAGTACTCTTTCAGGTGTATCCAAATTGCTGAAAATGTGTTATGTAATAGTAAAATACCACAAAAATCGAGTACAAATTTTGTAATGGGTTATGCGCTTAACCTTTGTAAATTCCACATTTATAATGTACCATATAATCATAATATCGCAGAAGAAGGAATGGAAATGACACAGAACAGAGTTAGAAAGGAAAGAACATTCAGATTCCAGAGGATATCCAGATCATCGGCTTTGATGATAACATGGCAAGCAGGGAAAGCAATCCTTCCCTCACAACGATTCATCAGGAAGCAAACTTAAGGGCGAAAGCGGCAATTGAATGTTTGGAGGCAATGCGCGATGGAGCAGAATATAAGACAGAAATCGTGTTACCGGTTGATTTAATACAAAGAGAAAGTACGAGGAAATTATAATGTCAAAGTTTATGAAATCATTGTGTAAAATAGCAATTCCTGTCACATTGCAAAGCATGCTGCAGGCATCATTTTCAATTGTTGACCAGATCATGATCGGACAGTTAGGCGAGACAAATATATCGGCAGTTGGATTATGCGGTAATTTTTCACTGATTTTTTCAGTGATGATTGGTGCAGTAAGCACGGTTGCCGGGATATTAATTGCTCAGTTTATTGGTGCGGAAGAAAGCAAAGAGGCATGGTGCAGTTTTGATGTGAGCCTCATCTGCGGAATTATGATATCAGCATTGTTCCTGCTTGCAGCCGGAGTTTTTTCATCGCAGATTCTTGGATTATATACGAAAGATATGAGTATTGTAAATACTGGTACGGTTTATTTTAGAATCGTAGCGCTTTCTTATATTCCAATGGCTGTCAGCAATATTTTATCCTCATGGCTGCGCTGTAAGGAATATGCCACGATACCATTTCTGGCAAGCTTTGGAGCAGTTATTGTAAACACAGGACTGAACTATCTGCTGATATTTGGAAAATTTGGATTTTCATGTATGGGAATAAAGGGTGCTGCCATTGCCACACTTATTTCGCAGTTGTTTAACCTGATATTTATTGTTATCGGATTTGTCTTATGTATCAGAAAAGATGGAGATAAACCGGTATTGTCTCTACATTTTAAAAAAATCACGATCAGAGATTATCTGATAATGATTATGCCGATTCTAATTAGTGAATTTTTATGGAGTCTCGGGCAAAATGTGGAGTCTGCTGTTTATGGACATCTTGGCACATCAAGCCTTGCAGCCTATACACTTACCGGTCCGATACAAGGGCTTATGGTAGGGGCACTTAGTGGATTGTCTGCGGCTGCCGGTGTGATAGTCGGCAAAAGACTTGGCAGGAAAGAATATGATGAGGCTTACACAGAATCAAAGAAGATTATGTATGCAGGCTTATTTGGTGCGGTAACGGTATCGGCTTTACTCATTCTTTTGGCCGGAGTATATACCGGATTATATCGTGTTGATGACAGCGTAAAAGATCTTGGAAAAACACTGCTTATCGTATTTGCCTTGTATGCTCCGGTCAAAGTGGAAAATATGATACTTGGCGGAGGCATTATAAGAAGTGGCGGTAACACCAAAATCATTATGATCATTGATATTGTTGGCACATGGTGTATCGGAATTCCACTGTGTCTGCTTGCAGCATATGTATTCAATTGGGGAATTGTTGGTGTGTATACATTGCTTACCACGGAGGAATTATTCAGGCTTGCTGTATCGTTAATTGTCTTTAAAAGGCGTAAATGGATAATTAGTTTATGCTGATTTACTTCTTGCTGGGATCCTTTCAATCACTACTGGGGATGCCGAAATGTGGAATTAACCGACATCCCCTTTAAATCATATCCTTGATTGCTTTGTGTGGAGATTTAACTGATTATCTATATCCCGTCCGACACACTGCTTTCCCCAATTACTCCCATTGTATGAAAAAACAAGATGACTGAATTTGATTTATTTCCTGTTGTTTTAAATACCACACTTCCACCTTCTGTCTATTTTTTATCTATCTACTCTCTTCCATTTTGCAACAGCATTTCTTACCCGCCAGTCAATATCCAGACGTGCTCTGCGACATTCTTTCGGATGTTTTCTTGCTGCCTGAAATGCCAGTTTCACTAAGAAGCAGCAGTCAATGCCAGTGTTCCTGTAGTAGATGCCCCGACAATTCCTATCTTCTGATCACCATGTGCTTTTAACCAATTGATTGCTTTCTCTATACGTTCCAATGGATAATTATGATGTCCATAATCTTTTTTTCCAGGTGACATCGTCATCACATTCACACCGAGTTTATGTAACCATTTCACAGATGTACGCGCCAGATAATCCTCTGGATCATCCCCGATCATGGCAATCATTGCACAGTCTGATCCTGTTTTGCATTTCCAGTATGCACCATAAAATCCATCTGTTTCCACATCAAAATGTCTTTTTCTCATCTGTATCATCTCCTTAATATCAGCCAAGTTTCTCCAAAACTATTATTTTGTTTGAGATATTCCGAACAGC
>OGOS01002439.1_pt1 | contig 10078 bp, 9 predicted proteins | sample 1552701 | NCBI WGS metagenome assembly OGOS01 (sample SAMEA2580128, study PRJEB22360) | human gut metagenome | biome: human gut; feature: human-associated habitat; material: faeces | place: Denmark | collected 2008/2010
CCCTATCATCTTCATATGCCATCTTATTTTTTAGAGACATTTACTGAATATCCCTCTTTAGAACACGAATGACGCAATTGTCACAAGCTTGATCTTATCAATCATGTGTCATTTGCGTCATTTGTATGCTATCACAAGATTTATTTTCTATCCGCTTTCAAACGATCAGCCATAGCCTTAGCCAACTCCTTTGCCTGAGTGTTAGTTTCGGCCTTCATGCTATGTTTCATTTCTACAGGATTTCCGACAGGCTCAAATTTCAACTTATCATTAAACTCTGCAATTTTCTTCACAGCAGCGCTAGCCCATGTAAATGAGCCAAAATATCCCAGATAACGCCCCTTTATCTCGCGAGAAGCCAGCTTGCTCAGCAGAGCTTCCATTTCCGGATACATCTGAGTATTATAAGTGGGGCATCCCACAATCAGTCCTTTATATTTGAATACATCCGCAATAATAAAAGAATGACTGGTATGAGAAACATTATGCATCACGATATTACGAATTCCCTGCTTGCTCAGTTCTTCTGCAATAGCTTCTGCCACCTCCTCTGTATTACCATACATCGAGCCATAAGCTATTACAACCCCTTCTTCGGCCTCATAACGACTCAAACGGTCATAAATACGTACCACACGAGGAATTTCCTCTGTCCATACCGGACCATGAGTAGAACAAACAGTCGTTATTTTCAAGTTTTGCAATTTCTGTAAGGCCTTCTGTACCGGCGCACCATATTTGCCTACAATATTAGAATAATAGCGCACCATTTCATTCCAATAAATATCTGTATTAATATTTGTATCAACTACACCACCATTCAATGCACCAAAACAACCGAAAGCGTCACCGGAAAACAAAATACCTTCCGTTTCATCAAAAGTAACCATCGTTTCGGGCCAGTGAACCATCGGAATCAATGAAAAGCGCAGTCTATGATGTCCCAAAGCTAGAAAATCTCCTTCACCCACTACATAACGCTCACCGCCTACACCATAATACCCTTCAATCATTTCGAAAGTCTTCTTGTTACCGACAATCACAATGTTAGGATAATATTGCTTGATCAAACTGATAGAACCGGAATGGTCTGGTTCCATATGATTTATAATCAAATAATTGATAGGTTTATCACCGATAATGCTACGAATTTTCTTCAAATAAACCTCAAAATAGCATACGTCTACTGTATCCACCAAAGCGACCATCTCGTCGTCAATCAAATAAGAGTTATAAGACACACCGTAAGGTAACGGCCACAAGTTCTCAAACAAAGCCTTGTTACGGTCATTCACTCCCACATAATGTACTTTTCCTTTGATTTCCATATCTGTTTTCTTCTTTTAATATTTATAGTATTTGCCTTGCCAGGCATCTTTTTCTCTCATCCGTTTTTTCACCTTATCCGTAAATTCATAATTTTTCAATCCCCAATCAGGAGCTATCAACAATTCTTTAGGTGATTGGGAAACAAAACGCTCCAGTACGATGTCCGGACGAAGATGTTCTATATAATCAATAACCAAATCAACATATTCATCAGCTGTATAAAGATGGAAAGCTTCAGGCTCTTTCACATATTCACTCGCCATGCGCGTACCTTTAATAAGTTGTAACTGATGCAGCTTTAAAGTAGTCAGAGGTAATTGTGAAAGTACTCCTGCCTGTCTGATTAACATTTCTCTTTCTTCTCCGGGCAAACCAAGAATTATATGCCCTCCTACTAAAATCCCTCTCTCTGCAGTCTTCCGAACAGCCTCCGCAGAAACGGCGAAAGTATGTCCCCGGTTTATCCGGCGCAACGTTTCATCATCCGTACTTTCAATGCCATACTCCACTAATACAAAAGTGCGTTTACCAAGATCTTCCAAATAATCCAGTAATGATATCGGCATACAGTCCGGACGAGTTCCTATCACCAGTCCTACCACATCCTCTACCATCAGTGCCTCTTCGTATTTTCTTTTCAACTCTTCCAGTTCCCCATACGTATTGGTATAAGCCTGAAAATAGGCCAGATATTTCATTTCCGGATATTTGCGTACAAAGAACCGCTTTCCTTCTTCCAACTGCTGAGTAACAGACTTTCCCGTATGGCAATAGGCCGGATTAAATGTTTGATTATTACAATAAGTGCAACCTCCGTATCCTACCGAGCCGTCACGGTTAGGACAAGTAAATCCGGCATTAATAGAAATCTTCTGCACTTTGCAAGGAAAGTGCATAGCTAAAAAGCCGGATAAGTCGTTATAAAGCATCTCTCTGTTCATGAACTTATTTTGCGGGACAAAGATACGTATTTTCAAACAAAAGTTTTACCTTTGTCTTTGATTATCATTTAAAGAATTTATCTATTATGAGAAAATTAAGTATATTTATTATTTTATTCTTCTGCTTGCTGACAGTCAGAGCCCAACAAGTAAGCTTGCAAGACGTAGCAAACAGAACGTATCGTGCCGAAGGAATCAGAGGTATCAAACCGATGTTGAATGGAGAACATTATACCCAAATGAGTGCCGATGGCAAAAAAATCATACAGTATTCTTTCAAGACCGGCAAAGAAACAGGTACCATCTTCGATGTAAATACGGCCCGTGACTGTAGCATCAAGTCATTTGATGACTATATCATGTCACCCGATGAAAAACTGATTCTAATACAGACTGAAACCAAACCTATTTATCGTCGTTCGTTTACCGCCAATTACTATATTTTCAACGTAAAAAACAATAAAATGGAACCGCTCTCAGAAAACGGTCCACAACAGGTTCCTTTATTCTCGCCGGATGGCAATCAGATAGCTTTTGTACGTGATAATAATATCTATCTGGTAAAATTATTGTTTGGCAACAGTGAATCACAAGTAACCAAAGACGGCAAATTCAACGAAGTGCTAAATGGTATTCCCGACTGGGTATATGAAGAGGAATTCGGCTTCAACCGTGCTTTCGACTTCAGTGCAGACAGCCAGATGCTTGCCTATATCCGTTTTGATGAGAGTCAAGTACCTATGTATTCTTTTCCATTATACAAAGGTATGGTTCCCGCATTAGAGAAATTCAGCACTTATCCGGGAGAATATGAATACAAATACCCTATGCCAGGAATTGACAATTCCAAAGTAACCGTTCATACTTTTGATATAAAAAGTAAGGTAACCCGCAAGATGGACTTGCCTCTAGATGCAGACAGTTATATCCCTCGCATCAAGTTTACGGATGATGAGAATGCGTTGGCAATCATGACTTTGAACCGTCATCAAAACCGTTTCGACCTCTACTTTGCCAATCCACGAAGTACATTGTGTAAACTGATGGTACGTGATGAAGCTCCCCAATACATTAAAGAAGAAGCCTACTCCAACATCGTTTTCTATCCAAAAAACTTTGTGGTGATGAGTGAAAAAGACGGTTATAACCATCTCTATCTTTACACTAGCGGAGGAAACCTGGTTAAGCAAATCACAAAAGGGAACTTCGAAGTGAAAGATTTCCTGGGATGGGATGAAGCTACCAACACATTCTATTTTGAAAGCAATGAAGGTAGTCCGCTACGCACCGCTATCTACAAAGTGGACGGCAAAGGTAAAAAGACCAAACTATCCAAACAGGAAGGAACTCATAAAGCTATTTTCAGTAACAATATGAAGTATTACATCAATACTTACTCTAATATCAACACCCCTCCTGTCATTACCCTTAATGACAATAATGGTAAAGAATTGGCAACCTTAGTAGATAATAACACATTGAAACACCAAGTTTCACGTCTGAATATGCCAAGTAAAGAACTATTTAGTTTCAAGACCAATGACGGTGTGGAATTGAATGGTTGGATAATGAAACCCGCAAATTTCAATCCGAACAAAAAATATCCTGTTATCATGCACCAATATAGTGGACCGGGTTCACAAGAAGTTGCAGACAAATGGGGAATTGGAGCCCGTAGAGATGGCGGCATGTTCGAAGCTTATATGGCCGGTCAAGGCTTCATCATGGCTTGTGTAGACGGACGCGGAACCGGTGGCCGAGGGTCTGATTTTGAAAAATGCACCTACTTGAGTTTAGGAGTAAAAGAATCGAAAGATCAAGTAGAAGCCGCCAAATACTTAAGTACACTACCCTATGTAGATGGTAACCGTATCGGTATATGGGGATGGAGCTATGGAGGTTACAATACATTAATGTCCATGAGTGAAGGAACACCGATATTCAAAGCTGGAGTAGCTGTTGCAGCTCCTACAGACTGGCGTTTCTACGATTCGGTATATACAGAGCGCTTCATGCGTACCCCCAAAGAAAACATGGAAGGTTACAATGCTGCATCTGCTATTAACCGTGCCAACAAACTGAACGGTGAATTGTTGCTGATCCACGGCACAGCAGATGATAATGTACACTTACGTAACAACGCAGAATACAGTGAAGCATTGGTACAGGCCGACAAGCAATTTGACATGCAAATCTATACCAACCGCAACCATGGAATCAGTGGAGGCAACACAACTAAACATTTACTGACTCGCGTAGCCAATTTCTTTATTGATAATTTAAAATAAAAAACCATTCACCACAGATTATATAATTTTACATAAAAACCGAATGAAAACAATTTGCATTGGTATAATCTGTGGTGAATTATAAATCTAATATCATCATGAATCACGTTAAAAAACCAGACTGGCTTAAGATAAACATAGGGGCAAATGCTCGATATACCGAAACCAAACATATTGTAGATTCCCACAAACTACATACCATTTGCAGTAGCGGACGATGTCCCAATATGGGAGAATGCTGGGGAAAAGGTACTGCCACTTTTATGATAGGTGGCGAAATTTGTACCCGTTCCTGCAAATTTTGCAACACACAGACCGGACGGCCTCTTCCGTTAGACCCTGAAGAACCTACCCATGTAGCAGAGTCCATTCAACTCATGAAATTATCTCATGCCGTTATTACCTCTGTAGACCGTGATGATCTAGATGATTTGGGTGCTGCCCATTGGGCTAAAACGATTTCAGAAATCAAGCGCTTGAATCCGGAAACCACAACCGAAGTTTTAATCCCTGATTTTCAAGGAAAGAGCGAACTGATTCAGCTAGTCATTGACGCCAAACCAGACATCATTTCACACAATATGGAAACCGTACGCCGCATCAGTCCCCTGGTACGAAGCGCAGCCAACTATGCAACCAGTTTAAAGGTCATCAAACAAATAGCCAATAATGGTATTACAGCTAAATCCGGTATTATGGTAGGTTTGGGAGAACGCCCGGAAGAAGTAGAAGAAGTCATGGACGATTTATTGGCACAAGGCTGCAAGATACTTACTATTGGCCAATATCTACAACCTACCCACCGCCATTATCCGGTAGCGGAATATATTACTCCCGATCAATTTAAACAGTATAGAACAATTGGATTAAAGAAAGGATTCCGAGAAGTGGAAAGCGCACCTTTGGTACGTTCCTCCTATCATGCAGAAAAACATATAAAATTTAAAGGGTAACGAGTAAACCAACTTTATATCTTTTTTGTTATAAAGATATAAATAGAGATAGAGAGAATGAAATCGTTACTGGAATACAAGAATTTAATCATGTCCACAGGGTTAATACCAGCCATTGTATGCATGATTTTCTGCATTTTCTTTCAAGATGCAGTTGTTTTGTATGTCTGTAGTTTGGCTAGCATTATTTATATCCTATACAGACTTGTCAAACCTCCTGTTTATCAGCCAAATCTAGTATTACTACATGGAACTTTGGCATTAATCATTGCATCCATCATAAAAGGCATAAGCGGAGATATGCTTATTCCGGACCGAACAGTTCCCATTACGCTAGAAATACTGATACTCTGTTTTTCACTACTCTATCTCATGGTCCCCAATTTTTATACAAAACTATTCTCCTACTTTCATTATAAGATATCTATTCTGAACTGTTGGGCCACACAGGTTATAGCTGTTTTATCCGGCATTCACCTGTTTGCTTCCTGCATAATTTATTTATTTTTCAGTCCACTATCTTATAATACCCTTTACGCTATGACCCACATCATCCCTCCTTTGATATATGTCATTTGCATTATTGTCAATCATGCTTTTGTGAAAACAATCAGTTTAACCTATAAAAAAATGCCTTTTTTACGTATCGCCCCTATTTGCAATGGAAAGATCTATGTTGCTCCCCGCAGTTATCAAGGTGAAGAACCCGGCAAGTTGGACATACCTATGGAAGACTACATTTATGCCTGCAAGACAGATACGGATAAATATGCCAAAGAAGTAGAAAATAAATATAGCAACCATATTACCGGACAACCGGAACCACGCTTCAGTTTGAAACATTTGGTAAAAGAAACCAATGGAGTTAAAAAAACCATCATGCTATATATTCTTCCTTTAAACGATGAAGAACAGATACATTTTACCGGAGGAAAATTTGTAACTCCCGAAGAAATAGAAATGAATTCTGCCCAATATAGTTCTTTTCTAAAAGAAGAAATAGATCATCTGAACATAGTGACACAGATGTGGGAGGAATTTAAATGAATATCTGTTATCGCATTACTTATAAATCAAGAAAATACAGGGAATCTTCGATAAATCCGGCAATTTCCCCTGCCACTCCTTTATTGTCTTAGTCTTTATATATTCTCCTTCACACGTAATATTGGCAGCAATACAAAGTTTGGTTTGCGGACGGCAATTCTTAAGAATATCTTCCGCCATCTTATTATTACGATAAGGAGTTTCAATAAAAAGCTGCGTCTGATCTTCTGCATAAACACGCTGCTCCAATACCTTAATACGTTTCGCACGCTCACCAGGCTCAATAGGCAAATAACCATGAAAAGCAAAACTCTGTCCATTAAAACCCGATCCCATAACAGACATAATAATAGAGGAAGGTCCTACCAAAGGCACCACTTTAAGATTCTTACGCTGAGCAATAGCAACCACGTCCGCTCCAGGATCAGCAACAGCCGGACAACCGGCTTCAGAAATAACTCCCATGGACTGTCCGGCCAACAAAGGTTTCAGATAACCGGAAATATCTTCAGGAGAAGTATGTTTGTTCAATGGATAAAAAGTCAATGCATCTATGTCAATCCCGCGATCTACCTTTTTCAAAAAGCGACGTGCCGAGCGTACATCTTCTACAATAAAATGTTTGATGCCGAGAATGACCTCTTTATTATACACAGGCAACACATTTTCCACAGGAGTTTCGCCTAATGTGACAGGCAATAGATACAAAGCAACTTCCATCATACTACTAATCAATCAAAATATCAAGGTTTGAAATCTGTTTCAGCCAACATCTGATGATAATCCGTCTTAGCCAACAAATCCTTTATTGTCATATCAGGATGCTTTTTCATATATTCATCAATCAGCAAAATCCCCATCCATACTCCAATACTTGCAGGAGTTTTCTCACCCATAATAGAAATAAAGGGATCCTTGCGTATATAAGTACGTACAACAAGGGGATCGGTAGCATATAAATGACCATTTTCAACCATTGTCTTCCACAGACTTGTTTTATTCTTCCTGCACCACTCAGCCTCATCCTCACTATATCCCATCTCTTTCTCAAAAGATTCATACCCTAAAATATGAGCCACTATCCAATTTATCTTTCCACGATGCATAATCATATCTAATAAAGTACGACCAGGCTGCCATGGCAAAGGATACTGACTCAGCAAATAAAAGGTAAAACAATCCGGAACAATACGATCAGGCTCCATACTGCGACATTGATAGTCATAATAGAAGCGTTTATATAAAGGATAATCTGCTCCCATATACTTATCAATACTAAAACCCAAAATACTATCCCCAACTACAACAGACTGATTCAGAGCAGCTATTTGAGCATAAAAATGAGGAACGAACAATGTAGGAACCTCTTTTTTCAAACGTTTAAAACCTTTGGTCAGTTTTTCCTCAACCCAACCAAGATCCTTAAATTTCTCTTCGGCATCGTGCATCAAAGTCAATAAAGTAGAATCCGAATAATATTCCAACATCCGGTCGTTAATCTTCATGTCATCCACCTCACCTATCGCCAATACATCTTCTATCAACAGCTTGGTAACCTGAGGATAGTCCGTATTCATTTTTTGCAGTGCCGAGAAACTATTCATCGTGACATACTCATACTGCAAACGATCATAACGGGCAACTCTTACATCCACATCAGCAGTATTGCCACTCTTCCCATCCCACTGACAGGAGGAAAGAGCAACAAGACATACTACTAATATGAATATAATTTTGCGCATCATCTATTTCTTATCCGTAAATGATGTTTCCGTTTTCGTCTTTATATTCATCCAGACCTTTTTCATAAGTTGCCATAGCACGCAAACTCATACCTACACTGGAGAAACCTCCATCATGATATAAATTCTGCATAGTCACTTTACGAGTCAGGTCAGAGAACATTACAATGCAGTAATCTGCACATTCGTCTGCCGAAGCATTGCCTAATGGTGACATACGGTTAGCAAAGTCAAACAGCTTATCCATACCTTTCACACCTGAACCGGCAGTAGTCATGGTCGGTGACTGAGATATGGTATTCACACGCACATGATGTTCACGACCATAAATGTAACCAAAACTGCGTGCGATAGATTCAAGCAATGCTTTTGCATCCGCCATATCATTATATCCATAGAATGTACGTTGTGCAGCAACATAACTCAAAGCCAAAATTGAACCATACTCCGCAATAGCATCCAGCTTTTTAGCAGCTTGAATCATTTTGTGGAACGAAACGGCAGATATATCCAGAGTCTTGCTCAACATATCATAATCGAGGTCATCATAAGTACGTTTCTTACGAACGTTAGGAGACATACCGATAGAATGCAGAACGAAATCTATTTTTCCACCTAATATTTCCATCGAACGTTTGAAAACATTCTCCAAATCTTCTACGCTGGTTGCATCTGCCGGAATTACCTCACAATTCAGTTTCTCAGCTAAAGCAGAAACTTCTCCCATACGGACAGCTACCGGAGTATTGGACAATGTAATGGACGCACCTTCTTCTACAGCCTTTTCAGCAACTTTCCATGCGATAGACTGTTCGTTCAATGCACCAAAAATAATATTTCTTTTATCTTCACCATAATAAGTTATTAATGCTGGAATTGCTTTATTTAGTAAACTTATCATTTCATCAGAATATCCATATTTAGCCTTTAAACTTGCTATGAATTCTTCATTACTCATTTATTTGCACCTACTTCCTATCTAACATACTAATCAAAAGCATTAATTCGGTTTTAATGTTATATAAATCTTTATATTCTAAATCTAAAAACTTTCCTTCTTCCATTGCTTCATCTTTAATTTTAGAATAATTATATGGTTCATCAATAATATCCTGTCCATATTTATTTAATATGGTTCTCATTAAATATGTTATCTTCATTACTTCTTCACTTAAAGCATCTCTTTTGTCATTTACTCCTAATTTAGAAAATTTTTCAAATAAATCATTATACTCTTTCATAACACATTACCTCATTTGAACATTTTTTATTTGTTCAGAACAACCAGTTGACAATGAAACTAATTCATTATTATTCATTGCTTGAACATTATTACTTTTGCTTATACCGTTAGGACTCATCATTACAATATCTCCATTGTACATAATTACTGTTTGCATTACTTCTTTCGTACTGTATTGAGATGCAATTTGTTTAAATGCTTCATGTTGCCAAACATCAGAAACTGAAATGTTTAATCCAATATCTCTAATATCATATTTTTGAATTATATCACTAGGTAGATTTCTTGCTAATGATGTATTTTTTTTACTTTCATCAACATTTCCATGAGTGTGTCCAATAGATACAACATCATATCCTGAATCACTAACTAAACTTTTAAATCTTTCTACATCAATTGATACTTTTAAATCATCTAATCCTTCTTGATTACAAAATTCAATTTTTTCAATAAAAATACAATCTTCTCCATCTATATTCTTTTTATTACCAAGAAGAAAATAAGGTATTTCTTGTGCAGTATTTGGATTTAAAAT
>OGOS01002442.1_pt1 | contig 10072 bp, 9 predicted proteins | sample 1552701 | NCBI WGS metagenome assembly OGOS01 (sample SAMEA2580128, study PRJEB22360) | human gut metagenome | biome: human gut; feature: human-associated habitat; material: faeces | place: Denmark | collected 2008/2010
TACACCTATATGTTGAAGGATATCCGAAACACAAAAGCAATATTGGGAAATATGAGTTTCAATATCCGACGGAACATCACAAAAGCCAGAGACAAATATCATATCACAGTAAAAAAAGGAATTTCTATAGAAGAGTTCTTGTTGGTACAGGCACAAACCTTCAAACGTCAACAGATCACCAACAAAGAAGATATGGAAGTTTTAATCAAACTGATCAATATTTGCCGAAAACGGGACCAGGGAGATTTATGGGGCGGTTATGACGAACAAGGACGTTTGCATGCTGTCGCTTTTATCGTCTGGCAAGAAAGTTCCGCCTGGTATCTGGCAGGTGGAGGAAATCCGATTCTTCGGGAGTCCGGAGCTCATAGCCTAATATTATGGGAATGTATCCGTTATGTTTCACAATACACCGACACATTCGATTTCGAAGGTTCTATGATTCCGGGAGTCGAACGTTTTTTCCGTGAATTCGGTGCAATTCAAACCCCCTTCTTCACAATAACCAAAGGAAAATTAAGTTTATTAAATAAAGCCTGTTTAAAAATAGGAAGGATAATAAACAGATAAATTATTTATGATATTAAACAGTTATAATAATATACTGGTTTTAGCCCCCCATACGGATGACGGGGAATTAGGACTGGGAGGAACCATAAGCAAACTTATCGAACTGGGAAAGAAAGTAACCTATGTCGCTTTTTCAACCGCTCAGCAGTCCGTACCCGAAGGTTTTCCGAAAGATATTTTGAAGACAGAAGTCAAGAAAGCGACTGCCCAATTGGGAATATCACCTGAAAACCTCATCATCTACAATTATGAGGTCCGTAAACTCGGATACGTCCGGCAGGAAATATTGGAAGAACTGATCCGTCTAAAAAAATCGAACAGCTTTGACTTAGTCTTTATCCCAAGCCTACACGACATTCACCAGGATCATACAACGATCGCCCAAGAAGGCCTACGCGCCTTCAAAAACACGACACTGCTGGGCTACGAGTTGATTTGGAACAATCTGACATTCAACACACAATGTTTCGTTGAACTGAATAGAGAGCACATTCAAGCCAAAGTCGAAGCATTAAAAGCATACGAATCACAAGGAACACGCGACTATCTATCCGAAGAGTTTATCTTTTCACTGGCAAAAACACGCGGTGTACAAGCTGGCTGTCCTTATGCTGAAGCATTCGAAGTAGTCCGTTTGTTCCTGTAAAGTTGAAAGACAGTATGAAAGCCGTTATTTCCTATATTACCAAATTCCTGATAGGAGGAGAAAAGGCCGGTGTATTAGCCAGTCTTGTCGGTTACACATCGGATCCCAACAAATTCTCCCGTTATCGCGTAGTCATCATCCCGTCTCCCTTTTTCCGGGATGAAGTTTACGGGACAGCCGAGTCCATGCCCAAACTACCACTGGAAGAGATAGAAGGCGTACCGCTGCTCTTCGGTTCTCCCAAAATAGAATGGCAGGGGGATACTTGGGTGGTACATGCCGATATCATCGCCAGTGCCTATTTTCTGTTGACGCGATATGAAGAAATACGGAAACGCAACATACGGGACATCCACGGTCGCTTCCTCGGAACAGAATCCCTACCCTTCAAAGCAGGATTCATTCATCGCCCGATAGTCGACGAATACGGTAAATTGTTGCGACGCTGGTTACGCCAAGCGCGTGTACAGTCAGCCGTCGAACTGCCCCCACACATACAAAAAGTATGGCTGACACACGATGTAGATGCTCCTTTCTTTTGCCGGACTTTCCGCAACCTGATACGAGAAACGATTAAAGGCACAGGGCTGAAACATGCCTGGAAGATGTTTCACGGTCCGTTACAGGAAGATCCGTTCTACACATTTCCCTGGCTTGTAAAACAACGAAACAAATTAAAGGCCGTTATCGGAAAACACTGTTGTGAATCTCTGTTTTTTATCAAGTCAGGTGGCTCATCCGTTTATGACAAGCCTCATTATAAACTACATTCAAAGGACTTACAAGAGCTTTTGCTCTTTTGTAAAACCGAAAAAGTACAGATTGGGCTGCATACCAGTTACGATGCCGGTAAAACACCGGCACTCATCTCAACAGAAAAAGAATTGTTGGAGAGACAAACCGGAAAATCGGTCACTTACAATCGGCATCATTATCTGGCCTCACGCGAACCGGAAGATATGGTATGGTTGGAAAAAGCAGGTATTACAGATGATTTCACGATAGGCTATCCGGATGTTGCCGGTTTTCGCCTCGGCACATCTCGTCCGGTACATTGGATTAATCCTGAGAATAAACGTATCTCGCCACTTATTCTCCACCCATTGGCAATCATGGAATGCAGCCTGAACGAACCTGTTTATATGAATCTCGACTATGAGGGGGCACTTGCCTACTCAACACAACTCATCAAACAGGTAGCATCTGCCAACGGCGAACTGGTGTTGCTCTGGCATAACGACTCCATCACCACCCGAATCAAGCCGAATGTCTCTGTCGACTGGCAACGAAAACTATTCGCCGCCATCATTGAAGAATTGATAAAATCATGAAGATACTGATATTATGTGATATGTTTCCCCCTGCATTCGGACCGCGAATGGGCTATTTATGCAAATATATGAGGCGGGCCGGATGGGAACCTGTCGTTGTCACTGAGCAAATCGATGACAGCACGTTCTCTTTCCTGAAAGGAGAAACGCCTGTCATTTCTTTCATTCCAAAGGGAAAATCCTCCAAAAGTTAGAGTGGATATGCGTATTCATACTCGATTATTTTTTCCATTATAAAGACAAGAAGATGGCAAAAGCCGCCTCCCGTTTACTGGAAGAAGGGGAATATGCCGGTATCCTGTGCAGTTCATACCGAACTTTCCCCTTGCCGGCCGCCCAATATATAGCAGAGAAATATCATCTGCCGTTAGTAATCGACCTTCGAGACATAGTCGAACAATATGCTTCCAACGAATATATCGCTCATAACTTCCGTACCTTTTCCTGGTTGGATAGAAAGATCACGGAAATATTCCGTCATAAGTTATTGCGGGACAGAAATAATGCATTGAGAAAGGCGGAGCAGGTCACGACCATTTCCCCCTGGCATGTGGAAAAACTTCAAGCATACAATCCTAACACAGAGTTGGTTTACAACGGTTACGATCCAGAGCTCTTCTATCCTGAACAACATCGGACCTCTCAATTCGTCATCACCTATACCGGACGTTTGATTAGCTTGGCGACACGTGACCCTCGATTGCTTTTCGAGGCCGTTAGCCGGTTAGATCGTGAAAAGCTCATTGATCCGGACCAGTTCCGCATCCAATGGTATGTTGACGCCGGATCAAAAGCGATCATCATGCAGGCAGCAACCGCTTACCCAGTCGCCCGGTATATGGACTTTTTCGACTATGTTCCCGCTTCCGAGATTCCCGGCGTGTTAAACCACAGTTCCATTCTGCTGCAACTCGCCAATACCTTTGCATCCAACGGACCAAAAGGATTTATGACGACCAAGCTTTTCGAATCGATGGCTGTCGAAAAACCTTTACTCTGCGTAAAGAGTGACGAAAGTTACCTCGAAGCGACCATCCGAATTACCCGTTCCGGGCTGGCAGCCCGGACGACCGAAGAAGCCTATCGTTTTATCTTGCACCATTATCAGTTCTGGCAGGATAACGGATACACACACATAAATACGGATAAGGAGGCGGTGGAACGTTTTTCCCGTAAAAAACAAGCTGAACAATTTATGCGTATCTTTACTCGACTAAACAGCAAATGACAGACATGGAAAAGTACTTGAACATTATAGCTTTCAATATTCCTTGGCCTGCCAACTACGGGGGGATCATCGATGTATATTATAAGATGAAGGCTCTGCACCAGTGCGGCGTAAAGATTATCCTGCACTGTTTCGAATACGAACGTGCGCATTCGCCTGAACTGGAAGCCATCTGCGAAAAGGTATTTTATTACAAGCGGCATACGGGGCTGCGTACCAATATGACCCTGCTGCCTTATAACGTTTACAGCCGCAAGCATCCTGAACTGATCACCAATCTGTTGAAGAACGATTACCCGATCCTGTTCGAAGGACTCCATTGCTGTTATTACATAAACGATCCGCGACTACACAACCGGAAAAAGATTTACCGGGAAGCAAATATCGAACACGACTATTATTATTACCTGGCACAGGCGGAGAGCCATCCGATCAGGAAAAGCTTCTTCCGGATAGAGGCTTGGCGATTCAAACATTATCAGAAAATACTGAAACATGCCGATCTGATGATTGCCGTTTCAACAACCGATGCTGACTACCTCCGACACCAGTTCCCCGACAAGCCGGTCGAGTTCATGCCTTGCTTCCACACCAACAACCAAATTACGGTCAAGCCGGGTTCTTCCGATTTTATCCTCTATCATGGTAAACTATCCGTAATAGAGAATACACAAGCAGCCCTCTTTCTTATCCGGAACGTGTTCAGTAAACTGGACTGCCGTTGCATCATTGCCGGTATGAACCCGCCAGCATCTTTGTTGAAAGCGGCAGCTCCCTATCCGAATATCCATATTGAAGCCAATCCGTCAGAAGAGCTGATGAACAATTTGATACACAATGCACAAATACATGCCTTGATCACTTTTCAAGCAACCGGATTGAAGCTAAAACTACTGAACAGCCTGTTTGCCGGACGCCATACAGTGGTCAACCGACTGATGATAGCAGGTAGCGGACTGGAGCCACTCTGCCATATCGCTGACACTCCGGACGAAATGGTCCTCAGCTGTCGGAAATTGATATATACCGATATGGCTCCGGAGTTGATCGAGCAGCGCCGCGACTTTCTTTATCCGACTTATTCCAATCAATATCAAGGCGAACACCTCTTACATTTGATCTATGAAGTATGATATCCGACAAGCAGCACAAGCGTTGGTTAGCCAACTAAAGGCTATCGATTACGAACGATTGCCTATCAGTAAATATAACAAACGTTATATTGCCCGGCTGAAACCGGTTTTATCCTATTACATGAAAATCTATGCGGACTGTATCCTTAAAGGGCTGGAATCTATCGGTAGCTCACCGGAGGAGATAACACTTATCGACTATGGTGGCGGAAGCGGCTTCCTGAGTATACTTGCCAAACAAGCCGGAATCGGCCGAGTCATCTACATCGACCTCAATCCGGATTCCGTCGATACGATCCGCATCTTGAAAGAGCTGGTCAATACAGGACCAGACATTATTCTTCATGGAGACTCAGACACCTTAGCAGATTGGTGCTCGGCAAATAAAGTCAAGCCACAATTGCTGATCGCGACCGACCTGATCGAACACGTTTACGACCTGTCGGCTTTTTTCGCCAATTTGGTTGCCATCGACAACAAGATGCAAATGTTGTTTACAACGGCCTCCACACCTTTTAACCCGTATGTGAAAAGAAGGTTGCATCGGCTTATGACCATTTGGGAAAAGGAATATTATGCTTTACGTCTGCATTATATCCAACTGCACTTCCCGGCCCTTTCCCCTGCCGAAGCGAAAGAAGCTGCACGAAAGACGCGCGGACTTACCTTCCCACATATCCACAAGGCTGTCAAGACCGGTTCCTATCCTCTATTGAAAGATGCTTTCAACACCTGCGATCCACGAAACGGGAATTGGACGGAACGCATCTTACCCATCGAAACATATTGCTCGCTGGCAAAACCTTTCGGTTATCAAGTCCGGATAGGAAAAGGTTTCTACAACACGGATCGTTCCAACCCGATCTCCACATTCATTTGCTTAGGTATCAACGGTCTGATCAGGATCAGCGGAAAAGCAGGTTTCCTATTTGCCCCGTTTATAACCCTGCACCTACAGAGCGATAACAAAGGACGATGAGTTACAATAACCAAAGCTATGGGTTACGACGCTTAAAGCTATGCATTAGCCATCGTAAAGCTATGGGTTATGTCTCCTAATCCGCAACAGACCGGAAGAGTAGTTGCACATACTCCTTTTCCCAATCGGCAGGTTTCAGGATTGTTCCATTCCATAAAAGCAGGTCTATATCGATCGGAATCTTCCCTTTCTGCTTACTGTCCGACATGCGTCCCAATCGTTTTTCCATCGCCTTCACAGCCCGCCTCACCTCTTCCAGCGAAGCATTCGTACCGGCAACAGCCACCTGGTTCAGGAATAAGCCGGAATCGGGTAAACCTATCGGCTCCGTATAAATCGCTTCAGAGAACCGGATCGATCCGAAATAGGCACGCAACAGACTGGCTGCCGACTTTAGATTCGCCTCGCAATCCGTATTGGACCCCAAACATAATATAACATTGTTCCACATAGTCATATTTTAAAGCCTTTACGGAGACAAAACTAACAAAAAATACCTACAATACGGTATTGACCATATTACCATTTCATGCTACCTTTGCGCAAGATTTTAAAAAGATGAGACTATCAGAACTTCGTACAGGCGAAAAAGGGGTTATAGTAAAGGTAATGGGACGCGGAGCATTCCGCAAGCGCATTATCGAGATGGGGTTTATCAGAGGAAAAGAGGTTGATGTCATCCAGAATGCACCGCTTAAAGACCCTATACATTATCGTGTAATAGGTTATGACATTTCACTGAGACGAAATGACGCACAAATGATAGAAGTCGTCAGTGCGGCCGAATTCACAGAAGCCGGTACCGAAAAACCGGAAAACCGCCCAGTAGATTCCTATATCCAAACTTCCGGCAAGAGCCTACAGGCCATGGCCATGCACAAAGGCAAAACCATCAATGTCGCATTGGTCGGAAATCCCAATTGCGGTAAAACATCTTTATTCAATTTCGCATCCGGTGCACACGAGCATGTCGGCAACTACAGCGGCGTGACTGTCGACGCCAAGGCCGGGACATTCCATCAGAATGGCTACACCTTCAAGATCGTAGACCTGCCGGGAACCTATTCCCTATCGGCTTACACTCCTGAAGAGCTCTACGTTCGCAAGCACTTGAATGAAGAACAGCCGGATATCGTGATTAATGTAGTCGATGCTTCCAACCTGGAACGTAATCTGTATCTGACCTGCCAACTGATCGACATGGATGTGCGTATGGTCATCGCCCTCAACATGTACGATGAATTGGAACGACACGGAAATAAGTTCGACCATAACTCTCTCTCAAGGATGATTGGTACGCCGATTGTCCCGACCATCAGTAAGACCGGTTTCGGTGTCGAAGAACTTTTCAACCGCGTCATAAAGGTCTACGAAGAAGAAGACCCCGTGCTCCGTCATATCCATATCAACTACGGCGACGTGCTGGAAAAGGCCATTTATCCGGTAAGGCATGCTTTGAAACTGAACGGGAATGTACCCAAAAGCCTTACCAAACGCAACCTCGCCATCAAGTTACTTGAAGGCGATCCGGAAGTGGAATCTTTCGTAGAGTCAATGCCTGGTGCCGAAACAGTCCTTCATGAACGCGACCGCAATGTCGCTCAAATCGAAACCCTTCTGAAAGAAGATTGTGAGACAGCCTTCACTAATGCCCGCTACGGTTTTATTTCCGGTGCACTGCGTGAGACCTACGAACAAAACAAAATAAAAGAAGCGACAAGCACACAGATCATCGATCTGTTCGTAACTCATAAAGTGCTGGGCTTCCCGATTTTTATCCTCTTCATGTGGATCATGTTCGAAGCAACTTTCCGTCTGGGAGAATACCCGATGGAATGGATCGAATCATTCGTGGGCTGGATCGGAGAGTTCGTGCGAGGTAATATGAGCGAAGGCCCATTGAAGGATCTGCTGGTCGATGGCATTATAGGAGGCGTGGGAGGCGTTATCGTATTCCTGCCTAACATCCTGATACTATATGCCTTTATCTCCTTCATGGAAGACTCCGGTTATATGGCACGTGCCGCTTTCATCATGGATAAGATCATGCATAAGATGGGACTACACGGCAAATCGTTTATCCCGCTTGTGATGGGCTTCGGTTGCAACGTACCGGCCATCATGGCCTCTCGTACGATCGAAAGCCGTAACAGCCGGATGATCACCATGCTGGTAAACCCGTTAATGAGCTGTAGTGCCCGCCTTCCGGTGTATGTCCTGCTGACAGGTGCTTTCTTCCCCCAGACAGCCGGAACGGTCATGCTGATCCTCTATGCTTCGGGGATTCTGCTCGCCGTCCTGATGGCACGCCTGTTCAAACGTTTTCTCTTCAATGACGAAGATATACCTTTCGTGATGGAACTTCCTCCTTACCGCATGCCGACAGGTAAATCAATTATGATTCATATGTGGGAAAAAGCCAAGCAATATCTACACAAGATGGGGGGAGTTATCTTGATCGCTTCTATCATCATCTGGTTCTTGGGATATTTTCCTCGTCATTCGGAAAACGGAGATATTTTTGAGAAGCAGATTGCCGAAGTGGAACAGTCCGACACGAACCCGGAAGACAAAGTGGAAACCATCGCTGAACTAGAACGCCTGAAATCGATGGACCATCAGCAGAAATCCTACATTGGCCGTATCGGCCAAGCCATACAACCGATACTCCATCCACTGGGTTTCGACTGGAAGATGAGTGTCAGCCTGTTGACCGGTATGGCCGCCAAAGAAGTCGTCGTCAGCACACTGAGTGTCTTATATACAGGAGAGTCAGATGATAGCCAGGTCTTGACCGAACGATTAAAACAGGATAAAAATGCCGAGGGAGAATTGGTCTTTACACCTTTGGTCGCACTAAGTTTCATGCTCTTTGTCCTGATCTATTTCCCTTGTATCGCTACGATATCGGCCATTGTCCACGAATCCGGCTCCTGGAAATGGGGTATATTTGTAATTGTTTATACTTGCGTACTTGCGTGGTTCGTCTCATGCGTAGTCTATCAGACAGGGCACTTCTTTATGAACCTGTTTAATTAATACAACCTTTTTTATGTGGCAGGAAATAGCAGTTCTCATTATCGGCCTTATCGTCATTTTCCACATCGGAAAGAAAATTTATAAGTTCTTTACACATCCCACCCAAACGGATAATCCTTGTCAGGGATGTCCGGGATGTGCACTAAAAACAAAATCCGAAACAACCATGTCTGATTCCACCAAAAACATGTCCAACTAATCCGATTTTGATAGGGTGGTAGTGACATTTTACAAACCAAAGATTTGCACTATCTTTGCAACCGACTAAACAATAAAAAGATGTATAAGAAAATTTATTTATCAGTTATTTTAGGGGTTTTGTTCTTCATCTCGTGCAAAGACAAAAAACAATATTATGAAGAAAGTGGTACCGTGTTTCATACCCTATACACGATCAAATATGAGGCGCCCTATGCTTTAACGGATAAAATCGATGCTGAGTTGCAAAAGTTCAACCTGTCCTTAAACCCCTTCAACCCAAATTCGATCATCGCGAAAGTGAATAATAACGAAGCGGTAGAAGTGGACGAATGGTTTACGGAGGTATTTAACAAGTCGATGGAAGTCTCTCGCAATTCAGATGGTGTTTTCGATATCACCTGTGCCCCCCTGGTCAATCTTTGGGGATTCGGTTTCAATAAAAAGGATAGTGTGACACCTACCATGATCGACAGCCTCAAAACTTTTGTAGGTTACCAGAAAGTGCACCTGGAAGGTAAGAAAATCGTGAAAGACGATCCCCGTTTGCTACTGAATTGCTCCGCCATAGCCAAAGGGTATTCCTGCGACGTGATCGCTCGCCTGCTTGAAAAAGAAGGGGTGGAAAACTATATGGTTTTGATTGGTGGCGAAGTGGTAGTAAAGGGTGTCAATCAAAATGGCGTATGCTGGCGCACCGGAATCAACCTTCCGGAAGATGATCCGGACGGTATCAAAAATAATTATGACGAAATCGTCCAACTATGTAAAAAAGGTGCGATTGCCACTTCCGGCAATTACCGCAACTTTTATATCAAAGACGGTAAGAAATATGCCCATACGATCAATCCCCGTACCGGTTATCCAGCCGAACAGAGCGTGTTGAGCGCCACAATCGTTGCAAACGACTGTATGACAGCCGATGCCTACGCCACTGCCTTCATGGTA
>OGOS01002451.1_pt1 | contig 10044 bp, 8 predicted proteins | sample 1552701 | NCBI WGS metagenome assembly OGOS01 (sample SAMEA2580128, study PRJEB22360) | human gut metagenome | biome: human gut; feature: human-associated habitat; material: faeces | place: Denmark | collected 2008/2010
ACAATGGCGGGACCGGTATTTTTCGAGGGAGTTAACTATGGCAGATAAGGTCTATACGTACGACTGCACGCTCCGCGATGGTGAGCAGGCCGAGGGCATTACCCTTTCCCTGGAGGATAAGCTCAACATCGTCCGCAGGCTTGACGAGTTCGGCATCGATTTCATCGAGGGTGGTTTTCCGGCTTCGAATCCGAAGGACATCGCGTTCTTCAAAGCCATAAAGTCCATGGGCCTGAAGCATGCGAAGGTGGCTGCCTTCGGCAACACGTGCAAGAAGGGCGTGGCCGCTGCCGAGGACTCCGGCTTACGTGATCTGCTGGAATCCGGCGCCGAGGTTTGCACTATCGTGGGAAAAAGCTGGGATGCCCAGGTAGAGCGCGCGCTGCAGACCACGCTGGAAGAGAATCTTCGCATGGTGGGGGAATCCGTGGCATACCTGAAGGAGCACGGCGTTCGCGTAGTGTTCGATGCCGAGCACTTCTTCGACGGATACAAGCGCAACTCGGAATACTCCCTGGAGGTTGTGCGCGTGGCGCATGAGGCGGGCGCGGATTCCATCGACCTGTGCGAGACGAACGGCGGTGCGCTGCCGTCCGAGGTCGCACGCATTGCGAAAGACGTCGCGAGCCGCTTCCCGGACCAGGCATTCGGCATCCACTGCCACAACGATTCCGGCTGTGCCGTGGCGAACACGCTGGCGGCCGTGGAATCCGGCATCACGGAGGTGCAGGGCACCATCAACGGCTATGGTGAGCGCGTGGGCAACGTGGACTTGCTGACGGTCATTGCCGACCTGCAGCTGAAGATGAACCGCACGTGCGTCGATGACTTGACGCAGCTGACGAGCGTCGCGCAGTTCGTGGCCGATACCTGCAACATGGTGCTTCCGCGCCATTATCCGTATACGGGCGCGTCTGCCTTCGCGCATAAGGGAGGTCTGCACGCCAGCGCCATCGCTCGTTTCCCGGAGGCGTACGAGCATGCGGATCCCGCGTCCGTGGGCAACGCCACGCGCGTGCTGGTCAGCGAGCTTGCCGGCAAGGCATCGCTTGTCACGAAGGCGAAGACGCTGGGCGTGGACTTGTCGCACGACCGCGACCTGGCGCAACGCATCCTGGACGACATCAAGGAGCGCGAGAACGAGGGCTATTCATACGAAACGGCCGACGGCAGCCTTGCCGTCCTGCTGCATATGCACATCGGCGACTTCAAACCGCATTTCACGCTGGAAAGCTTCCGTGCCATCGTGGATGATCGCGAGGACGAGAACGCCTGGGCGAAGGGAGCCGCATCCGAGGCTACCATCAAGGTGCATGTCGGAGATCGGCGCTTCGTGGCAACGGGCGAGGGCGTTGGCCCCGTGGGCGCGCTGGACAACGCGTTGCGCCTGGCGCTGACGGACGCGTATCCAGAGATCAAGCAGATCGAGCTCATCGACTTCAAAGTGCGTATTCTGGACGAGAACCACGGCACCGGCGCCACCACGCGCGTGCTTATCACCACCACGGATGGCGTGGATACGTGGGGCACGGTCGGCGTTTCCGAGAACATCATCGAGGCGTCTTGGAACGCCCTCGTAGATTCCGTCGAGTACGGCTTGATGAAGCTGGGCCGATAAATATGGCTGATTTGAGAACGGCAGAGGTCGATGACCTGCTGTATGTGCTGGGAAACCTCCAGGACGAGGACCAGATTTTCGCCCTGTTGGAGGACTTGATGACAATCCGCGAGATCAAGGAGACCAGCCAGCGGCTGGCAGTGGCGCGGATGCTGGACGAAGGCAAGCCGTATACTGCCATCGAAAAGGAGACGGGCGCGTCGGCGACCACGATCGCGCGTGTCTCGAAGGCGCTCAATTACGGTGCGGGCGGATACCGCAGCGCTTTGAGCGTGCTGGAGGGCAAGGACGCCCGCTAGCGGGAGGCCGGCGGGCGTGCGCTGCTATTCCAGGCAGGCGTCGGAGCCCGGCCCGATGCGGTCCGCATACGACTCCAATACCAGCTGGCAGCGCGATCCGATGGGCAGGCGGTTGCGTTCCAGGAATTGCGGGATATCGGCGATCTTCAGCGGGAATACCTGGATGAACTCGCTGGGTTCCGTCTCCTGCTCGCCGGCGCGGTAGACTTTCGCCCGCACGATGGACAGACATTCCTCCGTCATGCCGTTCGACGAGTAGCTGGGCTGCGGCAGCGCGCGTAGCTGGGGCGTGCCATCGGCGCGGCGCTTCACGGCGTATCCGGTTTCCTCGCGCAGCTCGCGTTCCACGCATTCCTCTATGGGCTCGTTGCCTTCTCGCAGGCCGGCCGGGAACGCGACGCACCAGGCATTCAGCGGGTAGCGGAATTCCTTTATCAGCAGAATCTCGTCGTCGTCCGTGGTGGCGACGATACTGACGGCGTCTGTGTGCGCCGGCGTGCCGGCCGGGCGGCGCAGCTCCGCCTCGTAGTCGGCGGCGTTCTTGCGCGAGACGCTTTCATATTCTTTCGTGGAGCCGTCCGGCAGACGGTATGCCATCACGTATTTTTTCAGCCAGCCGTCGCTTACCTGCGTGAGGCGGACAAGTTCCGGCTGTTCAGCGGGGTGTTCCGAGAATGCGGTCATGGTGAATCCTCTGGTCGAAGGGCGGAAAGAAACGGTGCGTAGCGCGCGCCTGCGGTAAAACCCCAAAGGGCCTTCCGCAGGGCGAGCGTGCTATTTCGGCACGATGAGCTCGGGGTGGTCGTATTCGCCCTGCTCCATCAGATGGCGAAGGTACGCCATGGTCTGGCCGATGAGCGTCACCCTCCCCAGCATGTTGCGGTCCGCCCAGTCCCTGCGGCGGGGGAGCAGGGTGGTGGCGTAGGCGATCTCCAGCGGGTTGATGATGCCCTGGTCCAGAATGCCGCGAATGTTGTCCAGCTGGCGTTCGTGGTGCGCGATCGTCTCGTCCACGCGGCCGGCCAAATCCGTGAACTCGGGGCCGTGCCCGCACAGCACCAGGTTGCACGGCAGGTCGCGGATCTTCCTCAAGCTGGCGAAATACTGGCTGATCGCATCCTCGTCGGCCGTTAGCGTGATGGCGGGGTAGGCATTGCCTAGCAGCACGTCGCCGGCAACGAGGATCTTCGCCGTGGGCTCGTACAGGCAGATGCAGTACGGATCATGACCGGGGGTGGCAATGCATTCGAAGCGGTAGTCGCCCGCCTTCAGCGTGTCGCCGTCCTCCAGCGTGCTGACGCGGATATCGTCCGTGCCGCGGTCGCGCATGGGGGCCCAGTAGTCGCTGTCAAGGTTGCAGGGCGCGTCGTGCTCTGCGCCGATGCGCTCGACGGCTTGCGTGTAGGGCGCGCAGCTCAGGGCGGGCTTCGCGCGGTCGGCATAGTCCTCCATGCCGGAATACACGATCATGCCCTGGCACCCGATGCGCGTCAGACCGGCGCAGTGGTCGTAGTCGGAGTGCGTCAGGAACACGTCCGTCGCCCTCCAGGGCACGTCTAGGCGCGAAAGCGCCTCGTCGAACGCCTCTTCCGTCTGCGGCAGGTTGCAGCCGGCATCGATGACCAGGTTGTGCTTGCCTCCCAGCACCACGTAGCTGTTCGTGACGTCCAGCTCCTCGGGCACCGGCAGGTCGATGCGGAAAATGTGCGGCGCCACGCGCTCCAGCAGGTTACGGGTGCCGTGGCGGATGGGGACCGTGGATGCCTCTGCACCGGCGGCCAGCGTCGCAGCGTTGTCGGAGGGGCGCGGTGCGGCGCTCGCGTTCGTTTCCGCGCCGCCCATCATGCGCTCCATGGCCTGTGCGGCCACCACAAGCTTTGCGGCGTAATCCTCCTCCGCGCCGTTGCCGTGCCGCTCGTTCTGAAATCCGTTCGCTTTCTCTGGCATTGCGCCGCTCCTTACTCTCCGAAAACCTGCGGGTTCAGGCAATCCAACGGGCGATTGCCAGACAGCACGTCGATGACGGCCTGCGTCGTGCGCGTGCGCAGCTCGATGCCGGATTCCTCGGACCAGTACGCAACGTGCGGCGTGAACACGGTGTGCGGCGCGCTGAACAGCGGATGATCCGTGCCGACGGGCTCCTGCTCGAACACGTCCAGGCCGGCGCCCCACAGGCGGTCGGCCTTCAGTGCCGCCGCCAGCGCCACGGTGTCGATCACGGCGCCGCGCGACGTGTTCACCACCACGGCCGTGTTCTTCATCAGCGCCAGGCGCTCGGCATCCAGCATGTGGTGCGTGTCGGGCGTCAGCGCCGTATGGAACGACACAACGTCGGCGCGCTGCAGCAGCTCGTCGTACGTCACGATGTCGTAGCCCTCGGGCGTGCGCCGGCCGGGCTTCAGGGAACGGGACGTGCAGATGACGGTGAATCCCAGGCCGTTCGCCTTACGTGCCGTTGCGCGGCCGATTTCGCCCATGCCCACCACGCCGAACACGCGGCCATGTACCTGGCCGAACGGGCGCTGGTCGGCATGCGACCAAATGCCCTTGCGGAGGGCGGCGTCCAGCTCGTTCGTGCGGCGCAGCACGTCCAGCGCCAGCGTGATAGCGTGGTCGGAAACCACCTCCGTACCGTAGCCGGGAACATTGCAGACTGCCACTCCGCAGTCCGTAGCCGCTTGGATGTCGATGCTGTCGTAGCCCACGCCGGTGCGCGAGACGACGCGCGCGTTCGGCAGTTCGTCGAATACACGCTGCGTGAAGCGTCCGTACGACGTGATGATGCCGTCGGCGTCGCGCGCGTTTTCGATGATGCCGTCGGGGCTGGGGTCCTGGAACGCCTCGATCTCCATGCCCGCCTCGTAGGCCATGCGCTTCTCGATTTCCGCGTCCTCGAAATCGCTGTCGACGATTACGATTTTCTTCATGTACCATTCGCTTTCTATGCGATTTCGCTTTATTTACTATGGTAGCGAATGGCGGTGGACGTTCCGTGACGCTTGCATTGCGCCTTCGTTATGCTAGGCGGAATTGCGACGGCGGTAGACGCGCGCCTGGTTCACCAGCATCGTGAAGAAGTTGCTCATGCCGGGGTCGTTCAAAATGAATTCCGGGTGCCACTGCACGCCCAGCATGAATGTGCGATCGGGAACTTCTATGGCCTCCACCAGGCCGTCCGGGCCCACGGCGTCCACGACCAGGCCGCTTCCCAGCTGCCTTACGCCCTGGTGGTGGATGGAGTTCGTGGCAAGCGGCGCGCATCCTACAATGCCCGCCAGCCGTGAAGCGGGGCGCACGTCCACCATATGCACGCGCTGGTTGTAGCGGTCGGCGCGCCAATGCTCTATGTATTCGCGGCCCGTTTCCGCGGACCAGGTGGCCGGGCTTGCCTCTTCCGCCGGTTTCTTGGGGTCCAGCCCCCAGGGTATGCGGCGGTCCGCAGCGGGATGGCCGTGCAGCGCGTTTAGGTCCTGGTGCAACGTGCCGCCGAAGAACACGTTCATCATCTGCATGCCGCGGCAGATAGCCAGCACCGGCGCATCATGTACGTAGGCGTAATCCAGCAAGCGCATCTCCAGCGCATCGCGCTCGGGCGTGTAGCGGTCGTTGCCGGATTTCGGCTTCTCGCCGTACAGCGCCGGGTTGATGTCCTGGCCGCCGGGCATCAGGAAGCCGTCGAACAGCGGTAGAAGCGTCTTGTACGTTTTCGGGTCGTCGGAAAGCGGCAGCACCAGCGGCGCGCCCCCGGCGGCGATGACGGCATGGGAGTACCGCTCGTGCAGCAGTATCGCGCGATCCTCAAGGAAATGGCGCGGCACGATGCCGATCAGCGGCGCCTCGTCGGCTCCGGGAAATTCGCCCATGCGATTTCGCTCCCCTCGTTTCCGTTCATTCTGCAACAGCCGGCTTTCGACCGCGCGGCTCATTAATGTAGCGCATTCCGCGGCGTCGTGCGCAAGGAGCGTCGCGGTATTTTTCGCGAACGTATCATACGCACGGCAGATAGCCGTCCGCATCGGGCGGCACGGCAGCGTGGCGCTTCCGTGCGTGCGCCTGCAGGGCGTGCGGGATGCGGGGCGCCCGAAGCGCCGGCGATGCGGCGCGCGCCATACATCGGCTTGGCGTGGAAACCGTGGCGCGCGGCGTGCAAACCGTCATAATAGGGAACGAAAACCAATTGAAGGAGGACGCTATGGAGCGCAAGAACGCGTGGAAGGAATACACCGAGGATGAAGCCGCCGCCGTCCAGGAGTTCGGCACGGGCTACATCGACTGGCTGTCGAACAGCAAGACGGAGCGCGAGGCCACGGCGAACGCCATCGCGAAGGCGCGCGAGGCCGGTTACATCTCGCTTCAGGAGGCGCGTCAGCGCGGCGGGCAGCTCAAGCCCGGCGACCGCGTGTATGCCGACAACTACGGCAAGTCCATCATCCTGGTGCAAATGGGCTCTCGCCCGCTGCAGGAAGGCGTGAACATCCTGGGCGCGCACATCGACAGCCCGCGCCTGGACATCAAGCAGAACCCGCTGTACGAAGCCGATGACCTTGCGCTGTTGGACACGCATTACTATGGCGGCATCAAAAAGTACCAGTGGGTCACGCTGCCGCTTGCCATTCACGGCGTTGTTGCGAAGACGGATGGCACCGTGGTGCCCGTCACGGTGGGCGAAGATCCCGCGGATCCCGCCTTCGTGGTCACGGACCTGCTGCCGCACCTTGGGGCCGACCAGATGGCGAAGAACGCTGCGAAGGTCGTGGACGGCGAGGACCTGGACGTGCTGGCAGGCGGCCGTCCCCTGAAGATAGCGGAGACGGACAACCCCACGGACCAGCAGAAGGAGCAGAAGAAGAACCCGGTGAAGGCCCAGCTGCTCTCCATCCTGCAGGGCAAGTACGGCATTTCCGAGGAGGACTTCCTGTCCGCGGAGCTGGAAGTGGTCCCCGCAGGCCCCGCGCGCGATTGCGGCTTCGACCGCAGCATGGTGCTGGGCTACGGCCAGGACGACAGCGCCTGCGCGTATCCCAGCCTGATCGCGCAGCTGGATGCCGGCGACTTGGAGCGCACGGGCGTGTGCGTGCTGGTGGACAAAGAGGAGATTGGCAGCGTCGGCGCCACGGGCATGACCAGCCTGTTCTTCGAGAACGTCATGGCCGAGATCATGGACCTGGCCGGCCAGGGCGGCGACCTTGCGCTGCGGCGCATGCTGGCCCGCTCCAGCATGCTGTCCAGCGACGTGTCCGCCGGCTTCGACCCCACGTACGCATCCGCATACGAGAAGAAGAACGCCGCGTTCTGCGGGCGCGGCCTGGTGTTCAACAAGTTCACGGGCTCGCGTGGCAAGAGCGGCAGCAACGACGCGAATGCGGAGTACATTGCGAAGCTGCGCGGCATCATGGACGGCGCCGGCGTGTTCTACCAGTTCGCCGAGCTGGGCAAGGTGGACCAGGGCGGCGGCGGGACCATCGCCTATATCCTGGCGAAGTACGGCATGAACGTCATCGACTCCGGCGTATCCGTGCTGTCCATGCACGCGCCGTGGGAAGTCACCAGCAAGGCCGACGTGTACGAGGCATACAAGGGCTACGCGGCGTTCCTGAAGAACGCCTAGTCCGATTCGCATAGTGGGGAAACGGGACATGCAAGACAAAGGGGAGGATCGTCCTTCCGAACAGCAGGTGCGCGCCGGTGCGGAAGACGCCGGCACGGCATCCGGCGCGGAGGGCAGCGCGTCGCATCGGCGCTTCGACGGCACGGCCGTTCGCTTCGCCGTGGGTTTGATCTGCCTGGTGATTGCCGCGAATCTGGGCGCGCTGGGCTATGCCCGGTTGTTTGCCGGCGCGACGGCGCTCGCCCTCGAACTGGTATACGGCGTGCTGTTCGTGACCGGTGCCGCGCTGGTGGCGTCCGCCTACCTGCGCTCGCGTAGCGGGGATTCCCCGGCCGCCCGCGCGGCGTTCGAGGAGGGCGTGCGCTATGGCTCCGCGCAGGCAGGTGCGGGCGTCAGCGCGTGCCCTGCCACGCCCGAAGGCGCGCGGGACCTTGCGCGGCGCGTGGAGAAAACCCGCCAGGAGGCGGAGGCGGCATCCGTCGACCCGGTGGAGCAGCTGCTCTCGCATTCCGACGACGTGTTCGCATCGCTGCGCAGCCTGGTGGAGAACAAGCGCCCGGCGCCCGGTTTCCAGGGCACGGTGCGGCTGCTTTCCGGCATCGGCCTGCCCGAGTGGGACGATGCGCCCGAAGCCACGTGCCGCTTGCTGGATCGCAACGGGCGCTACTGGATTGCCTGCGAGACAGATGGCCTGCCCGCCCGCGATTACGACCGCATGATGGCCGTCGAGGCGGCGCTGAACCTGGCGAAGGACGTGCGGCATGCAGAGCCGGATGCGCCGGCGGAGCGCTATCCGGACGCGGCACGCAGCGCGCTGCACGAGGTGTACGTGCTGCCCGAGGCGGACGGGAGCTTGGAAGACTGCCTGCAACCCGCCTACGACGACCCTGCGGCGGCGCTGCCCTCCAGCGAATGGGCGCAGCGCATGGCGGTAGCCGTTGCGGCCGAAAACGCCCCGGCGCCGTTCCGCCTGGACTTCGACATGCGCTCTAATGTGGACGAGGGGCTGGTGCTGATCCGTCTGGAGGTGCCGCGCCCGGCGTGCTTCTCCTGCGTTGCCGACAGCCTGGAAGACCGCGTCGAACTGGCGAAATCGTATGCGCTGCGCACGGCGCTGCTGATGGCGGGCGCTGCATTCCGCGCCCCGCAGGCGCGCACCGTGGCCGTGTCGTGCCGCGAGCACGGCAGCCTGCGCACCGTGCTGTCGCTGCAGGCGACGCGCGATGATTACGGCCGTCTGCTGCAGAAGGCGGCCGCGGAAGTGGGCTGGTTCGACGATGTGTCGTTGAAGGCAAGCTTGCGGGACGACGGCTGGTTCGGCGCCGTGGAGCCGCACCTGCGCTCGTCGGCGGAATCGCTGATGCCGGAGCGGTACATCCTGCCGCCTGAATTGGACGAACGCCCCTGCAGCGCCGCGCTCGCGGAGGCGGCGCACGTGCGCACGGTTGCGGATTTCGGCATCAACGAGGATGCGGAGCGCCGCAGCGTCTGGCATGCGTTCGCCCAGGACATGCCCACGTCGAACACGAGCGCCGTTGCGCGGTTCATGGAGCTGCGCGACGGATGCGCGCGGCCCGAGACCGTGGAGGCCTGCAGCCGCGCCATCCGCGCGCTGGCCGAGGGCACCGTGGACCTTTCTGACGTGCCGGCCGTCCGCAAGCGCTTCTTCGCCGGGTCCGACCTGGATGCCGCCGTCGAATATGCGCAGCGGGTCATGACTGGCGACGATCCCGAGGCGTTGGGGCAGGCCATCGACCGGCTGCAGTCCGCCTTGGACCTCAGCCTGGCCATTGCCTACCTGGATGACACGGACGCCGTCTACCGCTACTTCGGCAGCACGGCCGAGCGCGTGTACTTCAACCGCTCGCTGGCCGACGGCAAGCGCGCCGTGCACCTGGTCCCCGACGTGTACTTCAATGCGCTAGAGCTTGCTGCGCGGATGCTGACGCTCGTGGGGCGCAACGACGAGGCGCTCCGCTATGCGAACGAGGCGCGGCGCATCGCCCCCGCCTCGTGCGATGCCGCGCTCATCAAGGCCCGCGTGCTGGAGAACGCCAAGGACCTGTTCGGCGCCGTGGACATGGTGCGTCGCTTCATCCCGCGAGCCACGTCGCATCGTGACCTCTCGCTGCTGCTGTACCGCCTGGCGTACTTCGAATGGAAAATGGGGCAGGCCCGCATGGCGGCCGCCTGCTACAAGGCCGTCATCGGCATGAAGACGTCCATCTCCGCGCAGGCGGCGCTGGAGATGGCGCAGATGATTGCAACGGAGGACGGCGCTTCCGACCTGTCGCTTTCCGAGGCGCATCGGATGCTGGATGCCGAGGGCATCTCCTACACGCTGGATCCGGCCGTGGAGGTCTGGCTGCCGCGGTGCGCCATCCTGGCAGCCGACGAGTGCATCTATCCCGTTGCCGCCGCGCTGACCGGTGCGCTGGTGGAACTGGTGCGCGACGACGCCCTGGTGGACGCGTACCGGTCGTTCCTGCCGGATTCGCAGCTGTAGGGCGCCGCCCGTA
>OGOS01002454.1_pt1 | contig 10035 bp, 7 predicted proteins | sample 1552701 | NCBI WGS metagenome assembly OGOS01 (sample SAMEA2580128, study PRJEB22360) | human gut metagenome | biome: human gut; feature: human-associated habitat; material: faeces | place: Denmark | collected 2008/2010
GGAATCTTAACTACCATGTTTGGATGGATAGCTGCGATTTCACGTCCTTCTTTTATCATGCCCTCTGCATCAACTGTTGTGGCTTTTACCTCTCCGCTTATCGGTCCGTCAACGATAGATGTGATTTCTTTAATTACCTCATTGAAGTCTCTGCCCTCTTTTGCGATGAGTGAAGGGTTTGTTGTAACTCCACAGATGACTCCCATATCGTTTGCTTTCTTAATGTCCTCGACATTTGCTGTATCTACGAAAAACTTCATTTAATAATACCTCCGCCTTATATAATTTGTGTTTACTTTTATTTGTTGATATAAATATAACACTTTAAAAGAAAAAATGCAATAGTAAAAGCAAATAAAAGTAAAAATAAATATAATTAAATGTCATCAAATAAAAAAAAGTATAAGCAATCGAAAGCACTGGCTTTATTTACTTATTTGAGTTATTATATATTTATGCAATGCTTTGTGATAAAAATATGTACGCAAAAATACAACAGAAATCAAAAGAAAGAGGAAAATCTATGCTGCAATTAGAAAGACAACAAAAGATTCTCGATTATTTAAAAGAAAACCGCAAGGCCACCACCAATGAGCTCAGTGAACTGCTTGGTGTATCGACCACGACAATAAGAACAGATTTAAACCAGATGGATAAGGAAAAGCTTCTGACAAAGACTCACGGCGGTGCTATCTACAAGGATAAAACCCATGACATGACTGATTTAACCTCGAGGGCCTACCTGTTCCATGACCGCGCCCTGGAAAACAAGGAAGCTAAAGAGGAGATTGCAAACGAGGCGATAAAACTCGTAAGTGACCATATGTGTATATTCCTTGATGCCAGCTCCACAGCCTACACTCTCGGCATGAAGCTTTCAGGCTTTACAGAGCTGACCGTCATCACCAATGGCATCAATCTGGCTTTAGAGCTAAAGGATATCCCGGGTGTCACAGTCATCCTGACAGGCGGTATCGTAACCAGTGCATCCGCTTCCATAGAAGGACTGCTTGGCGTTGATTTACTCAAAAAGATACACACAGATATCGCGTTCGTGTCCGCAAGAGGCTTCTCTGTAGAAGACGGACTGACTGATTTCAGTATATACGAGGCTGATTTAAAGCACATGTGTATCAAGGCCTCCGCTAAAACTGTGGCTCTTGTAGACCACACCAAGTTTGATACCACATCCATATCTAGCTATGCATCGCTTGATGACATCAATATGGTAATCACCGACTCCGGTATCTCACCTGAGACAGCAGATATATATGAGAAGGCCGGCACTGATATTGTTATATCCGGAATATAAATGAGACAATATAGCCATATAAAAGTAAAAGTATAAGTACAAATATAACTATAACTGTATATATAGATCCATTAAAAATGACACGCAACGTTTTACGCTGCGTGTCATTTTATAGTTGTCTTATACGCTTAAAGCATCAGACTATCTTATATGCATTTCTACCCTTTTCCTTCACATCATTGAGCACTTCATCCACCGTCTTGAACAGCTTTGAAAACTCATCCGGCACCTTTACATCCGGGGCGGTAACATATGCCTGTGATACAGTCAGATACTCATCCACCTTAGAGCTCTCATGAAGTATCTGTTTTTTGGCAAGCTCAAGTCTTATATGCTCGGCTATATTTTTAATGATATCCTCATCCGTTTCCTGCAGGATTATGTAGAATTCATCACCATAGAAATGATACCCCATTCCCTTATCTTTGATGCTCTCATTTATTATGGATGACAATTCTTTTAGCACTGCATCACCGGTGACTCTGCCACTGTTTCTGTTAAATGACTTGAAGAAATCTATATCCACTACTCCAAACGTGATTCCTGCACCATCTGAATCCTGATTTTTGCTCACAAGCTTTTCAAAATCGTTTCGCATCTTGAACTTATTGCCCATGCCTGTAAGCATATCTGTGTAGTTGAGTCTGACTGCCTTACGGCGCTCATACTCAGTCTCCTGAAGCTGAAGCTTAAGGTCGATTGTATCACCAAGACGCTTTATCTGCTCCTTCACCTGCATAGAGTGGAGATTTGCGTAATATACGCACAGCTTGTTGTACGCCTCTGTATCACCCATGGCGCTCTCATATTTCATCCACATCTTGACACAGGTCTTCTGGAAAAACAAATTTTCTGTTTCAATAGCAAAGCGTTCATACTCCACAATAACCTTTTTCCATGCATCGAACTCCCCCATATTCATAAATAGATTGCAAAGGCTTAGTATCTCAAGCACATAATTGGCAGAATTGATATTGTTTATCGCACCCTCAACCAGCTCTTCCACATGATCTCTGACCTCATCCTCATTTCCCATCTTCCATAGCATATGTGCCTGTGACATATCTATCAGAAATCTGTTTTTATCACTGCCAGCTATCTCATTAAAGAGTATCGCATCAGAAAGATGCTTTTCTGCCTTTTCAAACTCGTTAATTCCTGTGTATGAGATGCACAGATTCAGATGAAGCATGAGAAGCTCCTGATAATAGCTATCCCTCTCTCCATGCAGCGGTGGCTTGCACAGCTCCAGTGCTTCGTTGAAATATCTGATAGCCTTTTCATACAATCCAAGCTCCATATAGAGTGAGCCTATATTATTGTTTACAAGCATGATTATCTCTGTTGAGCCCTGCTCCACAGCTACATCCATAGCCTCTAGGTAGCAGTCAATTGACATGCTTAAGTCTCCAATAGATGCATATATGACTCCCATAAAATTGACAGTCTTTGCCATCTGCTCATATGCGCCACAGCTCTTATAAAGACCGGCTGTCTCCTGTGCCTTATTCTCTGCCAAAAAAAGCTTATTCTCGCCAAATAAGGCTGCTGCCTCATCCATACATCTGTCTGCCTTTTGCAATATACCCATAAAAACCCTCCTATAGATGACAATACAATCTATTTCTCAGCAAGATACTGCTTATATCCAACCTGTTTCAGTTTCGCATCCTTTGCTACAACCTGAGCCTTCATATCTGCTGTATACTTTTTGATTTTCTCAAGGATTGCATCATCACCTGCTGCGAGTATCTTTGCTGCAAGGATTGCTGCATTTTTCGCACCGTCAATTGCAACTGTGGCAACAGGCACTCCAGGTGGCATCTGCATGATTGAGAACACTGCATCCATTCCATCCAGATTCTTTCCTGAAAGCGGTACTCCGATAACAGGAAGTGCAAAAAGCGCTGCACACATTCCCGGAAGTGCTGCTGCCATTCCCGCTCCTGCTATTATTACCTTTACATCTCTATTCTCAGCGCCTCTTGTCCACTCAATAAGCTCATCCGGCTCACGGTGTGCCGAGATGATGGTGAGCTCATACTCTATGCCGAACTCTTCAAGCATATCTGCCGCCTTACTCATCACCTTTAAATCTGAGTCGCTGCCCATAACTATTCCAACCTTTGCCATTTTATCCTCCTTATATGTCTAATAATTATTTGCTTTCTGCATCAAGCGTATCGAGCGGTTTGTTCAACTCTTCTACGCCCTCAAGCACAAATCTGCCATCTCTTATTATATCACAGGTTGAACCATCGTGTCGAATAACTGTGATGGCTCCAAGCTCATCATATGGTATTGTGATATCCGTGTGGCAGTTGAAATATGCCTTTGCCATATCCTCTGTTCTCAGCAGGGATACCTCATTATCCCGTGCAAACGAAAACTGGGATTATCGTATTTTCTAAGGCTTTCCTCTTTTTAGCAATGAGAGAATAATAGTTTTTAAGCCTGATCGGTTTTATTCATTTTCCAATTATTGGGTGTATTAAGTTTTTGGGGTTTCGACTGATGAAAAGGCTGTTTTGGGGCATTTATCGGATGAGGAATCATTCCTTTTCATACTCATCCGGGAAGGGAGTTATTATAAAATATTGTTTCGTTAATGACAAAACACATTCTTTATAAATAGTTGCAAATACCGGTTCTACACTGGGAAAAAATGGTTTTTTGCTATGAAGTGCGGGGTTTTTTGCCACAAAGACGGTCGTCATGCCGTCAAAGAAGTAAATCTCTTTTGAAACATTCAGGCTTGCGGTAACATTCGTTTGCTACAGACGATTCTCCGGAGGTTTAGCTTTTTCATAATGTCAGGATTTTTTATTTTTCAGTGACGAAGAGAGTCCATTTTTCTGTTTCCTGCCGACTTTTTTTTATCAGCTATTTATTAATTCGGGCCTGAAAGAGAGAAATGTCAAACCCGAATTGTCCGGGATTTCATCCCAAATAGAAAAACGTCCTAATAAGGGTTATTGTCTGTTTTTTTAATAACTAAGCATTGAGACTTCATTTTATTATTTATTGATTTGATAACGAACTTATAGAGCCTGTGTAAAATCTCAAAAACTAATGACAGGAAGAATTACCAATCAGGCAAACCAGTATGGAAAGGATGTCGAGGCGTACCAAGTGGTTGCGTATCTCATTCAATGCCTTGGAAATATGTTTTTCTACCGCCTTTTCACTGATTTCCATTTGGGCGGCTATTTCTTTATTCCGCAGGTTCTTTTCGCGGCTCAGCTTGTAGACCGTCCTGCATTGGGGCGGAAGGGTGTCGACAAACCGGTTGATCTCGTCGGTAATCTCTTTCAGCAGGAGCGTGTCATGCTGGTTGTAGCTGAGGATTTCCCGGTTGATCAGTTCATCGATCGTATCTGCACCTTCGATGCGCTTCTGTGTCAGGGCTGAATTCAGGTAATTGATGGAACGGTTGTAAACGGCACGGTAAAGGTAGGGCTTGATTGGATCGTCGAAGTCGATGTTTTCCTTCTTTTCCCAAAGCGACGTGAAGACATCCTGGGTGATATCTTCGGCGGTCTGCCAGTCGCCCACGAAGCGGTAGGCATAGGTCGTAAGTGTTCGAAAATAGGAGTCAAACAGTTCTCGGAACAGAGCGATGTCCTTTGTCTTGGCGTGTAGCTTTTCCAAACAGTTTTCTTCCGGTATTTTCATGATATCCTGCCTCTTTCTGAAAATTTTTAGCAAAAATAGAATTTTTTTCAATTCGGAGGTAGGGATATTCCATTTTGTTTTGTGATAGGTATAAAGAATGCAATCTAGGATGAACGATATAATACTAAAATATTTGCAAGGAAATGCTTCGGAAAAGGAGAAAGAACTTCTTCTTGTCTGGCTGAGGGCCGATGAGGAGAATAAAAAGACTTTTTCCGAAATAAGGGACCGGTGGTTGGAAAGTGATGCAGCCCCGGTGTCAGACCCGGAACTGGTGAAGCGGGCTTTTAAACGTTTCACGACTGGGATCGAGGCGAAAGAGAGGGCAAGGAGACAAAGGCGCCTGTCTTATTATATGAAAGTAGCCGCTTCTGTCGCCATACTGCTGGTTTGCTCGTTAGGTGGTTATTTTACCGGACAAAATCAGTTGTTTGATTCTTCTATTGAAGAACAGTTGATAATGAATCGTGTCATTATGGGAAAAGGCAGCAAAGGGTCTGTGACCTTGCCGGACGGGACGACCGCTTGGCTAAATGCTAACAGTATGCTGATCTATCCGGAGCAATTCACTGATAATAAGCGCTCTGTGAAGTTGGAAGGAGAAGGCTATTTCGAAGTCGTACGGAATGAAAAGGCACCTTTCTTTGTAGAAACGGACGGGATGATCGTAAACGTGTTGGGCACTCATTTCAATGTCAAGAATTACGAGAATAAGGAAACGATCGAAACAACCTTGCTCTCGGGTGAGGTGGAAGTCTTTTTGTCTGGTATGAGTAAAGGAATCATCTTGAAACCGAATCAACGGATTTCCTGTAACAGGCAGAGTGGAACCTATAACTTGGCGGAGGTGGATGCCTCCGATTATATTATCTGGATTGGTGACAAGCTGGTCTGCACGAATGAAAAGCTGTCGACTATCTTGCATCGGATGAAACACTGGTATAATATGGAGATAGAATGCAAGAAAGGTGTTTCGCTCGATCATCGCCTGTCGTTGACCATCCGGAAAGAGTCACCGGAAGAAATTCTGAAGTTGTTGACCTTGATCAGCCCGATCCGCTATACAATTGAGGGAGATAAGATAATAATCAGTCCTAAATAATAAACAATAAATAATTTGCCTATGGTCTAAGACTCAGAAAAACATCAAAAAAATCAGGCAGATGTTACCAGCATCCGCCTGATGTTAAAACAAAACAAACTGCTCTCAAAGGTAAGAGTGTGAGAGCAAAATGTAAAACTTTAAATATTCAAATGTATGAAAAAAAAGTCCACGTATGGGAGTTCCATACCCTTTCTTAACATTAATTTATTCAGGAAAATGAAGCTAATACTTTTATTTGTTGCCATTTCCTTTTTCCAACTGTCTGCAGTGGAAAGTTATGCCCAGAATGCGAAGATTAATCTTAGCCTGTCTGATGTGACGCTTGAGGAAGCGATTAAAACGATTGAAGCAAATACGCAATTTGTGTTTTTCTTCAGTAACTCTGCCGTTGATATGACAAAACATGTTGATTTGAATGTCAAAAACGGGAATATTAAAGAAGTTTTGAACCAGATATTGTCTTCCTATAAATATCGTATCGAAGATAATAAGATTGTCTTGTTGGGCGAAGTGCAGCAAGATGGTAAGATCTGGGGGGTTGTTTCGGATGCTTTCGGGCCGATTGCTGGTGCGAATGTAGTGGTGAAGGGTACAACAAACGGGACGATCACCGATATGGACGGTCGTTTTTCCCTTGATGCACCGAAAGGTGCCAAGTTACAGATTTCCTATATCGGTTATATCACGAAGGAACTGACGGTTGACACCAAGACAGACTATGTGATTGAGCTGGTAGAAGACTCACAAGCTTTGGAAGAAGTGGTCGTTGTCGGTTACGGTACAGAAAAGAAAGTGAATGTGATTGGTTCGATCGCTCAGATCGGCAGCGAGAAACTCGAAAACCGTTCGACTCCACAGTTGTCGAATGTCCTGACTGGACAGATGGCAGGTGTGACCGTAATCCAGCGTTCGGGACGTCCGGGTAATAGTGGTGGTGAGATCCGTGTTCGTGGTGTCGGTTCTTTTGGTGGTGAAAGCAATAAATCAGATGCTTTGGTGTTGATCGATGGTATTCCCGGCAAGTTGAATGATGTCAGTTCGGAAGATGTGGAATCGATTTCCGTATTGAAGGATGCTTCGACGGCAGCCATCTACGGATCACGTGCCGCGAACGGTGTTATCTTGGTGACGACGAAGACGGGTAAGGAAGGCAAAGTATCTGTCGGTTATAATGGGTATGTAGGTTTCAATACGCCTACGGCATTGCCGGAATTTGTCGATACTTGGCAATATGCGACTCTCTATAATGAAGCGGTAGGACGTGAAGCTTATACGCAGGAAGAAATTCAGAAGTTTAGAGACGGCAGCGATCCGGATCATTATGCCAATGCACGTTATTTGGATGAGGTTTTTTCCCGTAAAGGTTTACAGACCGGACATGATGTGACAATTAACGGTGGCAATGCCGAAAACAAATATATGGTTTCATTCGGTTATCTGAAACAGAACGGTATCGTGGAGAAAAACGATTACCAGCGCTACAATGCCCGTGTGAATCTGATTAACGAAATCTTGCCGGGATTGAAATTGACTAGCCGCTTGTCCGGCGTGTATGGCAACCGGAAAGAGCCGATGGCTCCAGGTGGTGATGACGCCGATAATATGTTGGTTCTTATTCAGAAAGCCTTGCGTTTCCCCGGACTTACACCGACCATTTTGTCTGACGGTTCGTTTGGTGCCGGACGTGAATTGCATGGAACGCCTGCCGGATGGATCAAGAGCGATTCTTTCTATGAGAATCCTGAATTTTCTTTAAATGCCAATGTCCGTCTGGACTATAATCCGGTCAAAGATTTGTTATTATCCGCTATTGGTGCATATACTTATACTAACGGTGAAGAACGTACTTACCGTTCGACTATGAAGCTTTCCGGTGACCGTGTGTTGGGGCCGTCCGAGTTAAAACATAAGATGGGGAAGACAATTTATAAGACTTTCCAGGCGACAGCCGAATATAATAAGACGATCGGTGAACATACGTTCGGAATTTTGGCTGGTTATTCTTGGGAACAGGAAGACTACCGTTATGTACAAGGTTCACGTGATAAATTTCCTGGAAATGATCTGCCTTATTTGAACGCTGGTTCACCGGATAACCAGAAATCGGAAGGGACCGGTAATGCTTGGGCGATCCAATCCGGTTTCGGACGTCTCCGTTATAATTTCAACGAACGTTACCTGTTTGAATCTACGGTGCGTTATGACGGTTCTTCCCGTTTCCCTCAAAGTAAGAAGTTCGGGTTCTTTCCGTCTGTCGCAGCCGGTTGGAGATTGTCGGAGGAAAATTTCTTTAAGGAAAATGAGTCTCTAGGTTTTATCTCCAACTTAAAATTGAAAGTATCATGGGGACGCCTCGGTAACCAAAATATTGGTAACTATCCCTACCAGTCTGTATATGAACTGGGGCAGAACTATCCTTTCGGAGATACTTATACACAAGGTGCCGCTGTCACGACAGCTGTAGATCCGACAATCAAATGGGAAGAGACGGAAACCATTGACGGTGGTCTGGAGGCTGTCTTCTGGAACGGTCTGCTGAGTGTGAATGCTTCTTATTTTAATCGCCGTACATATGATATCCTGTATAAACCGAGTGGAAGTGTTTCTACTATTTTAGGACAGAAAATTTCGGAGATGAATACTGGGGAGTTGAAGAACTTTGGTTGGGAATTTGAGGTAGGACATCGTAATAAAATCGGGGATGTCTCTTACAATGTGAATGCCAACTTGTCTATTATTAAGAATAAATTGACAACTTTGGGGGTTGGTAATGTGGAACAGTTGAACGGTATGGTCGGGAATGGTAGCGATTTGTTTATTGGTTACCCGATTCAGATGTATTACGGTTATGTATCTGATGGTGTCTTTCTTGATGAAAATGATATAAAATCATGGTATGACCAGAGCAAGGTTACTCCTAATCCTCAGCCAGGAGATATCCGTTACAAAGATATCAGTGGACCGGACGGTGTACCTGATGGTAAGATAGATCCGAATTATGACCGTGTGTATTTGGGCTCCCGTATTCCGAAGTTTACTTTCGGTCTGAATTTGGGTGTGGAATATAAGGGTTTAGACCTGTCGGTGTTGTTACAAGGGGTTGCCGGTGTGACCGGTATGTTGGACGGCTTTGCCGGTTGGGCGTTCAGAGGTGACGGCAATATCCAGAAATGGCAGGCTGAAGGACGTTTTGACCCGGCTAACCCGACTCGCTATCCGGCTTATCCGAGATTGGAAGACTTAAGTAACTCCACGACGCCGAATATCGTCACTTCTGATTTCTGGACTCAGGATGCTTCTTATATCCGTTTGAAAAATATTCAATTGGGATATACGTTCCCGAAAAAAATGTTACAGGCAGCCAAAATCAGTAATCTGCGTGTGTATGTACAGGCAGAGAATCCTCTTTGCTGGAACAAGTATAAACCCGGATGGGACCCGGAAATCAATACTTCCGGAAACTATTATCCGATATTGGCAACTTATACATTTGGTGTAAACTTTAAATTCTAAAAGATATGAAACGAATTAAATATTTTATTTTCACTTTACTGGCGGCATCGACAATCTTCGTATCGTGTGATTTGGACCGGAATCCGCTGGATAAGTTTGCAGAAAATGATTTCTGGACCAGCGAAGATAATGCGGAGTTGGCTTTGACCGGTGTTTATAAAGGGAATATATTGTTTAACTCTCCGGAATATACTCCGACAGACTGGTGGTCGTATGGCGGTTTGATTTTTATGGAATTTCCTACGGATAATGCGTATGACCGTCGTGGGACAAACTCGAATTTCCATAAGATGTCGGATGGAACTTTGTTATCAAACAATGCTTATACGAAAGCTTATTGGGAAAATTCGTATGCGAAGATAGCCCGTTGTAACCGTTTTTTGGAAGGTATTGGTAACTTGAGTGATCCGGCTGTCGTGGCTCGCTTCAC
>OGOS01002470.1_pt1 | contig 9985 bp, 7 predicted proteins | sample 1552701 | NCBI WGS metagenome assembly OGOS01 (sample SAMEA2580128, study PRJEB22360) | human gut metagenome | biome: human gut; feature: human-associated habitat; material: faeces | place: Denmark | collected 2008/2010
AATCTATTGCATTTTCTAAAAGTTCTTTTACTACAGAAGAAGGTCTTTCAACGACCTCTCCTGCAGCTATTTTATCTATTGTTTCCTGATTTAATATGGCAATATTTGGCATTTTAATCCTTTCTACCAGCGGTTTTTAACCTTGTTCTGGAGCTGATACAGCTTGTTTAACGCATCAAGTGGTGTCATGTTGCCTATGTCTATGCTTCGAAGCTCATCAATTATGTCATCATCCTTAACTGTGTCGAAAAGTGAAATCTGTGTCATATCAACCTCGTCAAGATGCTCCTTTTTATGCTTGTGACCAGTGTCAACGGATATGCTTTTTACAGTATCTGTGATATCATTTGCAACAAGCTGCTCTGCGATTTCCTTGGCACGCTCTATGACTGAATCCGGCAGACCTGCAAGCTTTGCAACCTGTATACCATAGCTTCTGTCAGCTCCGCCCTTTACGATTTTTCTTAAGAAAACTATATCATCGCCCTTTTCCTTTACAGCGATGCAATAGTTATTTACACTGTCAAGCTTGCCCTCAAGCTCGGTGAGCTCGTGATAATGGGTTGCAAAAAGCGTCTTTGCTCCGAGGAGCTTTGGATTACTTATATGCTCTACAACTGCCCAGGCGATGCTTAGTCCGTCAAATGTACTCGTGCCTCGTCCAATCTCATCGAGAATGAGCAGGGATTTTGCGGTTGCATTTCTTAATATATTTGCCACCTCGTTCATCTCAACCATAAATGTACTCTGGCCGCTTGCAAGGTCGTCAGATGCGCCGACTCGTGTGAAGATACGGTCTACAATACCGATATTTGCAGTTTGTGCAGGTACAAAGCTTCCAATCTGTGCCATGAGAACGATAAGTGCTGTCTGTCTCATGTAGGTGGATTTACCGGCCATGTTTGGTCCAGTGATGATTGAGATTCTGTTTTTGTGCTGATCCAGATATGTATCGTTTTCTATAAACATGTCATTTGTAATCATTTTTTCAACTACAGGATGACGTCCGTTTTTTATGTCTATTATTCCGCTTTCATTTATCTTTGGCTTGCAGTAATTATTCTGGCTGGCAACAAGCGCAAGCGAAGCAAAAACATCAATCTGTGCTATAGCTCTGGCTGTTTTCTGAATCCTTGAAACATTGCAGGAAATCTGTTTTCTTACATCACGAAACAGCTCATACTCAAGTGATGTGAGCCTGTCTTCAGCTCCAAGAATGGTATCCTCAAGCTCTTTAAGCTCCGGTGTTATGTAGCGCTCTGCATTGGTGAGTGTCTGTTTTCTCACGTAATAATCTGGAACCATATCCTTGAAGGAGTTTGTGACCTCAAGGTAATATCCGAACACTTTGTTATACTTGATTCTTAAGTTTTTGATGCCTGTTTTTTCACGCTCACCGGCTTCAAGCTCAGCAAGCCATGTCTTTCCCTTGGTTTTTGCGTCTCGAAGACGGTCAACCTCCTCGTTGTAGCCAGCCTTTATGATATCTCCGTCGCGCTGTGAGATAGGAGGCTCATCCTCAATAGATGAAAGTAAAAGCTCATATATATCCTTAAGCTCGTCGAACTCTTCATTAATCTCATCGGTAAGCTCACACGGTATGTCTGAAAGCTGCTGCTTTATTGGTGGAAGCATTTTTAAAGAATCCCTGAAGGCAATAAGGTCGCGCGGATTGGCTGACTGGTATGTGATTCTTGTGATGAGACGCTCAAGGTCATAAATAGGATTAAGGTATTCCCTGATCTCGTCTCTTGTTATTTCGTTTGCATTAAGTGCTTCGATAAGCTTCTGGCGCTTTATTATCTCTGCCTTTTCGATAAGAGGCTGCTCGACATAGGTGCGAAGCAGTCTTGCTCCCATAGCCGTACGTGTCTTGTCGAGTACCCAAAGCAGTGAGCCTCTCTTTTGCTTTTCACGAAGGGTATCTACAAGCTCCAAATTACGTCTTGATGAGCTGTCTATTATCATATATTTGCCTATTGAGTACGGATGAAGCTCAAGTATATTGTCGAGCGAGTTCATCTGCGTCTCATAAAGGTACTTTAACAGGGCGCCGGCAGCTATGACTCCACTCTCATAATCCTCAAGTCCCAGAGCATTTATTGTCTGTACGTGGAAATGTGAAAGCAGTGTCTCATTTGCAAGACCATCAGAAAAATACCATGAGTCTAGTGCTGAAACAGTAATTGATAATCTGTTTTTCATATCGTCAACATCTATTCCGCTCATGTAGAAGGCTTCATTACATATGATTTCCGATGGATTAAATCTGCTCACCTCATCTAACAGCTTTCTTTCCGTATCCACCTCTGTCGTAAAAAAATCACCTGTTGTGACATCACAGGTTGCTATGCCGTATTTGTCCTCAGTGTATACAATCGACATTATGTAATTGTTTTTTGCCTCATCTAAAGAAGCCATATCAGTGTTTGTGCCAGGTGTCACAACACGGATTACCTCTCGCTTTACGATTCCCTTTGCCTGCTTTGGATCCTCCATCTGCTCACAGATAGCTACCTTGTGACCGTTTGATACGAGTCTGTTGATATATGAGTCTGCCGCGTGAAACGGTATTCCACACATAGGAGCTCTTTCTTCAAGCCCACAGTTTTTGCCTGTGAGTGTAAGCTCAAGCTCCTTTGAAACCATTATCGCATCATCAAAAAACATCTCATAGAAGTCTCCTAAGCGATAAAATAAAATACAATCCTTATATTGTTCTTTTGTCTGCAGATAATGCTGCATCATTGGTGATACTTCTGCCACGAATATTTCCTCTCTTTATGTATATAAATATTATTCATGTGTATAAATATTATTTAAAATCCGGCCTATATTTTTTAATAATTGCTTCTGCGACCTTTATGCCGTCGATTGCCGCAGATGTAATGCCTCCCGCATAGCCTGCGCCCTCTCCGCAAGGGTAGACCCCTGAGATGTTGCTCTCAAAGGATTCATCTCTTTTTATGCGAAGCGGAGAAGATGTGCGTGTCTCCATACCGGACAAAATTGCATCTTTTCTGTCAAAGCCATGTATCAGATGACCAAAATGTTCCATTCCAAGCTTGAACGACTGCTCCATGTCAGCGTTCATCAGTCCGTTCAGCTTTGCAAAGACGGTGTTTCCCTTTGTACAGGAGCTAAAATCACCGTATGCTGTTGTTAATCTGTCATCACAGAAATCACCGAAAAGCTGCTGTGGTATTAAACCATTGCCTCGCTTATAATTTTCTGTCTCAAGCTTTTCCTGATATCTCACTCCGGCGAGGGCATCATCTGCTCCGAAATCCTTCGGCGAAACAGATACTATGATGGCACTGTTCGCATTTTTGCTGTTTCTGTCGTGATAGCTCATGCCGTTAACCACTGTGTGATTTTCGGTTGACGATGAGTTGACCACATATCCTCCCGGACACATGCAGAATGAATAGACTCCTCTGCCATTCGGAAAATTGGATGTGACCTTGTATGGGCTTGGCGGAAGTATGATTTTCTTTTGAATACCATACTGTGATTCATCTATCATGCGCTGCGGATGCTCCACGCGAAAGCCGACTGCAAAGCTCTTGCACTCCATATCAAAGCCTTTGTTGTAAAGCATATCAAATGTATCTCTGGCGCTGTGTCCGAGTGCCAGAACGCATACATCTGTCTTTATCTCACTATTACTGTTACTGTCAGAATCCGTGTAAACACTTAATAGCTTTTGGGAAACTATATCAAGATTGTTTACACAGGTATCAAATACAAATGTAGCACCTTTGTCAACCAAAAACTCACGCATATTGACAATTACTTCTGAAAGTACATCAGTACCAATATGTGGCTTGTTGTCATAAAGTATGGACGGATCTGCCCCAAATCGCACAAATGTCTCAAGCACAAGACGATTTCTGCCCGAAGGATCCTTTACGGATGTATTCAGCTTGCCATCTGAAAATGTTCCGGCACCGCCCTCACCAAACTGTACATTGCTTTTGGGATTAAGTATGCCGCTATCCCAGAATTTTTGTACATCGCAGGTTCTTTTCTCAACCCGGCTGCCACGCTCGATAACTATCGGGCGAAAACCTGCCTCTGCCAGTATATATGCACAAAACAAGCCGGCAGGTCCTGCCCCTGCAATAACAGGTCGCCTGTCAAGCGGTATATGGCCGCATGCAGGTATCATGTACTCTTTTTCTTTATATATGAGCACAGATGAGCTGGCTGCTCTTTTTACAATTGATTCTTCGCTATTTTTTGTATCCTCTATCTCTACAGCAACTGAATATGTATAGAACAGCTCAGGCTTTTTACGCGCGTCAAGTGATTTCTTTAGTATCCGGTATGTAAAGCCTGTCTTGGCATTGAGCTTAAGCATTTTTATTATTTTCTTTTTTAATGCCTCATCACTGTGCGTGACGGGGAGCTTTATCTGGTTAATTTTAATCATTTACTGCATTTCTCCTGCTATATATCCACTTGTCCATGCCCACTGCAGATTGTAGCCACCGCATATGCCGTCCACATCAAGCAGCTCGCCGCAAAAGTAAAGCCCCGGATGGATTTTGGACTCCAATGTGCGTACATCTATTTCCTTTGTATATATGCCGCCTGCACACACCTGTGCAAATTCGGCTCCTCTTGGCTTTTTTACCGAAACGGCTGTATGCTTTATTGAGCGGGTGAGACTTTTACAATCATCATCTGTCAACAGCCTTCCCTTTTTGTCAGGAGATACACCTGATTTGTGTATCAGCTCAAGAAGAAGCTTATTGTTTAAAAGTCCGTTAAGCATCTCATTTAACGAGCGGTTGTCTGTCGTTGTAATGCTTCTGTCCTTTATGTATCCATTAAGCTCATCATCACTAAAAGCCGGCAAAAAGTCAATTATCACCTCGACCCTTTGACCTTTATCGAGGGCTCTTGACATAAGACTTGAAATCTGAAAAACCGGGATGCCTGAGATGCCATAGTCAGCTAACTGCAGCTCCCCTGTATTTTGCTCTGTCATTTGACCGTCTATCACGGAAGCGACAGTGGCATCGCATCTGACACCTGTGATTTTTTTGAAATTTAGGCCATCACAGCTAAAGCCGCAAAGCGCTGGTAATGGCTTTTGGATATGGTGTCCGAGAGCTTCTATCTGTCGAAACAGGCTTCCGTCACTTCCAAGCTTTGGGGAAGCCGTAAGGCCACACGCTATAATAAGCCTTTTGGACTTAAAGCTGCCCTTGTCTGTTTGGATGCAGTAACCGGTCCGGTCATCTGTCTTCTTAGTTGCCGGATTAGCAGCAGACTTTGTGTCCTCAGCCGTAATCCTTGCAGTCTTGATTTCTGTAATACTAATGCCTGTTTTCACATCCACATGAAGCCTCATAAGTTCCATGCGAAAGGCTGCCACAACAGATGCAGCCTGTCTTGAATTTGGATAAATGTAGCCTGCATTGTCATATGCAGGTATTCCAAGTTCTTTAAAAAAACGTATTGTGTCTGCATAATTAAATTGCGACAACCCGTTTTTAATCAGCGCTTTACTGCCGTGAAACTTATTTACAGACATATCAGTGTTTGTGAAATTACATCTGCCGTTTCCTGTTGCAAGTATTTTCTTTCCTATATCATCCTTGTGCTCTAAAAGTGCCACACGTGCTCCCTTTGATGCAGCAACTGCTGCCGCCATCAGCCCGGATGCACCAGCACCTATTATAATTACATCGTACATATTCTTTCCCCTAACTGATTTATTTTAACATTAACTTGAATAGCTTTCAAGAAAATCGTACAAATCAGTTTCGTTAAAAAAGTAGAGTCCGTTTGTAACCTTATTTTTTGCTTCATCGGGCAGTTCTTCAAAATACACGCCTGTGTCAAAGTATTTTTCACTTGCAGTGGCGTTGTATACAGACAGCATTCCGGAGTCATTTTTGATGCAGTATTTTGCATTTTTAGCCTCATTTGATGTCAGAAGGCTTTCTTTTTCATTTTTTTCTTCTTTATCATTTTCATTTCTTTGTGCAATTATAGCAGCCTTGTCTGCAGCTCTTTGCGTATTGATTTTTTCTATCATAACAAGTGCAAGAAGAATTACAACAATAGTTAAAAAACAGATACTGATTTTGCTTTTCATATTATCACCTCAAAATCAGTATCTGTAAATTTTTGTTATTTATTCAATTTTATAATAAATGACATTTTTTTGCCACTTTTATGATAAGTGTGCCCTTTGGAAAATGTCTAAGCTCATCCTCAGTCAGTCCCTTGAGTAAAAGCAGCGCAACTGCATATGAGATAACCGCAATGATTGCAGCAAGAATGAAGGCGATAATCTCAATATGACAGGCCTTGTAAAGTATAAAGTATACTATATACGAAATAACTCCCATTATGAGCGAGCTGATGGCCGGTATGATAAAGGTCTTTTTTATTTCCTGCTTAAAGCCGCTGTACTTCTTTAAAGCCATGCTGTTCATAAAGCACATGAGCAATGCAAAAAACGTATTGGCAAGCACAACTGCATGTATATTGAGCCTGAATATGAGCATAAGCAGTATGAGTACTATGACATGCGCTACAATCGATATCGCAGCGTTGATTACCGGAACTTTGAGCCTGTCAATGCCCTGCAGCAGTCCGTTGGACAGAGTGGAAAGAGAGTAAAATACTACCGCAACCGCACCGACATACATCATAAGTGATGCCTCAGCATTTGTTGCACGTGTGCTTGAAAACAGTATATTAAATATAGGAAGTCCAAACACGGCAAGCCCTACTGCACATGGGAATGCGACAACCATGATAAAGCGTGTGGAAAGATTAATCTGTCCTCTCACTGCTTCCATATCGTCCCTGTGATATGCGCCTGTAAGCACCGGCACAAAGGATGCTGCCATAGCTGATGCTATGGATATAGGCACATTGATTAAAAGCTTGTACTTTCCGGTATATACACCCCACCATACGTCTATATCATTCTGAGTGTATCCCTGAAGCAGTGCAACCTGCTTGAATATACCCTGGTCGATAATACCACTGATATTGTAGATAGTAGTACTTAAAAGCACAGGAATAACCGTAATTACAAGAATCTTCATTGTGTAGCCAAATGAGCTCACCCTGACATTTCGTTCTCTTTTCATCTGCCTCTTGAACACCTTCATATAGATGGCAAAGATAAATACTACAAATAAAAGAGCCGCTACAGAGCCAAGCACTGTTCCAAGTGTACCACCGGCTGCACCATATGCAGCGGCATAGTGCTCCTTGTCACCAAGCACTGCGCCAATCCTTGTACCTGTACGGTATAGCACATATGCAGCCCATACACTGACTATGGCATTTACTATCTGCTCTATTATCTGTGAGACGGCACTCGGCATCATAGTACCCAGTCCCTGGAAAAAGCCTCTGATGACGCCGAGCACTGCAACTACCAAAAGCCCCGGAGCCAGTACTCTTAAAGCAAAAATACTGTATGGTGTGTTAAGAAGCGTTGTTGCAAAAAAATTGCCACCAAAAAACAGTATGAGTGCCACCGTTGTACCACTGATGGTTGCAAAAAGCAGAGCACACTTCAGTATCTGATACGTCGCAGTCCGCCTCTTTTTTGCCATCTGGGCTGAAACCATCTTTGATACGGCAAGTGGTAAGCTGTATGATGATATAATCAGCATGACATTATATATTTCAAAGGCTGTGGAATAATAGCCGATTCCGATATCGCCCAATATACGCTGCATCGGTATGCGATATATGAGTCCTATTATTCTGCTTATGATAGATGCTACGGCAAGTATAGAACCCTGTACTAAGGCATTGCTTGCCCCGTTATTTTTTTTAGCCATTTATAAATCCTCTGTTTCAATTGATAACCAGCTTAAATATTAGCGTGTTATACCTAAAGCGTCAAGTATTTTTCTCTGGTGCTCAGCCTCATCAGCCTCCATGTGGTCATATCCGAACAGATGAAGCATGCTGTGTGTAATCAGAAAGGCAAACTCTCTTTTTTCGCTGTGTCCGTATTCTAAGGCCTGCTCCTTTACTTTGTCGACGGATATGATAATGTCGCCTAGCATGACCTCTCCTGTATCAGGATTGAAATCATCCTCATTCTCATCTGAAAGGAAAGAAAAATCTCCGGGTGTTTCATATGAAAGCATCGGAAAAGACAGTACATCTGTAGGCCTGTCTATCTGTCTGTACTCCTTATTGATGGCATGTATCCCTTCATTGTCTGTCAGTGTCAAATTAACCTCCGCCTCATACGGAAAGCTCTCGTGCTCAAGTGAAGCAGAAACAACAGCTTCTGCGACCTTTTCATAATCAAAATTAAAATTGCATTCTACTTCTTTTTCGATAAAAAAACTCATTTAAGCAGCTCCTCCTTTGTAAGATAGTCTCGTATTTTTAAAAAGTGATTCATGGAAAGCCCTGATTCATCATACATTCCTGAGCTTGACAGCTCATTTAATGTCTGGATAATAAGTATTTCGTGATTCCATTCACTGTCTGCCACATCGTTTTTGATATGATCAAGCCTTACTATTAAAGCATCGACCATATGGATGAGTGCGGATTCAGGGGTCTGTGGGTGTCTTAGTTTGCCATAGTACTCATAGAGTATATTGGTCAGCTTTTCAGGAAAATGCATGGCTAATGCCTGTTCTACTCCTTCCATGACGCTTTTATGCTTCTGCCACTGCCCTATGCGGTAATAAAAGCCTCCTGCTGCGCATAGCGCAGTGTCCAGTCCTGCAGCCTTTGCAGCCTTTATGGCAATCGTCGATACGAAATTGCCATGATTGTATTCAGAGAAATTGTTCTTTTTAAGCTGCTTTACAGCAGGAAAATCCTCCTCTATTATTGCTATAAGCCTGTCATTTGTTTCATCAGCGCTAAGTGGCTTAAATACCCTGGCACAAATGATGCCGATAAGCGAAACAATCATGCCGCTTACAGCTCCGGCAATAATAACGGAAACAGAAAACTCCTTTGTTGACATATAATAGAATATGCCCGGTGTCACAATGCTCATACTGATTATGATCAGATATATACATATCTGAAGCTTGTCCTCCTTTAGCATCTTTGCAAGGATAGCACCTGTGATTACAAGAAGCAGCTCACATACGAGCTCAAAGCAGTCGCCGGATACAGTGATTGAAAGCAATATACAAAAATAAGTACCGCTTATAAATGCCAGAAACTCATTGCCAATCAGACAAAGCAATATAGGAAAAATCATCACCGGCCTGCTGTACAGTGGCATAAAACCGCTTATGATACACACTATAGAGCAAATGATAAACGCAAACGTAAACCTAAGATAATCGGTTCTTGAGTTGTTCGACAGCTGCAGTGTGTTCCGCTCGTACTCAAGCTCAAATAAAAGCAGCATATAAAATATGATATCTAAAAAACCCATGCATATCCACTCATCCGGATATACATCACCAAGCAGACACAGCACAAATGAAAGAGCTAAGATTGATATAAAAATTGATATTAGTGATACAACCCTTCTCAATTGCTCTTCCTCTGCTTTCTTACAGTCTTTGCAGTCTGCTTATTTTCATAATCATCATAAGCCTGAACAATTTTTTGTACAAGCGGATGACGCACGACATCCTTGCTTGTCAGATTGCATATGCCTATATCATCTATTTTTTTAAGCACCCTAAGTGCCACATCAAGCCCTGATTTTGCTCCCGGTGCAAGATCCTTTTGTGTCGCATCACCTGTCACGACAACCTTTGAGCCAAAGCCGATTCGTGTAAGAAACATCTTCATCTGTGCAGGTGTTGTATTCTGTGCCTCATCAAGTATGATAAATGCATTGTCAAGTGTACGGCCTCTCATGTATGCAAGAGGAGCCACCTCAATAAGGCCCTTTTCCATGTTGCGCTGAAAGCTCTCAGCTCCCATTATCTGATAAAGAGCATCGTACAACGGTCTCAAATATGGGTCAATCTTGCTCTGCAGATCTCCCGGCAGAAAGCCAAGC
>OGOS01002474.1_pt1 | contig 9967 bp, 10 predicted proteins | sample 1552701 | NCBI WGS metagenome assembly OGOS01 (sample SAMEA2580128, study PRJEB22360) | human gut metagenome | biome: human gut; feature: human-associated habitat; material: faeces | place: Denmark | collected 2008/2010
TCATAGTCATAATTTCTTATATTAAACCGCATAACATCAGCGCAGGCGGTAAGGATTTTCGTGATTTCCTGCTTTTCCGAAACTGACAGCTCATTTACTCTGTTCGTAAAAGGGTAATCTGCTATGATTTCATCATTCGTTTTTGTGGGCATGGCAAAGACGGTATTGAACATAAGTGTAAGGATTGGTATAAAAAACAGTATTTTCTTCATAGAAAACCACGCCTTTCTCGATTTTTTTAACTAATAGTTACTTCATAAAAATATTATTTCCGAAAATTCGATTTTTTTTCGCATTTTCTATTAAAAAATTCAAAAATATATGTTATAATAAAAATATCATACTAAAAAGGGGAATATTAATAATGATAAACGAAGTACAGGAAATATTGATTAATGAAAGCGAAATTCAAGAGAAAGTAAAATATTTGGCTGAGCAAATAAATAAAGATTATGCCGGTAAGGATATTGTACTTATGATTATCCTAAAGGGCAGTGTTGTTTTTTCGGCTGACCTTATGCGTTATCTTAACGTAAACGTTTCGCTTGACTTTATGCAGGTTTCAAGCTACGGAAGTTCGTCTGTTTCCGGTGAATTGAAGATTTTGAAAGACGGACAAATTGACGTAAACGGTAAAAATGTAATTATTGCGGAAGATATTATTGACAGCGGAAATACGCTAAGCGCACTTGTAAAGCTTCTAAAAAAGAGAGGTGCAAACGTTGAAATCTGTACACTTCTTTCAAAGCCTGCAAGACGTGAAACACAGGTTGACGTTAAATACGAAGGTTTTGAAATTCCTGACGAATTTGTTGTCGGCTACGGTATGGACTATGACGAAAGATTCAGAAATTTGCCATACATCGGTATACTAAAGAGAGAAGTGTACGGAGGCTGATATGAAAGCACTGCTTGTTGCAGTTAATGCAAAATATATTCATACTTCGCTTAGTGTACGAACGCTTAAAGCATACGCAAATTCTGATAATGTTGAGATGGCGGAATACACGATTAATGAGAGAGTAGAGGACATACTGCGTTCGATTTTTTTGAAAAAAGCGGACGTGGTTTTGTTTTCGTGCTATATTTGGAATATTGATTATGTGACTGATATTGCACGCGAGTATAAAAAGCTTTGTCCGTCAGTGCCGATATGGGTTGGAGGCCCTGAGGTGTCTTACGAGGTGGAGGCATTTCTGCGGGAAAATCCATACATAGACGGTGTGATGATAGGCGAGGGAGAGGATACCTTTAGAGAGCTGTGCGGTTACTATGCGCATAAAAGAAAGCTGAGTGATATTGCAGGCATTGCCTTCAGAAAAAACAGCACAGGTAATAGTACAAGTGTGAACAACATAGGAGGCAATAAAGCCGGTGAAATAGTATTCACAAGTCCACGCCCAATCAAAAACATGAGTGAAATCCCATTCTGCTATGATACTCTCGATGATTTTTCAAACCGCATCATCTACTACGAGAGCAGCAGGGGATGCCCGTTTTCGTGCAGCTACTGTCTGTCATCGGTGGATAAGACACTGCGTTTTAGGGATACCGAGATTGTCAAAAAGGAGCTTAAGTTTTTCATAGACCAGAAGGTGCCTCAGATTAAGTTTGTGGACAGAACCTTCAACTGCAATCATGCTCATGCCATGGAGCTGTGGCGCTTTATAAAGGCGAATGACAATGGTGTGACAAACTTTCACTTTGAGATATCGGCGGATCTGCTGAATCAGGAGGAGCTTGAGCTGATTTCTGATATGAGACCGGGGCTTATACAGCTTGAAATCGGTGTGCAGTCCACCAATGATGTCACGATTAAGGAGATTCACAGGACTATGAAGCTTGAGAGGCTTAAGGAGGTTGTGAGGCTCATTCAAAGCGGCAACAATATCCATGAGCATCTGGATTTGATTGCAGGGCTGCCATATGAGGACTATGACAGCTTTGGGCGTTCCTTTGATGAGATTTATGAGCTTAAGCCAAACCAGCTGCAGCTTGGATTTTTAAAGGTACTCAAGGGTTCGTATATGTTTGAGCATGCCGCGGAATATGGTATTGTCTACCATGATAAGCCACCGTATGAGGTAATGTCCACAAAATGGCTTTCGTTTGATGATGTGATAAAGATTAAGCGCGTCGAGGATATGCTTGAGGTGTATTACAACAGCGGACAGTTTGAGATTACGATGAAGCTCATGGAGTGTATTTTTGACAGTGCGTTTGAGTTTTTTCAGGAGCTTGGAGATTTTTATGAGGCAAACGGCTATTTTGGAATGAGCCATTCGCGCATCAGAAGGTGTGAGATACTGCTTGAATTTCTGGCTTTATACCTGCATGGCTGTGACAACGATGCTATGACTTCTGTGGTATTATCCGAAAATGCCGGAGATAGAGATAATACTGATTTTGACGAAAATGCCATAGATAGAGATAATACTGATTTTGATGAAAATGAGCAGATTTATAACATGATTCAGGAGTCACTCATTTTTGATTTGTACTATCGTGAGAACTGCAAGAGCCGCCCGAGGTGGGCCACAGATATAGGAAGCTTCAAGCATATGACACATGCATACTGTAAAAATGGAAAGCTGTCGCATGTGGAGCCGTTCCACTATATTTTTCCTGACAAGCACACGCGCAAGCTGGATGAACTGCCAAAGTATCATAAGGAGCCGGTGTGGGCGCTTTTCCACTACGACATGAGAGACCCGCTTGATCACCAGGCGCTGGTGGAGTATATAAAATAACAGTAACGCGATATGGCTATAGCGGAGTATATAAAATAGCAGTAAAGCGATATGGCTATAGCGGAGTATATAAAATAGCAGTAACGTGAAATGACTATAGTGTTAAAAGCCGGGAAGGTTTACGGACTAAGAAAAATGAGCAACATAGATAATATAAAAAATTACACGGTGATTGACCTGGAAATGACAGGTCTTTCAGCTAAAAATGACAAGATAATAGAGATAGGTGCGGCACGTGTGAGGGGCGGCGAGATAGTGGATACGATATCCACACTGGTAAATCCGAAGCAGCATATTCCACAGCGTGTGCAGGAATTAACGGGAATCACCGACAGTGATGTGGAAAACGCGGCAGATATGGATGAGGCTGTGGATAACCTGCTTGATTTTATCGGGGATGATATCATACTCGGGCAGAATGTGACCTTTGATTACAGCTTTTTAAAGCAGTGGGCGGTAAATCACAAGAGAACCCTCTCGCTGAATGCATATGATACTCTGAAAATAGCCAGAAAATGTCTGCCTGCTGAGCAGTCAAAGAAGCTGGAGGATTTGTGCGAGTATTTTGGTGTAAGTAGGAAAAATGCCCACAGGGCGCTCGATGATGCGATAGAGACAAAGCAGATATTTGAAAAGCTGCTTGCACTGATGGATGAAAAGGGTGAGCCGGTGGAGTCAAAGCCGCTTGTATACAAGGCAAAAAAACAGACACCAGCCACGGCACATCAGGTCAGACAGCTAAGGGAGCTGATGGCTGAGTATGGGATAGCAGATATCATATCGTGGGACAACCTGACCAGAAGTCAGGCCTCAAGGCTGTACGATGAATATCGCAGTAAGTACATTAATAGGTGTGTGGATGGCTCGGAATAACTTTCAATACAATAAGTTATAATACAATAAGCTATAACGTAATTTAATTACCGGCCGAGGCGACATCAGCCTGTAGGCTCTCAAGCATAGAAACGATTCCATCCCTTGAAAGAGAATTGAGCTGCTTTGCTTTCTCGATAAGCTCCGCAAGCCGGTCGGCTTTTGACATGCTGATGAAGGCGTTGGCTAACAGACTGTATACGTTCTTTGAATCGGCACCCTGCTCCACTGCAAGCTCAAGCAGTTCATTGCCTAGTGATTCATAGCCTGCTTCCGTAAGCCTATTGTAATAGTCCGGCAGCATTGAAACAAATTTTGTGAAATTATCATCATATTCAGACAGCTTTTTAAAATTGAGAATGCCATATTTAAGCTTTAAATCAGTGTTTGTCATTCCGGTGAGATTGACAAGGGTTTTATCCCTTAAATCATTTATTTTATCATTATTTAATGGAAAAAACTTTTCCGGTATGGTAATATAACACAGGTCAGTGGTATCTCCGCGGAGGGTTGAGTTGGACTTACGCTCCTTTTCCCAGAACTCCTCGGTGACCTTTGCCTGGGCAGAATCAGCCCTCTTTATGGCAAAAGTAATCACTGCAATAAATAAAATGAATAAAATTAGACAAATTGGAATCATATGTTGGAAAATCCTTTCTCATATATGAAAATAGTATAACTCATTTTTGAACAGAGGTGAATAGTATGTACGATTTTAATAAAAAAAGAAATCAGAAGGTGGTTGCTATAGTGATAATAGTGGTTATAGCAGCGATGCTTGTGACAACATTTGTGTCAAGTCTTGTATAGCTTTTCTTGAAATATGGAAAAAATATGATAATATGATATAAAATGCAGTTCAGTTAAGCGGATGACAGGGGCGCTTTTAACAGCCTCAGGAAAAGGAATCGGAAATGAAGATTAATAAAAAAGCATTATTACTGGGTACAATGGCATTTGTGCTTGTGGCAGCATCAGGCATGGTAAGTGCATATGCAAGCGGTTCGTCAGGCACAAAGAAGGCAAAGGTACAGACAATTACAGAGGGTGTGTGCATTGGCAGTGTGGATGTAGGCGGTATGACAAAGGAAGAAGCAAAAAAAGCAGTTGATGCCTATGTTGACAGCATAAAGGATACATCCTTTTCATTAAAGGGTGCCAATGGTTCATTTGATGCAACAGCACAGGAAATGTCTGTTTCGGCGGACACTGATGCAGCGGTGGACGATGCTCTTTCAGTGTGCCATGAGGGCAGCCTGATTGACAGATTTGTGGAGTCAGAGGAGCTCAAAAAGGGCAATGTTGCCGTCAATATGTATCTGTCGGTTGATAAACAAAAGACCGCAAAGATGATTTATGATAAGAGCGACGAGCTCAATATAAAGGCAGTTGACAATTCGCTGCAGAGAAACGGCGACAGCTTCGATTTTGTTCCGGGACAGGAAGGCAAAGAGGTCGATGTGGTAAAATCAGTCTATGCCATAAATGACTTTTTGCAGAATAGCTGGGATGGCTCGGCGAATGAGATAGAGCTGGTCACAAATACGGTTCAGCCGAGGGGGTCAAAGGAAGAGCTCTCAAAGATTAAGGATAATCTGGGAGGCTTTTCTACCGATTTCAGCAGCTCGGCAGCAGGGCGTGCAACCAATGTAAAGAACGCATGCAGCCTGATAAACGGCAGTGTCATATATCCGGGGGAGCAGTTCTCGGTTTACGAGGCTATCAGCCCTATCACAACTGACAACGGCTATCAGATAGCAGGCGCATATGAGAACGGTCAGGTAGTTGACTCGGTAGGTGGAGGTGTGTGTCAGGTTGCGACCACTCTCTACAATGCGGTTATAAGGGCTGAGCTTGAGATAGTGCAGCGCTACAACCATTCCATGATAGTAAGCTATGTAAAGCCATCTGACGATGCGGCAATTGCAGGAACCTACAAGGATCTTAAGTTTAAAAATAATCTGGACAATCCGGTGTATATAGAGGGCTATTGCAGTGGTGGAGTCATCACATTCAATGTGTACGGAGTGGAGACGAGACCGGCAAACAGGGAAATTTCCTTCAGGAGTGAGACGATTTCCGAGGAGGATCCGGTCACGCAGTTTAAGTTTGATGCAGGTCAGCCGGTCGGTTATTTCAACACCGAGCAGTCTGCGCACAAGGGAGTGACCGCAAGGCTATGGAAGACGGTCACAGTTGATGGAACAGTGCAGAGTGATGAGGTATTCAACAACAGCAAGTACAAGTCATCACCGAAAATCGTGACGGTTGGTACGGCAGGAGCATCAGCGGAGGTTGTTGCGCAGCTTCAGGCGGCAGCAGCGGCTAATGATGAGGGCTCGGTTAAATCTATTGCTGCGTCCGCGGCAGCAGCGGTTCAGGCAGCACAGACTCAGACACAGGACCCAAATGCGGCAGGGCAGACACAGGGTGCGCAGACCCAGACTACAGATCCGAATGCGGCAGGGCAGACACAGGGCACGCAGCCGCAGCCGACAGACCAGAATGCAGCAGGGCAGGCACAGGGCAGCCAGACACAGCAACCGGCAGGACAGACGCAGTAAATGCCCGCAGGTAGTTGTTTTTGATGTAGTTATTTGCAATCAATGCACCGGGCTGCAACAGTATACACAGCATATTATTATTAGGAACAGGAAAACACATGAAAAACGGTAAAATATCAGAGTCGGTTTTAAAGCGCTCTGTCTTAAAACAACTTCATACCAAAAGCGACAGAATACTTTTTAAACCGGCAGTAGGTGAGGACTGTGCGGTGATTTCCATGCAGGCAGGTGGCCAAACCAAGTTAGTTACTGCTACCCAGACGTTCACGCTTGATGTATCGGATAAGCATGTGCGTGCTAACTGCGCAGTTTATGATGCATTGAACAATATTTATGCCATGGGGGCAGGTCCTATTGGGATAGAGCTGGCACTGCTTGTACCTACCACAGAAAACGAAGCCGTGCTTCGTGAGACAGTGAGAGCGATTGATGCTGTATGTGAGGAAGCAGGCATTGTGGTGCTTGGCGGGCATACACAGGTGAGCCGTGCGGTGAAGAATATCGTGGTGACAGTTACAGCAATAGGTGAGGCCTATGAGCAGGCGCTTACACCATCATCGGCAGGCATGGACGTAATAGTGACAGGATATGTGGGGCTTGAGGGCACCGCAATTCTTGCAAATGAGAAAAGAGCCGAGCTTGAAACGAGATTTTCCAAGGCATTTATAGATAAATCAGCAGCATATATAGACCATATTTCCACTGCAATGGAGGCCGCATCCGCGATTGGCGCCGGTGTGGCGGCAATCCATGACGCTTCGCAGGGAGGCATCTTTGGAGCACTCTGGGATATGGCAGAGGCTTCGGGAATTGGTCTTGACATCGATTTAAAGAAGCTCCCTATCAGGCAGGATACGATTGAAATAAGTGAATTTTTTGACATAAACCCGTATAAGCTTTTGTCAGGAGGAAGTCTGATAATCATAGCTGCAGATGGTACCCGCGTGGTCAGAGAGCTTGAGAAAACAGGACAAAATGCTGTTATAGTCGGTGCCACAACCGATTCAAACGACAGAGTGCTGATTTCCGGCGAGGAGAGACGATTTTTGGAGACTGCCCAGACTGACGAGATATACAAGGTTTTCAACTAATATATTTGAATCAGGAGAATATATATCATGAGAGAAAAGATATTAACATTTATAGAGAAAAACAGCAGGATAAACCTTAAGGAGCTTGCAATCATGCTTGGTGTGGATGAGGCAAGTGTGGCAAACGAGATTGCTGCTATGGAACAGGAGAATGTCATCTGCGGATATCACACACTGATTGACTGGGACAAGGCAGGCCTTGAGAAGGTCACAGCCATGATAGAGGTCAGAGTGACACCACAGCGCGGCATGGGCTTCGACAAGATTGCCGAGCGTATATACAACTATCCTGAGGTGAAGTCTGTATACCTTATCTCAGGCGGCTTCGACCTCATGGTCACACTCGAGGGCAAGACTCTGCGCGAGGTATCACAGTTTGTGACAGATAAGCTTTCTACACTGGATCAGGTACTTTCGACAAAGACAAACTTTATTCTGAAGAAATACAAGGACCATGGAACTATCATGGCGGCACCTGTAAAATCCGATGAAAGGGGAATTATGTCATAATGAGAGACCCTTTATCCAGTACAATAAAGACTATCCAGCCATCGGGCATCCGTAAGTTTTTTGATATAGTGAGTGAGATGAAGGATGCGATATCGCTTGGAGTAGGTGAGCCTGATTTTGACACACCGTGGCATATCAGGGATGAGGGCATATATTCCCTTGAAAAGGGACGCACCTTCTACACCTCAAATGCCGGACTCAAGGAGTTAAAGGTTGAGATTGCAAGATATCTCGACAGAAGATACGGCATGACATATGATTACAACAAAGAAATCATGGTAACTGTCGGTGGCAGCGAGGCTATAGATATCGCACTGCGCGCCATGCTCGATGCGGGAGATGAGGTGATTATCCCACAGCCAAGCTATGTTTCATATGTGCCATGTACTGTGCTGGCAGGTGGCACACCTGTGATTGTGGAGCTCAAGGAGGAAAATGATTTCAGGCTGACAGCCGAGGAGCTTGAGGCTGTTATCACTCCAAAGACAAAGATACTTATCATGCCTTTCCCTAATAACCCTACAGGCGCTATCATGGAAAAAGCAGACCTTGAAGCAATTGTTCAGGTGGTTAAGGTGCATGATCTGTTTGTGATAAGTGACGAGATTTATTCAGAGCTTACATATGTGGATAAGCATGTGTCTATAGCATCGTTTCCGGGAATGAAGGAGCGAACAGTGCTCATAAACGGTTTTTCCAAGGCTTATGCCATGACAGGCTGGAGGCTTGGATATGCGTGTGCACCTGAGACCATTTTAAAGCAGATGCTAAAGATTCATCAGTTTGCAATCATGTGTGCGCCGACCACGAGCCAGTATGCGGCTGTCGAGGCTATGAAAAACGGCGATGAGGATGTTGCACAGATGAGGGATGAATACAACGGCCGCAGACGCTATGTGCTTCACCGCTTTAAGGAGATGGGGCTTAAGTGCTTTGAGCCTTTCGGGGCCTTTTATGCGTTCCCAAGCATCAAGGAGTTTGGCATGACATCCGATGAGTTTGCCACAAAGCTTCTAAATAGCAAGAAGATTGCCGTGGTTCCGGGAACTGCATTCGGAGAGTGCGGTGAGGGCTTTTTACGTATATCATATGCATATTCGCTTGATGATTTAAAGGAGGCGCTCGGCCGCATTGAGGAGTTTGTCACAGAGCTTCGCGCCGGGATGGATAATAAATAGTTTAAATTGACAGGAGACAAAATGGCAAAGCTGAACATAGTGTTACATGAGCCGGAAATTCCGGCAAATACAGGAAATATCGGAAGAACCTGCGTCGCGACAGGCACGAGGCTTCATCTTATAGAGCCGCTTGGATTCTCACTTTCAGAGAAGGCACTAAAGAGAGCCGGAATGGATTACTGGAAGGACCTCGACGTCACCACATATGTGGACTGGGAGGATTTCCTTGAGAGAAATCCGGGCGCAAAGATATATTATGCGACAACAAAGGGCAGACATGTGTACTCTGATGCTCATTTTGAGCCAGACTGCTATATTATGTTTGGCAAGGAAAGCGCAGGCATTCCGGAGGAGATACTAAAGGAGCATCCGGATGAGTGCATCAGGATACCGATGATAGGTGAGACAAGGTCACTTAATCTGTCAAATTCAGTAGCTATCGTGCTCTACGAGGCATTGAGACAGAATAATTTTGATCATATGAGGCTTGAGGGAGAGCTTCATCACCTGAGCTGGGATGACTAAATCAAGCGGCAAAGCGCATATTTTTGGCAGCTATTTGGGCTTTAACAGCTATGATAATTGTAAATACGGTAGATTTTTAGGAAAAAGAAATGGGCATAATTAAAACAAGCAAATTAGTACATGAATTTATACGAAGAGACGAGGAAGGCAATGTAGAGTCAATCACTACAGCACTCGACAACGTAAACCTCGACATAAAAGAGGGACAGTTTATTGCAATCCTCGGTCACAATGGTTCAGGAAAATCTACACTGCTTAATATCGTAGGAGGCATTGACACGGCAGATTCCGGCAGTGTTACCGTAGCAGGCGAGGTTATGCAGAGCATGAACGACAGGCAGCTGACAGAATACAGAAGAAAGCATTTAGGCTATGTATTTCAGGCATATAATCTGGTGCCTGTACTAAATGTATACGAAAACATCGTGCTTCCAATCGAACTGGATGGCGGTAAAGTCGATAAGGAATTTGTAAAA
>OGOS01002484.1_pt1 | contig 9929 bp, 7 predicted proteins | sample 1552701 | NCBI WGS metagenome assembly OGOS01 (sample SAMEA2580128, study PRJEB22360) | human gut metagenome | biome: human gut; feature: human-associated habitat; material: faeces | place: Denmark | collected 2008/2010
AGCTGGTGAACTCGAAACTGTCGGAGCTCTTCTGCGAACGGCCGGCTGCGGGACGGCCTTCCATTTCATGGATGTGCTTGAAGCGCGTGGTGTTGCTGTAGTACTTGGTGTGCGTGCCGTTCGAGATAATGAAGATCTGGGCGTACTCATAGAGTCCCGATCCGCCCCAGAAGCTGTCGCGCTGGTAACGGTTGATCTGGTTGAACGCCTCCTTGATCGCCACGCCCCGTCGCTTCAGCTCGATCTGCACCAACGGCAGGCCGTTGACCAAAATCGTCACATCATACCGGGTCGGGTGGCTGCCTCCCTCCTCCTCGAACTGGTGAAGCACCTGGAGGCGGTTGCTGTGAACATGTACCTTGTCGATGAGACGAATGTTCTTCGTCGTGCCATCATCACGGTTCAGGATCTGGATGTTGTCTTCCTGGATCAGCCGGGTCTTGTCCTCGATGCCCGCCGTCGAAGAGGCGATGACCTCGTGGAAGAAATGCGACCACTCATTGTCGGTGAACCGGACATCGTTCAGCTTCTCAAGCTGGGTGCGCAGGTTTGCGATCAGTTCGGATTCCGTATGCGCGGAAAGTCGTTCATAGCCCTGGGATTCGAGGATTCGCAGCAGTTCCTCCTCCAGATCCGCTTCGCTCTGGTACGCGGTCTCACGACCGTGGTCAGGCTCGTATTCGGCCACCACGGTGCTTTCCGCCCCCTCGACCACGAGCTTGTACGACTTGCCACCATCCGGCAGATCCATATCCGACCGCTCCGTCATCATGGGCTCCTTCTTCATCCGTATTTATCCGCCATCCTACTCAAAGGAATCCGGATCCCGCAGCGCATATGGGATTCCTGGACCCTGCGGCTTATTCCCAATGCAGGGCCGTCCTGATTCCAGAAGCGTATGTCTCATTCGAGTCGAGGAAGCGACGAATCACCATGGCGTAGTCGTCGTCGCCCTCGATATTCCGTACAAGATACATGAGCGCAAGCAGCGACGACGCCACGGACTTCCCGCCGTATTCGAAATCAGCGAACGCCGTTTTCATGTCACGCGTCATAGGCGACGGGATGACCATCTCCCGATGCCACAATCTGGCATGATGCGAGCACAGATTACGCAGATAAACCATGGCATGCACGACCTCCGAGGAAGTCCGCAGATTGGTGCGCAATCCGACCGATCTGTACAATTCCCTGAGCGCCCTGGCATCCGCGTGCAGGGAAAGCATCCGGGAAAGCGTATCGAACGGGAACGTCTCGACGGCCGCCCACACGGGCACCGGTCCGCCTTTGCGCCGGTAATGTCGCATGCATACCTCATTGGACATTCCCATCCATTTGCTCATGTTGCGTAGCAGATTGTCGCGCAACAGTTCGCCGCGTTTGCTGCGCACGCTCTGATAGGATTCGGGATCCATATACGTGTAGGCATTGCCGTCTGATGCCAACAGGTACGCGAACCTCGAACGCAGGGTGAGTTCCACCTTCGCGGTGCCCCTGAGGATGATGTTGCGTAGTTCCTCGTCCATCGTGTAGGGAATGAGGAAGTCAACGTCCTGGGTGCCGGGCCTGTACCTGTTGTCGCCAACTGCCGGGTTGACTTGGAATGGGCGGAAATAGCCCGAGAGACGATAGTAATTGCAGTCAAAGAGCACCCGCCGCAGCTCTGCCTCATCCGTGATCACCAGGCCTCGCTCCGACATCAGGGCGATCATCTGGTCGATGGTCTTCGCGGGCTTGGATTCCGCCCCGATATGAGAAGAGCCCCCTGGTTTGAGCACTGTGAGTAGGCTTAGGGAGCTGCTGTTATCTGCCATGTTAGTCGTGTCCTCACATTTTGAAAAATCTGCGGCGCGTCCCAACCATGCTATGTATCCCCATAGTCCGGCAGCCGACCATACACCAACTCGACCGTTTTCCACGATGGGACGTCACACGGCCAGTGCGTCGAATGACAGCAGACGGTCCCGGTAATACTCATACTGCTTGCGACGGGCCTCAATCTCGGCGGGAAGGCCATCAGTAAGGGAGGTCGTGAGGGCATAAAATTTAGTGAGCATTTCAACGATTCGCGACAAATAATCTTCCGATGGAACAGGAACGGCAATTGTCTCCATTCTCTGTTTTGTCAGTTTCGGCTGTGCGCCTTTGGTGATATATGGCTCTAAGGAAATAGAATTCAAATACATTTCAACAAGTTGACGCAAATTAGCATTTTCGATTCGCAAAACGTGCGCATGGTTATTAATCCAATTCCGTCCACTGATTTGATATGCAATTGGCATAGATCGAGCGAGGAGATTTGCTCCGTCTTCGGACAAAAGAAGGTAGTCGCCTTCGTGCGTAAATCCATCAACGTAATCTACCACTCCAGACGCTCCATAATATGGCGTTTTACCGGCAATTCGCTTTTCTTTCTTAATCGGCTTCCTGCTTTTATCGCAGTTTTCTGAAATTTCCGATAATGGAATCCATCTAATAGATGGGCAGTCTCGAATTAGTTGGTCGCGGTAATAGGCATACTGCTTCCTCCGCGCCTCCAGCTCCGCCTCCAGCTCCGCCTCCAGCGAGCTAAACGAATCCAAAATTCGAACGATCTCCTCCTGTACCGGCAATGGAGGAACGGGAACGACAATTTTTGCCAAGTCATCCTTCTTGATTTCCATTACCTTGGTTCCATGCACATATGCGCGCTTACGCTGAAAGAAATCCAGCGTTTGGAAATAGTAAGAAAGATACTTCGCATTCTGATGATGTCTAACAACAATTGAATGGCCGCCAGTCACAATGTCCGATCCACCCAGCCAGGCAACTGCTTTACATACATCCTCAAGATTTTCGCTAGTGGCTGTCACAATCAAATCATTTGGATGGACCTTGAGGAGTTTGTCTGCGAGCTTCTTGTCTACGAACGAAATGGTCTGAGACGTAAAAGTATCGTATCGCGTATAAATCTGACCATAATGGATGCATCCAATGCCTTTGTCCGTAAAATCCTTCTTTTGCAGGCCATTCCCCCGGTATAACTTCGCAATAGCACCCAGAGGCTTGCGTTCAACCCCATTCGGACAATATTCCGCGATCAAATCGTCAATCCTGCTCATTGCTAGTTCCCTCAATTCCTGAATATGCATTTAGATAATCTGACCGCTCACAAAACACTAGATTCCAGTTGCCATCATTAAAAGCAACCTCATTGAAATCTTTGAGCTGCTTATAGCTGACTGATCTTTTCTCAAAGGTATGTTGACCGTCATCCGTTAAGATGACCGCGACCTGCGAACTCAACGGATAGTACAAAGTCGTCAAGTTACCAGTTATGACCGTACGAACTGGTTTATCTATGCCAATGAACGGGTGCCCCGATGAGGTCGTCAATACGAGCATGCTGCAATCTCGCAGATATTCCACGGCCTTATACAGTGAGGAAGAACGAACAAATTTCTCATCCTTACTGATGATTCCTGGCAGTATTTGCACCCACAAGGAAATCTGCTTAGCTATCGCTTCAGGGACAAATGTCAGCGTTTCGTCAAATTCTTCTTCCGATTGTGTTTCACGGTAAAGTTCTTTCAATTTTTCGCTTGAGCCTAAGTCCAGCTCACGCATTGTTTCAAGCACGTCTTCTGCGCGGTTCTTCGCATATCTCACCGATTCCGGGCTGCGGGAAACAATATGGGGAATGAAAATTGAAACGAAGCTCACCAATCGATCCAAATCGTCATCCTCAAGACGATCACTCGGTCTCATGCTTGATACGGCATGCAGGAACCATTCAAGCTGCCCGCGGAGATTGTCTTCCACTGAGGACAGCGATTTTTCGATGTAATTAGGGAAGTAATAGTCTCCGCTTTCTCCTGATGGGCAGGCCGTCTCATACAAGCGGTTCTGCACGCCTACGTTTTCCACACGGGCGTGTCTTACCACTCGATTCTTTTCTGCTCGCGTGACGTATGAAATCTTTTCTTTATCATCCACAAAATGGCGCAGAAAAAACCGAGGCAGATAGTGCTCCCTCGTGGTTCCGATCTTTCCGATTGTGGGTATCATCTGTCGGTCGCTCACATCAGTTTTCCAAATCCGCGACGATGGCGTCGATCTGAGCACGAAGTTCGTTCTCTCGTGCCACAATGTCGGAGATCTGCCGGTTGAGTGCGGCGATGTCGATCTTCTCTCGCGTGTCTTCGGGCTGCACGTAGCCGCTGACCGACAACACGTAATCGTTCTTGCGGATGTCTTCAAGCGAGGCGACGGCGGAGAAATGCTCAACAGGTTCGCGTTTCGCATAGACATCCATGATCGCGGCGATGTCGTCGGGCGAAAGCTGGTTTTGGTTGCCGACGTGCACGAACCGTTCCGACGCGTCGATGAACAACACGCTGTCATCGGTCTTCGATTTCTTAAGCACGATGATGCAGGTGGCGATGGAGGTGCCGAAGAACAGGTTCGGCGGCAGCTGGATCACCGCGTCGATGAAGTTGCCCTCCAGCAGATATTTGCGGATCTTCTGCTCCTTGCCACCGCGATAGAGCACGCCGGGAAACTCGACGATGGCCGCGGTACCGTCGGCCGCCCGCCAGGAGAGCATGTGCATGGTGAACGCCAGATCAGCCTTCGACTTCGGCGCAAGCACACCAGCCGGGGCAAATCGCGGATCGTTGATGAGCGTGGGGTTGTCGTCGCCCTCCCACTTGGTGGAGTAGGGCGGGTTGGACACGATCACCTCGAACGGTTCGTCGTCCCAGTGCTGGGGATTGATCAGCGTGTCACCGTAGGCAATGTTGAAATGGTCGTAGTTCACATCGTGCAGGAACATGTTGATGCGGCACAGGTTGTACGTGGTCAGATTTTTCTCCTGGCCGAAAAACCCTTGCCGGACTTTATCCTTGCCCAGCACTTTGATGGATTGCAGCAGCAGGGAACCGGAACCGCACGCCGGGTCGTAGACCTTGTTCACTTCGCTCTTGCCATGGGTGGCGATTCTGGTCAGCAGCTCGCTGACCTCCTGCGGCGTGAAGAACTCGCCACCGGACTTGCCGGCGTTCGCCGCGTACATGGTCATCAGATACTCATACGCATCACCGAACGCATCAATTTTATTGTCCGCGAAGTTCTCCGTGCCCAAGTCCAGATCGCCGATGGCGTTGAGCACCTTCACCAGCTTGGCGTTGCGATCCACCACGGTGTCGCCGAGCTTGCGGCTGTTCAGGTCCAAATCGTCGAACAGGCCGCGCAGACTGGATTCCGAACGCGAGCCGATGGCTGAGCCCTCGATGTTCTTGAACACCCGCTGCAGCGTCTCGTTCAGGTTCTCGTCTCCGTCGGCACGCTTGCGCACGTTGGCGAACAAGTCGGACGGGAAGATGAAATAGCCCTTCTCCTCCACCATCGACTTGCGCACCTGCTCGGCCGTGGCATCGTCCAGCTTGGCGTAGTCGAAATCCACATCGCCGGCCTGGTGCTCGTACTCGTTCAGGTATGAGGTGATGTCCTCGGAGATGAATCGGTAGAACAGGAACCCCAACACATACTGCTTGAAATCCCAGCCGTCCACCGAGCCACGCAACACATTGGCGATACTCCAAATCGTCTTGTGCAACTCCGCGCGCTGCGCTCCGCTATTCATCATGCCATGCCTTCTTCAAAACCGTAGATATAGCCTTCAACAATACCAAGTACGCAGATTCACACACCAGTAGAAGCAGACGACACCCACACTGTGCGTCATGCTGGGAGTCATGGCTTTCCCATGTTCCAGTTTCGATAGCCGGGGTTTAATCGTCGGTCAGAATTGGTCTATTCCCAAAAACCTACCAACCTACCGACCTACCCGGTGAAATCACTGGGATTTGGTCGCCTACTGAGCTCGCCTACCGACCTACCTTGGATTCCCGCAGGTAGGTCGGTAGGCTCGGGTCGGTAGGTCGCGGAAAACCTTACGGCAGTAGTGAGTAGGCGGGTAGGTCGGTAGATCGCTCACGCAAGCGAATACCAGTGGCCGCCCTTCATGCCCTTCCTGTGTTTGGTCTTTTCTGAAGCCATCAGGTTCTCCAGAGCGGCATCCAGACTGGCTTTCTGTCTTTTGGACAGGGAACGGGTCAATTCCCCTTTGGACACGGATGGCTTCGGCGAGTTGGACAGCACCTCCATGATGCGCTCCTCGGTGGCGAGCTGGGAACGCATGTCGACCTGTTCGCGGACCAGCTCGTCCTCCTCCCTGTAGTCCGCGCGTTGTTTGAGGTTCTCATTCCTATACTCTTGCAGGTTCTCCTCGTAGCATCGACGCGAGTAACGCATCATCATGCCCGCGAGTTCCCAGTCCTCCTGCATGATTTCGGATGACAGCGGGTCTTCAAGCAAGCGGAAGGCCGCCGACAGTTTGGCACGCAGGAACATGCCGTGGGCCCGGCGCGGATCGCCGCCATGCTCCCTGTTGACCCGTATTTTGTCGGCTCTCATTTCGGCTATCGCCATCGGAGGCAGACGCATGGGGCGCTTCTCCAGATGGCTGGAATCCGGCGTGGAGTCATTGGCCTTTGCATAACTACCGCACTCGTAGAGCCGGTTCATCTGCTCCGGAGCCAGCGTCAAGGCCCGTACAACGTATGCTGGGTCATAAGAACGCGGCCATGACGCTGGATACTTACGCAGACCTATTCGACACCGATCTTGATGATGTGGCAACATCCATCAGCAGCAAAATCACCGCAGCAGAGATATTGGACACGAGAAAATTTTGAATCTGCACCACTCTCCGAATCCTCTTTTACACACCTCGTGACAACACGGTGACAACAATTCGATAAAAATCGTGTGATTGGGCAAGTGCCTACAAAATTGAAAATCGTTGGAATGATTGGGTTTTAGAGCCCCATCGTTGAGGCGCTTGGAGCGGATGACGGGAGTCGAACCCGCCTTTAAAGCTTGGGAAGCTTTCGTTCTACCGATGAACTACATCCGCAAGGTGTGCCTTTTGGGCACGAGCCATTAGTCTAGCACGCAACGGATGCGTATGCGGACACAGACCGACATGCGATACCAATTTTCCGCAATATCACGGAGACTCAACCACGCGGCCGCTGCGAATAGTCGCGAGAATATCTGCCAGCCGAGCCGCCCGAATCATGCGCGGATCCATACTGCGTTCCAAATTGCGGCCCACCGGCACCAGCCATCGCAGAACGTCCGCCTTGCCGAATATCCGCCGCCGCAACGCCGCTCGTGGCATAGCCACCGGCCAAATATCCGGACTGCACGCCCTGCTGCCGCATCTCCTGACCCATCTGCATGAGCCGCGCAATGCGGTCCTGAATCGGCGGATGCGTGGAAAACAGGCGCGAGAAGCCCTCCGCGGAGAACGGACTGGCGATCATCATCGCAGCCACCGACTGCGTGCCGGCGGTCTTCTCCATCGGCATCGCGGCTGCGCCGCCGGAAATCTTGCTCAACGCGGAAGCGAGCGCTTCCGGATCCTCCGTCAACTTGGAACCGTCTTCGTCGGCGTCGTATTCGCGTGTGCGGGAGATTGCCATCTGTATCAGCGACGCTGCGATCGGCGCCAGAATCGCGCTCAGCAGCACACCCAGCAATCCCAAGCCGCCGGACGCCGAATCGTCGCGGTCGTCACGCGAACGGCCGCCGCCGAAATACATGAGCGAGTAGCCGAGGTACGAGATGACGGTGGCCATGGCGGAGGCGATTGCGGACGTCAGAATGTCGTGGTTGTAGACGTGCATGAGTTCGTGTCCGAGCACGCCGCGAATCTCACGTTCGTTAAGCGTCTGTAGGATGCCTTGCGTGCAGCAGACCGCCGCGTGTCGTTCGTTGCGCCCCGTCGCGAACGCGTTGGGGCTCATGGTGGGGGCGATGTAGATGCGCGGCATCGGCTTGCCTGCCTTCGCCGATAGCTCGCGGACGATCTTGTATAGTACGGGGGCTTCCTGCTCGCTCACCTGTCGAGCGTGCATGCTGGCGATCGCCAGTTTGTCGGAAAACCAGTAGGAGACGAACGTGGAGCCCAGGCCGATGAGAATGTAGTAGCCGAGCGTGCTTTGACTGGCGCCGGTCGCCCACCAGATGAGCATGATGACGCCCCACATCAACGCGAACAAAAGCGTTGTTTTCAAGCCATTGCAATGGCCGTGCACCTGCAATTTGCCGTTCATGGCCACCAGCCTAGGAATTCAGGCTGGGATTTTGCTGTATACAAGCTGAAGGGCGGATTTGCAACATCTAGAAACATGCCACGCAACGACGCTACAGCATCGGCCATAGACCTATCTGCGGCACGGCGAGAGTCACCCCAACTTGAAACGTATTACCCCCGCATATCCCCTGAATGCACTGCGTCAAGCGTGCCGATCAGGCTGGTCAGCAAATCGTTGCGGCCGCACGCGTTCGTCAGCACCGCCAGCACGTACGTGCCCGACTGCGACATCACCAGTCCGGCATCGTTCAGCGCGTACAAACCGCCTTCGCCGTTGATCCATCCGGCCTTCGTGTACACGGTGTCCGCATCGCCAAGGGCCGCGTGGATGCAGGAGTTCAGCGAATTCGTCATGTCTCCGGACAGCCATTGCAGCGATTCGGGCGTGATGTTCTGCACCCCCGCCGTTTGCCCGGCGAACAGGAAACCGTATCCGGCGGTCCACAGTTTGGCCATGTCGCGCGCGGAGGTGAACAGGTACCCGCCGCGATCACCCATTCTGGAAGCCGCGCCTGCCTGTTCGGCCCACGTGTTGAAGCAGTCGAGGCCATACGTTTTGTACAGCCAGTCGTAAGACGCGTTGTCGGAATTGCGCAGGACGGCGTCGACCTTCTGGTGGACGGTGGCGGACTGCGCGTCAGCGGATTGGGCCACGCTGTTCAGGTCGACGGTGCCCGTTGAGAACAGCGATATCAGGTATGGCGCCTCCGCCGACGAGGCCGAATAGATCTGTGCATCGGCGTTGTATGCGATCGTGCGGCCGGTCGTGATGTCGGCGAGCACGAATGATGCGGTATATCCGTCGGCTTCGAAAGTGGCGATTTGAGACTGCACGGCGGCCTGCGAATCGGCGCTTAGCGTGAAGCCCTGCGTTGTGATCGTGGCGCTGCCCTCGACTGCGGAAATGCCGTCCAGCGCAACCTGCGTCGGCGACGAGACGGCTTGTGTCTGCGATTGCGGCGCGCTGTTTTTCTTAAGCGCGCCCGACGTGGAGGACGTTTCCGAAGACGTTCCCGAGGACGCCGCTGCGTGGGCTTCCTCTTCGAGATGCACATCGACAAGACCCACGCCCATGGCGAAGCCGATCAGGCAGGCGATCAGCAGGCCCACGACGGACACGGAACAGCAGTACAGTGCCTTGCGCTTGACGTGTTTTCCAAAGTTCATGCCGACTTCACAACCTTAGATTTCAATGCCCGCATCCGTTTGCGATGATATTGCGCACCGCGTTTCACTGGGGTCAGCCTAGCGCATGGACCCGGACTTCGGGGGTAATAGGTCAAAACGACCGCGTATGTCCGATTCTGGAGAAACGGGCGGTTGTGCGATCGAAAACGCACGCTACGCGACCAGTCCGCCGAAAATCGACCACTAAAGCGGCAAAAACTAACGCCCTGCACGTCCGATTCAGAGGAATCGGACGTGCAGGGCGTTACTAGATTGCGTTAAAAGGCTTGGAGTTAGGGTGTCAGGAAGTCAGCACTCCCACCCTAATTCCAGCCGGCCCGATTCAGGCATGCGCCAGCGCGCGCATCTGCTCCGGGTCGATGACCTTCTTGTGCTCGCGGCCTTCCTTCGCGCCTTCGGCACGTTCGAACGCGTCGACCTTCTTCCAGCCGGCGAAGTCGATCGGCTTGACACCGCGGGAAGCCAGCAGACGGTCGATGGATTCCGGATCGCGGTCAGCGGCCACGCGACCGCCCTCGGCGGCCCTGGCACGCAATCG
>OGOS01002486.1_pt1 | contig 9924 bp, 10 predicted proteins | sample 1552701 | NCBI WGS metagenome assembly OGOS01 (sample SAMEA2580128, study PRJEB22360) | human gut metagenome | biome: human gut; feature: human-associated habitat; material: faeces | place: Denmark | collected 2008/2010
TGTTATCTCAGCATTACCTCTTGTTATAAGAGCAGCTTTAGTATTATCACCATAACCAAGCCCATCTGCAATACCTGCGGCAAGCGCAATAACATTCTTTAATGCACCACCTATACATATTCCCAGCATATCCGGACTTGTATACACCCTGAATACATCACTCATAAAAATATTCTGTAAATATTCAGCTGTTGCCTTTTCATGTGCACCTATGACACATGTTGTAGGAATGCCACGGCTTACCTCTTCAGCATGGCTTGGTCCTGATAAAACTGCAACCTTGGCACAAGGAATCTCCTCTTCTACAATCTGGCAGAGTGTTAATAAAGTATGTTCCTCAACCCCTTTTGCCACATTTACAATAATCTGTCCTTCCTTTACGAAAGGTGCAATCATCTTTGCAGTAGAACGTGTATAAGGAGATGCAACTGCAAGTACAAGTACATCTGCACTGCCAATTACATTCTCTGTATCTCCTGAAACAGTAATACTGTCAGGAATCTTTACACCAGGAAGGCATCTTTTATGTTCTCTTTCAGTCTGAAGCATAGCAACTTCATCCTTTAATACTGACCATACTGTTACATTGTGTCCGTTGTTATTAAGAAGTAAAGCAAGACCTAAGCCCCAGCTTCCTGCTCCTAAAACACTTACATTTGCCATAATTATACTCCAATCTGCGCATAAGCGCATTAAAAATTAATTCTTTTTTTCACCGATTTTTCGTTCTGTTCCATGAACCAGTCTTACAATATTACTGCGGTGTCTGATAAATGCAAGTGCTGCAAGAGCGAAAACAATAACAGTGCCTTCAACAAGGTCTGTTCCATTTAATGGAAGCCAGCCTAAGAATCCCCATATAAGAAATTCAACAAAAAACATTGCCATACCTATAAGTGAGGCCAGTGAAACATAACGGCTTATCCTGGCTACAAGTGCAAAAAATAAAATACCAAAAACTGTAAACATAAAACAGTACTTAGGAAAAAGCATAAGACTTATAACAACACCTGAAGATGCTGCTATTCCCTTTCCCCCCTTAAACTTAAGGTAGAACGGAAAATTATGTCCAAGCACAATTCCAAGGCCACAATACAGAAACAGAAGCATTTCCGGAATTGCAGTATGTGGTACTATAAGAAAATGTATCAATATATCAGCAATTACAGCTTTAAATGCATCTAACAGATAAGTTGCAATTCCAGCTTTCTTGCCAAGAGTTCTCATAACATTAGTAGTTCCCGCATTGCCACTGCCATAATCCCTGATGTCAATCTTATTGAACTTTCCCATCCAGTACCCTGCCTGAATGAGTGCTCCGGCAAAATATCCATATATAAGAACACCTATTTTAAATAACATTACTCTTTCTCCTTACGTTCTCTGTTGATGAATCTGATAGATGTACCTCTGAATCCAAAGGATTCTCTTATTCTGTTTTCTATATATCTTGTATAAGAAAAATGTGTGAGTGCTACATCATTAACAAACATAACAAATGTCGGTGGTTTTACCGAAACCTGAGTCATGTAATAGATTTTAAGTCTCTTACCCTTATCTGAAGGTGGCTGCTTCATTGCAACTGCTTCTGTAAGAATTTCATTAAGCACACCGGTAGGAATACGCATAGTCTGTGCATCAACAATGTGATCAACTAATTCATATATTTTATTAAGTCTCTGACCTGTCTTGGCAGAAACAAATATAATCTCAGCATATGACATAAATGCAAGAGTATCTTTAATCTTATTCGTAAACTCATAGATAGTCTTGTCATTCTTCTCTATGTCATCCCATTTGTTAACAGCAATAATAATACCCTTGCCTCTTTCATGCGCTATTCCGGCTATCTTGGCATCCTGCTCTGTAACACCTTCCGTAGCATCAATAACAAGAATTGCAATATCAGCTCTTTCAACTGCTGCAACAGTTCTTATGATACTGAAACGCTCCAGATCTTCTTTAATCTTGCTCTTACGGCGTAGTCCCGCTGTATCAATAAATACATATTCTTTGCCATTATACTTGATAGCTGTGTCAATAGCATCTCTTGTTGTACCGGCAATATCAGATACAATAACTCTGTTCTTGCCTACAAGCTTATTGATGATTGATGACTTACCAACATTAGGCTTACCTATTATAGCTACCTTAGGTCTGTCATCTTCTTCATCAGTATCTGAACCCTCTGGGAAATGACTCACCACTTCATCAAGCACTTCACCAAAACCTAACTTATTAACGGCTGATATAGGAAATGGTTCTCCAATTCCAAGATTATAGAATTCATATACATCAGGCATCATCTTTTCAAAGCTGTCTACTTTATTGACAACAAGAATAACAGGCTTGTGTGAACGTCTTAACATATCAGCAACCTTAGAATCTGAATCTACAAGTCCCTGCTTAACATCAGTCATAAATATAATTACATCCGCAGTTTCAATGGCAATTTCAGCCTGTTCACGCATCTGTGAAAGAATAATATCACCTGTATCCGGCTCTATACCCCCTGTATCTATAAGTGTGAAATTGTGGTTTAGCCAGCTTACCTCTGCATAGATTCTGTCTCTTGTAACACCCGGTGTATCTTTAACTATTGAAATCTGTTGTCCGCACAGACTGTTGAATAATGTTGATTTACCAACATTAGGTCTTCCGACAACAGCAACTATTGGTTTACTCATAATTCCTCCTTGCTCTTATAGCAAATTTACAAAAAATTAATACACGCAATCTATAATATAATATCAGTTTAATTGCTTTTTGTAAAGCACTATGCTATTATACGGAATATTGAAAATGCTTAATTTATGGGAGGTATTTCGTGTTTAATAAAGGTTTAATAAAAAAGCTGGCAGCAGTTGTTATGTCGGCAGTCACTCTGTTTTCAGTATCAGGATTATCTTCGGCATATGTTAGTGCCGCAGATACCAATCATTTTAAATTTGCTGATATAGATTTAGTCGTAGATGTTCCAAAAGAACTTATATGTTTTACAAGAACAACAACTAACAATAATTCATACCTCGAAAAGCTTGGGGTTGATGAGGCTGCTGTATTAACTAATAATATGATAGCCAATAAGATCTATCTTGAAGCTGTTCCAGAAGATGTTAATTATGAAGTTGTTATATATGGCAATACAGCTTCCAACAGTCTTAGCAGCTTTAATGAATTAGACGAAGATTCACTTGATTCATTATATAAAGAATATGTTGCCTCCCAGTCATCTATCAACAATGATAATATTAAAGAGGAACTGCTTAATTCCAGCATTGTCACAATCAATGATATTCCATATTTTGTGACAGATGTTTATTCATTATCTAATGATGTTACTGTATACACCAGAAAATATTATACGGTTGTCAGAGGGTATATATACACTTATGCAATACAGTCCAAGACTGATAAAGTAAGCGATGATATGAATAATAACCTTGTAAGCATAATTAACTCAGCCAAATACCAGAAAGTAAAGAATTCACCTTTGCAGAATGCCGTATTTACAGAAACTCTCTCTAATATTATTACGGTTGGTGTTCCGATACTTATACTTCTTGTAATATTACTGGTAATTACCAAGGTGGGTCCTAAGGGACGGGCTAAGAGAGTTAATGAGGAAGCACGATTAAGGGAAGAATATAAGAGAACACATAATAAATAAGCCTGAATTATAAAAATGAACTGATACGCTGAATGATTAGTTAATATTAAATGATTAGCATTTAATAAATCATCTGCTTGGCAGCTCATTTTTTATAATCAATATTTATAATTTGTAATCGTTTATATTATATAATTCCTTATGAATGGAAAGTTTTTTAATTAACCATTTTTATATCAGATTAATCGCATATATATAAAATTACACATAATACCACGTCTTCCACCACTCGCCCTGTGTGAAAAAAGCAGCTCTTTATTACAGCTTGTACATACATCAGCTACATATATATTGTGTGGGAGAAGTCCTGCATTAATAAGGTTGATATAATTAGCAGCTATCAAATCCAGATGGTATTTGCCTGTACATTTATTGTCATCATCTGGTGTTAATATCAGCTCTGTTTCTTCGGCAGAATATACTTTCATAAATTCTATGGCAACATCTTCACTTACCTGATAACAGTTCTTACATATTCCAGGACCAACAAATGCAATAATATCAGCTTCATTACAGCCAAAGCTTTCCTTCATACATTCAATGCCATTCTGTGATATATTGCCAACTGTTCCTTTCCAGCCAGAATGAAGTGCTGCTATAACACCTTTTTTAGCATCAACAAGAGTAACAGGAATACAATCTGCAAATGATGATACAAGACAGAGATTATTAGTATTAGTTATAATTCCATCTATATTATCGTAATCACGTTCTTTTATAATACCCATTCCTTTATTGGAATTATCGACAATTTTGATGTTTGTAGTATGTGTCTGCTTGGTATACACCATATTTTCAACAGGTATATCAATAGTATCAGCCATTAATTTAAAGTTGGCAAGTACATTTTCATAGCTGTCAGCACTATACTGTCCTACTGGATTGAAAGTCAGATTCATACTTTCATACATACCTCTGCTAACACCGCCAAGACGTGTAGAGAATGCCTGCCTTATATAAGGATTGTTCACAAAAGGCTTAAATGTAAGGTATGGCACATTATCAGCAGAAACATTCGTTATAATTGTATCCGTAAAATTATCTTCATTACCATATTTTTCTATAAGTTTATGATACAACTCTTTTGTATTTAATCTTTTTAAATTGAATATGCTGTAAGGCATAGACACCTCCATTAATTCATTAATCATAAAATTCAAGAGTATTCAAACGCATTTTTTATATGTTTTATTGTTCCGTCTTTATATATTGCTATTACATCGAAGCGGCACGGATAATTGACATACCCGTATTTTACACAGAAATTCATAGCTGTATGACATATCTTTTGCTGTTTGTGAAGATTAACAGCCTCCAGCGGGTCGCCGAATTTTGAAGAACTTCTGTATTTACATTCTGTAAACACAAGCGTTGAATTACATTTTGATATTATATCAATCTCACCATATCTGGTTCTATAGTTTCTTGTAATAATTGTATGTCCGTTTTGTTCAAGAAATGCAGCAGCTAATGTTTCATATTCAGAGCCTGTAGCCCTGCTGTTTTTAGGTTTGTTTATATTATGCAATGCACTTATATCATCAAGTATGCTGCTACTCTTAAACTTACTATTGTTCTTAGACTTATCAGCCATTAATTTTGCCTCGTAATTTATCTGTCTTGTCCACGAATACAAGTATTTCAGCAACTACTGTATATAATTCAGGTGGTATCATATCTCCTACTTCAAGATTAGACAATGTGTTGGCAAGCTTGCTGTCCTCATATGTTGGAACATCAGTTTCCTTAGCTTTTTCAATAATCTTATCAGCAAGATACCCTTTTCCTGTGGCTAGGATTTTAGGTGCCTGCTCACCTTTTTCATATTGAAGTGCAACCGCAATCTTAGGTTTGTTGTTATCCTTATCCATCCTAATCCTCATTTCTGTGCGATAATAAATGTGCAATAATAAATTTTCACGCCAATCTTTGATAGGCTTTTATGTATATATATATTTTGATATATTTATGTTATATATACACTTATGCTTTTATATCAAATACATACTGTCCGCCATTGTCCGAATGTACATCTTTTTCTATAAAGTCTGTATTAAAATCAAAGTCATTTTCTTTATTAGACAAGGTCATCTCAAAATGTGTTGAGTAACCAAGCTGTTCAAGACGTTCATTTAATTCATCAATATGGGCATATACAAAATCAAGCAATTCCTCTGTTTCAAGAATAAAATTCGTAGATACATTGGTATGATTGAGCTTTACATATATATCAACAGGTCCAAGATTGGGCATATCCAGATGAAGCATAGCACTTACTTCATCCGGATTGTTAGCAAGTGCTTTTTTGTTAGTAAATACATACAAATCCCCATTGCCTTCGCTATCAGAGAATTTAAGCGGCATCTGGAAAAATGTCATATTCTTATTAAGGTCATTCATAAAATCAATATTGCTTTTTATGTCAGACATATTTTTAGCCAGATCATTATCTGCTTTACTGCTCTTTAATACATTTTCGACATCTTCCATTACTTTCTTGGTACGCTTGTAATAATTGGTGAGCGTATCAGGAGTGTCTGCAACATCTTTAGGTGTTATACGCATAGTTTCATTGATAAACTGATGTAAAAGCTTGTCAAATGTCGCTTTATTGGTTGGAAGAAATGCAGGGTCAGTTATTTTATTATTATTAAGAATAGCGTTGAGCATATCTTTAGTAGTCGTTGAAGGGTCATTTAATTTCTCTGCAATATCACCGTTAGAGCTTTCTGTTAATTGTCTTGATAATTCGTTAATAAAATCCTTGGAAAAGCTTTCTGTTACCAGTTTTGATGTAACATTTGTGTTATCATCTGCATTTCCATACATACTATTAATGACAGTATTAAGCTGTTGTATATCATCACGGGAGAAATCGCTAAATGCACGCATTATATTATCAGACAGTGCATTCTCCATAGTACTAAGCTGTCCGTCAAGCTTGGCATTAAATGTTTCATATGCCTTATAAAGATTGATATTCTCCTCTGTTACAGGCATATCAAGACGTACAAGATTGGCAATTGTCTTAATGTCACTATCCGGAAACTGTGCCATATATTTATTGACAGTATTAAGCATATCTGTATTAACCGGCATATTAAGGGATAACAGTTCTTTGACCATAGCTGTATTCTCCTCAGTAGGATACAGACCTGCCGCTTCAAGTGCTTTATCAATGAACATATTCTGTTGTTCATCAGCAGGCAGTACTTTTAATGAAATCTGATTATCCTTTACCTGATTGACTATAAATGTAACAACTTCTCCCTGCTTAACTGCCCCCTGATTGGCTAAAGTTGCAGAAAGAAGCGAACCATCATTAAGGCTTATAACAGCATCAGAGTCATTTAATTCACTTATAAAGCCTGTCAGTACGCTTCCAGCGATAAGATTTTTAATAAGTGAACTGTTATTGTTAATATTTTGTGCCTGATTAATATTAGAGGCAGTATTCTGCCCAACCCTGTTGTTATTAACATCATATGACTGGCTCGTCTGTCCCAGAGTTGTTTTTAGTAATTGTTGTATATTAATATCCATAAGCCAGCCTCCATTTTATTTTAAGGACATATTTTTGTAATAAATGTTTTTCTATGTATAGGACAAGGTCCGATTTCTTTAAGAACATCTGTGTGAAGTTTTGTTCCATAACCCTTATGCTTGGCAAATCCATACTCAGGATATAACTCATCATAATGGTACATAAGCCTGTCCCTTGTAACCTTGGCAATTATACTGGCACTTGCAATTGAAAGACTTTTTGCATCACCCTTGATAATAGGTACTTGTTCAATGTCAACACCCGGTATTGTAACTGCATCGTTAAGTAATATATCGGGTTTAACCGTGAGATTATTAATGGCTTCTCTCATAGCTTCATAAGTTGCATTTAATATATTTATCTCATCAATTCTTTCTGGTGATACAATTCCAACGCCTACACTTACGGCTTCATTAAGTATCACATCATATAACATTTCTCTTTTTTTCTCACTTAATTTCTTGGAATCATTTACATAAAGAATCCTTTTTCCTTTAGGAAGAATTACTGCGCCTGCAACAACAGGACCTGCAAGCGGACCTCTTCCAGCCTCATCTATACCACATATATAAGAAAATGCTTCATATTCCTTTTCATATACGCACATATTTTCAATACGTTCTTTTTCCTGTGCAAGCTTTAATGCTTTTTTAGCTTCACGTTCTTCTTTGGTTGTCTTAATCTTATCTGACATTGTTCTCTCCATTATCTTCTAAGTATCTTCTAAGCATCTTTTAAGGGGTTTCTAATGATATTCGTCCTAATCGTCCACTTCTGAAATCATCCAGAATAATATTAGATATTTTCTCGTAATCAATATTATTGCCCTTCTTGATACAGCCTCGCTTAACAGCCGCCTGTTCCATAATATATAACGCTACTGAATTATCTGGATTGATAGCATTTTCATCATAACTTGCGGCAGTCTTTTCTTTATCAAGACCGTAGCGTTCAATAACATTATCAGAATATTCACTATATATATATTTTATTGTATCGATAGCAAGCTCCTCGACATTAAGTATCTCATCATTCATAGAACCTATCATAGCAAGTCTTTTGCCGACTTCCTGATTGTCAAACTTAGGCCATAAAATACCCGGAGTATCTAAAAGCTCAACATTCTTATTAAGCTTTATCCATTGTTTTCCCTTAGTAACGCCCGGCTTATTGCCTGTCTTGGCACTAGCTTTTCCAGCATAGGAATTAATAAATGTTGACTTTCCGACATTAGGTATTCCAACAACCATTGCCCTTATTGGTCTGTTTAATATTCCTCTCTGCTTATTACGCTCTATCTTATCTGCACAGGCTGTCATTATAAGACCGTTGACCTGCTTAATGCCTGAATTATTTCTTGAATTAAGCTTAAGGCAGTATATATTATTTTCATTAAAATAATTAATCCACTGGTTAGTTATCTTATCATCCGCAAGGTCTGATTTGTTAAGAAGAATAATTCTTGCTTTATTGACCGCGAGGCTGTCTATATCAGGGTTACGGCTGCTTATAGGTATTCTTGCATCTACAATCTCAATAACCAGATCTATAAGTTTAATATTTTCTTCCATCATTCTTTTGGCTTTGGTCATATGACCGGGATACCATTGATAGTTCATTTTATACCTCATTTCTACAATTAATACGAATAATTAGTGTTAATATCATATCAATATCGATACTTTGATTAGTATCCATACTTTAATCTTAATAAATGCTATTTAATAAATTTAATATCTTCAAATGGACTAAGCACCATCCACGTCTTTCCTATAATATGCTTTCTTTTAACCATTCCTATACTTGAAAAACGGCTGTCCTCACTGTTGTTACGATTATCTCCAAGGCAGAAATATTCATCATCTCCAAGTTTTACAGGATTAATTGTCATACCTGCTGTTACAATATATGTATCAGTAATATCATTCTCAAGTAATTCTCCATTAATATAAATGTGTCCTTCTTTAATCTGGACAGTTTCTCCAGGAAGTCCGATAACTCTTTTAACATATAACTTGGAAGAGCCGATAGAATCTGGTTCAAATGCTATGCAGTCAAAACGCTTAGGACCTTTTATTGCATATGCAAATTTGTTAACAAGCACAGTATCATCGTTATTAATCGAAGGTTCCATAGAACCTCCAAGTATAGTCGTTCTTGTGCAGCTGAATGAAACAAGCACATAAGCTGTTAATATAACCATTAAAATATCAAATATATATTTTAAAAGGTTAAGTAAAGTAGTATTTTCCTGATATCTTCTATGATATGAAATCATATTCTCCTCCAATCTATGATTTAGTATACAAATATACATTTCTATTCATTATACAAAATACATCTTTATGTGTCAAAAAAAGAATGTCACCTGTTACTATTAACATAACAAGTGACATTCTTTATAATGAGATAATAATAATTATCTAACTAATTCCTTAACCTTAGCAGCCTTACCTGTTCTCTGACGTAAGTAGAATAACTTAGCACGTCTAGCTTTACCGCGTCTTACAACTTCAACCTTCTCTACGATAGGTGAATGTAATGGCCATGTCTTCTCAACACCGATACCATTAGAAATCTTTCTAACTGTGAATGTAGAACGAACGCCTGTACCCTGCTTCTTTAATACAGTACCTTCGAATACCTGGATTCTTTCACGGTTACCTTCCTTAATCTTAGCAGATACTCTTACTGTATCACCTACGTTAAA
>OGOS01002494.1_pt1 | contig 9897 bp, 7 predicted proteins | sample 1552701 | NCBI WGS metagenome assembly OGOS01 (sample SAMEA2580128, study PRJEB22360) | human gut metagenome | biome: human gut; feature: human-associated habitat; material: faeces | place: Denmark | collected 2008/2010
TCATAGGAAATTCCTCCTTATTATAACGTGACTTTTATTCGCTGAATAACTTGCGGCTATTTTCCACGCAAAGGTCGGTCAGCAGCTTCAGCGCCGCCTTTTCGCTGAGGAACGTGCCGTCCATAAGCTCTTCCGCCACCCTGTTGCACAGCACGCGGCGGAAATAATCGTGGCGCGCATAGGAAAGGAAGCTGCGGCTGTCCGTCAGCATGCCGGTAAACTGCCCAAGGTGGCCGGTTTCCGCCATAATGTTCAGCTGCTCCTCCATGCCGCGCTTGTGGTCACAGAACCACCACGCTGCGCCGGGCACAACGCCCTTAAAACTGCCCGCCGTCGTCGCAAGCGCCATATACATCGAAGGCTCCAGCGTGTACAAAATCGTGTGCGGCAGAGAATCCCTGCGGTCCATCGCGTCCAAAAGCGCTGCAACTTCGTGCTCCGGATCGGGTCGCCCACGCAATCGCCGCCGGCGTCCGGACCCACGGCCTCAAACAGCCGCGTGCATGCGTTGCGCTTTACGTTCAGGTGCAGCTGCATCGTCACATTATGCGCCTTGTATTCGTGCGCCAAATACACATACATTTCAAATAGAAAATTACGGAACTCGTTTTCCGGGATTGTCTTTCCCTTCAGCGCCTTTTTAAACGTCTCCGCGGCATCGCAGCTTTTGTCTTTCTTCGGGAAGCCCTCAATGCCGATATCCTTGCCTTTCTGCGGTCAGTCCCGCAAGTCGCGCTGGATGGCGCGCGTGATGCGCCGCAGGTCGTCGAGCGTCTCCACACTAAAACTGCACACCTCGCCGAGGTGCAAGGCGTAGTCGCGATAGTTCGCGCGGCAAATGTTCAGCGCCGCGTCCGTGCGGAACGAGGGCACCACGCGCACCGGGAAGTTCTTCTCCTTCGCAATTTCCTTGTGGTATTCCAAAGAATCTGCCGGGTCGTCCGTTGTCGCCACAAGCTCCACATGGCTTTGCAGCATCAGTTTGCGCGGGGAGAGGTGGTGTTCTCTGATATACGCGTTTGCGCGGTCAAAAATATCGTCCGCACTTTCCGCTGTCAGTGTGTCTTCAATGCCGAAAAACATCGAAAGCTCCATGTGTGACCACACATAAAGCGGGTTGCCCATCGCGGTCTCGAGGCACGCCGCCCACGCGCGGAACTTCTCACGCGGCGCCGCGTCGCCTGTGATGAGCGCCTCCGGCACGCCGCAGGCACGCATCAAACGCCACTTGTAGTGGTCGCCGCCCAGCCAGATCTGCGCAATATCCGGGAATTCCCTGTCCTCCAAAATCTCCTTCGGCGAGAGATGGCAGTGGTAGTCGACGATCGGCAGGTCGCGCACCGCGTCATATAAATTCTTAGCAACATCGCTTTTCAAAAACAGATCGTTTCGCATCTGAATAAACTCCTTTCGGGCGGCAGAAAAAGGCAAAGTTTCCCCACCGCTGCTACTGTAAGTATAGCACGATGAATTGCAAAATAAATGATATATTGCGGCACATATATTGCAAATCGGTGCAAAATGTGCTATGATTTCTCCAAAGAAAGAGGGTGAAAAACGTGGAAACAGGTAAAAATGACGAAATGCTGCGACAAGATTTTCAGCTTTCACACAATCGAGACCCCTATTTTCGCACCATGGAGTTTCATGCGCACGATTTTTTGGAGCTCTATTACTTTTTGGACGGCAGCGTGACGTATTATATTGAAGATCAGGTCTACGACCTTTGTCCCGGCGATCTGCTCATTATTCCCGCCGGCAAAATGCACCGCCCCGTCATCGCAAACGAGCACGCCGCCTACGAGCGCATGGTGCTGTGGATCACCCCGCAGTACCTACAAAGCATCGACAGCCCCGCGGGTGACCTGCAAAAAAATCTGCAAAAGGTGGGGGAGCACGGATACTGCGTGCCTTTTCGCGGCGATGAAACGGTGTTTGTCACGGCACTCTTAAAAAAGCTCTTGTATATGCAGAAAAACGATACCGACCCTAAGTTCTGCGCCGGCGCCGTAGAGCTGTACCTGTGGACGATTTTCCGCTCCTACGGCGTTATCGATACCACGCACCGCAATGAAACACAGGTCATCCCGCAGGTCATTCGCTATATCACGGAGCATTTCAGCGAGCCTTTAACGCTCGAAGACATCGCCGCAGAGTTCTTTGTCAGCAAATCGTACTTAAACCGCCACTTTAAAGCATATACCAATTCCACCGTGTACGCCTACATCATGGCGCTTCGGCTCACCCATGCCCGCCGTATGCTGCGCGAAGGCATCCCTGCCGTAGAAGCCGGCCGCGAGTGCGGCTTTTCCGATTATTCCACATTCTACAAAGCCTTCAAAACCCAAACCGGCCTTTCACCCCAGCAGTTTAAAAGCCGGGCTTGATTTTGGAAAAATGCGTATGCTTCACGCGCTTTCGCAGCCGCAGACAGAACATAGGAAGAGCGGCTGACGTTTTCTTAAAATTTCCTGACAAGCATTTACAACCGAAATCAAATTCGCTATAATGGAGATAACAAAAATCAATGCGCGGCGAAACAGCGGCGGCATGTCGACTGCGGGTATCTGCGCGAAAGGACGGTAGAAATTTATGGCTTTTTGTGAAAAATGCGGAGCACAGATCCCCGAAAACGGCACCTTCTGCGCAGCTTGCGGTGCGCCCGTAGCGGCACAGGCGCAGCCCACCCGGATCCCGGAGCAGCCGGCAGCACAGCCGCAGGCACCCGAGCAGCACCCGCAGCAGCCCGTATACCAGCAGCCGGTCTATCCCCAGCAGCCTGCGTATGACCCGGCAGATCACACCGCAGAGTTCGACCCGGAGGATGTCTCCCAGAATAAGGTCATCGCCATGGCAGCGTACATTCTCGGCACCGTCGGCATCATCATCGCACTGCTTGCGGCACCGCAGAGCAAATACGCGGCGTTCCATTCCCGTCAGGCGTTGAAGCTCGACATCGTCAGCACCCTGCTGCTCATCGTTTCCGCTGTGCTTGCCTTCACGTTCATTGTGCCGATTGCCGGCGCTGTCTGCATTGCAATTCTCTTCGTCGTGCGCATCATCTGCTTCTTCCAGGTATGCAGCGGCAAAGCAAAGGACGCCGCCATCATCGGCAAGCTGCCGTTCTTGAAGTAAGAAATACAACGTTACAGAAATACAACGTTACATTTAAAAAGGCTCGCGTAGCTCATTTTCAAGAAACCCTTGATAGGGCTTCTTGCGAAAAACCGTCCACTGGACGGTTTTTCTATTTTCCTGATCTTCGATTAGGCAAAAAGTATTCCGCCATTTGCAAATGGCGGCTCTGGGCGTTGCTCCGAGATCCCATAAACTTTCTCCCACCCACACACTTTTTTCTTGCTTTTTCGCCCTAATCAGGTATAATTAAACTGAGTATGTATTGTATGAAAACCGTCGAAGCCACAACGGCCTCGACGATAAGCAGATAAAAAGGACGGAAAGAAACTATGGCCGATTTTGAGCCGTTTTTTGAACTGAAAAATCAATATAGAGAGTCCTGCCCGGTCTTGCTGCAAAGCGGCGCGCTGTACCGTGAAGAGTCCACCGTGTCCGCCGAAGCGGAAGAGATCGAAACTGCGGAAGCTACTCTCCCCGCAGAGCAGGAAGAAGCGGCTTCCCCGCGCACATTCCTGCGTCTCGCATTCCGCAATATCGACCCCCGTGCCGTGACGAGCGTTTATGTCGATATCCACATTTTCGACAAAGCCACAAACGAGCTCGCCGTCGTGCGCGACCGCCGCTATCTCGTGCCTATTTTGGGCCGCGATGCGGTCTTCGGCGCAGACGAGGAGATCGACGTTGATGATGCCGCGTACAGCTTCTCCGTCGCCATTAAGAAGGTGCAGTTCGAGGGCGAAGACGTGTTCTGGAACGGCAGTGCCTCACTGCTGTTTGAAAATCTCCCCGAACAGGCGAAAATCGCGGACGTCATGGAGGACGAAGACCTCCGTGCACAGTATCAGCGCGATTTCACCGAAATGGCAGAGGATAAAGAAGCTGCGGCGCAGTTCGCCCCGCAGGAATATAAAGATCTCTGGATGTGCGCCTGCGGCGAAGTGAACCACAAAGATGAAGAAAAATGCGCCGCCTGCGGTGCCGAGTACGGGCCCCAGCACGCACTGCTTGAAGACGAAGAAAAGCTGAAAGAAAACCTCGAAGCCTATAACAAGGCTGAAGCTGAAAAGGCCGAGGCCGCCCGCATCGCCGCGGAAAAGAAAGCGGCAGAGGAAAAAGCCGCCGCCGAAGCTGCCGCCCGCAAAGCGGCAGAGGAAAAGGCTGCCGCTGAGGAAGCTGCCCGCAAAAAGCGGCTCCACCGCAAAATTTTTCTGTCTATTTCCATTCCGCTCGCCGTCCTCATCGCCGCGTTCGTCGTGGTGCTCATCGTCTACATCATCCCGCAGAACCACTATAACGATGCCGCCGCCTTGCTCGAAGCCGGCAAGTATGACGAAGCCATCACCGCGTTCACGGCGCTCGACGGATACAGCGACAGCGCCGCCCGTATCACGGAGGCAGAGTATAAAAAAGCCTGCGACCTGCTCGAAAACGAGAAATTCGCAGAAGCCATCGAAGCCTTCACCGCCCTCGGCGATTACGAAGACAGCAAAGATCGGATCACCGAGGCCGAGTACCGCCGTGCCGTAAAGACGTTTGAAAGCGGCGCATACGAAGACGCGTTAAATCTCCTTGAGCCCCTCAAGGATTACAAGGATGCCGCCGAAAAAATCGAGACCTGTCACTATGAGCTCGGCATGAAGGCCCTCGAAGCGGATAACTTAAAGTCTGCCGCCGCGCATTTTAAAGAAGTCAACGCGGAGCAGAATAAGAAAATGCAGGCCGCATTCTGTGATAAAGGCATCGCATTCTACGAAAAGGGCGACGAAGAAAAAGCGCTTACCTATTTTGAGTATGTCACCGATAAAGACCTTCTCCCGAAGATCGACGCCGCCTACTACGCGCAGGCGTTAAAGCTCGTCGAAGACGGCGAGTACGACAAGGCGACCGAAATTTTCGCAAAGCTTGGCGAATATGAAGACTGCCCGACGCAGCTTCTGCGCATCCACGCGCTGAAAGCGGAGCAGTATTACAACAACGCCGATTACGAAAACGCCATCGCGGAGTTCAAGGCCGCCGGCGATTACGGCGACGCCGCCTCCCGCGTCACGGAGGCGACTTACCGTCTCGGTGCACAGCAGCTCGCAAACGGCGAGGTGCGCAAAGCCTACGATACGCTCTATCCCATCCGCAGCTACGCCCCCGCCTATATGCTCCTCGTCTCCAATTCGCAGTTCTATATCCAGATCTACGACGTAGGCGCCGGCCCCAACCCCTTAAATGAAAACTAAAACCCAGCGCCCGCAGAGTCATCTTCTGCGGGCGCTTTTTGTATAAAAAACGACCCCGAGTTTCAAACCCTCGGGGTCGTTCCATCTTCAAATTATCAATAACCTTACTTTCCAAAACTCCCGCGCAGCAGCATGGCGGCGTGCTCGCGGCGCAGCTCCTCGCACAGTGCGTAAAGGCTCCATTTGTCGTTGTGTTCCGTGTGTACGGCTTTCAGCGGAATGGGCGCGATACCCGCTTTTTTGTACGCCGCAAGGAACACGTCCAGCATCTCATTCGCAAAGCCGGAGAAAATCAGCACCTCCGGCAGCTTGTAGCCCGCCGGGGCTTTCTGCACGTTCGCATTCACTTTCTCGCCGCACAGCGCTGCAACTGCGCGGTCACGGTCGGCGTTCGTCAGCCGTCTTGCCGTCAGGTGCAGTTCTCTGCACAGCGCGGAAAGCTGCTTTTCCTTCGCAGCGTCTTCAACATGGTATAAAACAAGAGCCATATGTTTCTCCTTACTCTTCACACAGCGGGCGGAACAAGTCACCGCGGCGCTTCATCATGCGGTAACGAAGGATCATCATAATCAGCACCCCAAAGCGTGCCGCAGATTCGATCACGTTCACCGTGAAGATCGCCGTGTCGTTCGCGCCGAGCGCCGTGTAGACCGAAACGCCGAAGAACGGCAGAAGCGAGTTACTCAGCGTCACAAACAGCGTGTAAATGCTGATGATAAGCGCGCGGTTCTTTTTCGGCGTCGCCTGCAAAAGTAGCTGTACCACGCACATGTTCGTCGCACCCTGCGGAATGTTGCCGATGAGAGCCAGAATCATAAAATACGGCATACGCGCGCTTTGCGGCAGCAACGTCATAGAAGCCACCGTAATGGGGCAGAGCAGCAAGCCCGCGCATACAAAAATGATTGTAAAATGCTCGGATTTGCGGCGGCACAGCTTCGAGAAAAAGCCGATGAAGATCATCTGGCAAATGGAACACAAAGCCTGAAAAAAGCTCAGCTGCGCTTCGTTCATGCCGGCATATTTTGTCTCCGCTATGTACCAAAGGCTCCAGTCCAGGTGCCACGAAAGGTAAAACAGCATGATGCAGATGAAAAAGCCGCGGAACGGCTTGCTGCGTACCATCTGGTTCAAAGCTTCCGGGAACATTTTCAGTCCCATCTCCTGCTTTTCTTCCGCCTTGCGCGGCGGACAGGGGATGCGGCGCAGCACAAGCGCCTGCAAAAGCATGCATACGCCTGCAATATAAAAGAAAATGCGCAGCACAATGAGCTTTCCCTCGGTGTCCGGCATCAGCGTCATGACATTGCCGCACAAAAGCGGCACCACAATGCCCACAAAGAACAGACACCGGCTGCGGAACGTGAACACGCTGTTGCGCAGGCCCGGCTCCACCGCGTCACCGAAGAATGTCTGCCACTGCGCGTTATACAGCGCAATGCCGCCCACCGTCATGCCGAGAAACACAAAAAATGCCGTCATGCGGTGCTCGCCGAACAGCGGCACAGAGCCGTAAGCAAAATACGCCGCGCTCAAAAACAGCGCCAGTATGAACGGCACCGTGCGGCTCGTCTTCGTACGGTTCGCAAGGAATCCCACCGGAATCATACAGATGCCCGCCACCATGTTCGGCACCATCTGCACAAGGCCGATCTGCGTGTCCGTCGCGCCAAGATTCGTCGCATACAAATTGTTCGCCAGCGAGTAAAGCGAAACGGCATACTGCAATAAAAAGCCCTCAATGCCGAAAAGGCACAGCATGCGCAGTTTCGGATCAGACTGCAGCGATTTGACCGGATGAAATGTAAATTTACCCATAGATGTTCTCCCCTGAGAAAAATAAGCAGCGCACCGAATACACGCGCCCTATCCATTATAAACGAAAACCGGGCAAAGACAAGCCTTACCCGGAATTTTCATCGTTTTATTTTTTGTAAACGCATTTGCCGCCCAAATACGTCGCCTTGGCTTCAATACGGTGCAGCGTGTTGGCGTCCGCCTTGAACGGATCTTCGGAAAGCACCACAAAGTCCGCAAGCTGTCCGTTTGCAATCTCGCCCTTTTTGCCTTCCTCAAATGATGCTACCGCGCCGCTTTTTGTAAACGAGTCGATGGCCTCCCGTACCGTCAGCGCTTCCTCCGGGCGATACGGTGCGTCCGTTGAGCCAATGCTTCGCCGCGTCACCGCGCATTCCATGCCGCGCATCACGTTCGGCTCCTCCACCGGCGCGTCCGAGCCGTTCGAGAACGGAATGCGCGCGTTCAAAAGCGTCTTAGCCGGGTAACTTGTGCTCGCCAATTCATCGCCCACACGCTCGCGCACAATGTGCGTGTCGTAGTCGAGGAAGATCGACTGCAAATTCACGCGCAGCTTTAATTCCTTCATGCGCTCAATCTGGTCACGCCGCACAATCTGGCAGTGCACGATGCCATGTCGGTGGTCGTCGCGCGGGTGCTCATGAAGCGCCTTTTCGTAAGCGTCCAATACGTTGTCGAGCGCCCCGTCGCCGATGGCGTGTACCGCAACGGAAAGTCCCTTTTCGTTCGCAAGAGAGATAAGCCCGTTCAATTCCGCATTCGTGTATAGCGGAATGCCGCGTGCGTTCTCATCGTCTGCATACGGGCGGCTTAAACACGCTGTGCGTGCGCCGAGCGACCCGTCCGAGATGATCTTCAGCGGTCCCGCGCGGAACATATCGTCTTCAAAATACGCATCGCCGCTCTCGATATATTCAGAAAGCGCCTCTACGTTCGTAAACTGTGCCTGCTCGTTCACGCGCACCGTCATCAGCCCCGGCGTTCTCAAAAGCTTCTGCACCGTCTTGTACGGCACACCGGGGAACGTCTCGTAGTCGTCGCTTTGGCAAGAGGTGATGCCGTAACGGTTCAGCCGCTTGCAGGAGGCGCGCAGCATTGCACACAGCTGCGCCTCATCCGGCTCCGGAATGCCCGCGTACACCACCGCTACGGCGTTTTCAAAAAACTGCCCGTTCGGCTCGCCGTTTTCATCTAAAGCAAAGCTGCCGCCCGCCACTTGCGGCGTGTCCTTCGTAATGCCCAACACTTCCAGCGCCTTCGAGTTCACTACGCAGATGTGCCCGCATGCCCGCGTAATGCAGATCGGGTGTTCGGTAGAGACAGAATCCAAATCCCACCGCGTCGGAAAGCGGCGCTCGTCTGCAAAATAATCGTGGTTAAAGCCGCGCCCCTGCACCCACGTGCCGGGTGTTACGCCCGTTTCCTTTATATAGGTGCGCAGACAGTCGAGCATCTCCTTTAAAGACGTCGTGTGCGCGCCGAGGTTCGCCATTGTCAGCACATTGCCGAGGTTCAGCACATGCATGTGTGAGTCATTAAACCCCGCGCAGACGAATTTTCCGCCTAAATCGACTACTTCATCTGCCGTGGCTTTATCCGTCTCGCCCACAAAGCAGAATTTCCCGTTTTCCACCGCAAAATCCGTCACAAAGCCGTTTCCCGTGTAAATCGTGCCGTTTTTATAAACCGTCCGCATATTGTCTCCCCGTTTCCATCCGTTTTCTCCAGTATAAAACAAGGGGAAAGCCCCTGTCAAGTTGAAAAAGCCTGACTTTTCCCGCGCGCCGTTCCATCTTGTTTTTATTCGTAAAGAGAAAAATAGCGCACGGCATAATGAAATTCCATACAGCTTACTAAAATATCAAAAATGAAATAGTAGATATGTCAATATAACATTTTACAATTCGATTTAATGTGCGTATAATACAGATGCTTCCAAATACAGTTTACAAAAAAGTAACAAGATATTTGGTCAATGTCAACAAAAACGTGTGCTCTTGTGACCGTGTCTTGTTGCTGCTGTTCACAGCGGCGAAAGATGCGGTCGTGTGCCCTTTTGGGGCGCAGCGCTGAAGGGGGAATTTTTGCCCGGTGATATTGAAATGGAAGGTAAAATTTTGAGAAAGAAAGGGAAAAACAATGAAAGCAAAGAAAACAAAGCTGGCTTTGTGGATCTGCGCTATTGTGGTGCTGCTCGTCGCAAGCATTCTGGTTCCTTCGGTGCAGAAGACCGAAACGATTCAGGTGACCATGCGTGACGCGGTTCTGCATGAGACGAACAGAATCAGCCTCTTTGGCATCAAAGATGTCAACCCGGCGTTGATCTCCGCCATGGTGGTCTCGGGCATCTTGCTGGTGTTTGCGGTCATCGTGCGCATTTTCGTCATTCCGCGCTTTAAGATGGTGCCCGGAAAGTTCCAGATGCTCCTTGAGCAGGCGGTAGACCTGTTCGACGGCATGGCTAAGTCCAACAGCCCGGGGCGCAGCGGCTTCCTCGGTGCGTACATCTTCACGGCCGGCGCGTACATTTTCATCGGTACGCTCTTTGAACTGTTCGGCATTCAGGCTATCACAACGGAGGGCTCGCCCATCACGCTTCCGGCGCCGCTGTCCGATGTCAACGCCGCCATCGCCATGGGCTGCTTCTCGTACCTCGTCATTCTGGGCGGCGGTATCGCGTATAACGGCTTCAAAGGCGTGGGCAGCACTTTAA
>OGOS01002502.1_pt1 | contig 9870 bp, 9 predicted proteins | sample 1552701 | NCBI WGS metagenome assembly OGOS01 (sample SAMEA2580128, study PRJEB22360) | human gut metagenome | biome: human gut; feature: human-associated habitat; material: faeces | place: Denmark | collected 2008/2010
CACGATGGTGCCTGCCCCCGGCGCGGCCGGGGCGGCTGCGCCGCCGCTGCCTGCGCCCGGACGCAGCGCTGGACGGCAGACTGTACGCCATCGGCATTCCGGCCATCCTCAATCTGGCGCTGCCCTCGCTGCTGGTCACCTTCCTCAACGGGCTGCTGGCAGCTTTCTCTCAGAGTTATGTGGTGGTGCTGGGCATCTACTATAAATTGCAGACCTTTTTGTACCTGCCCGCCAACGGCTTCGTGCAGGGAATGCGCCCCCTCATCGGCTATAATTACGGCGCGCGGGAGCACGCTCGGGTGAAAAAACTGTTCCAGCTGACCCTGCTCATGAGCGCAGCCATCATGGCGGCGGGCACGGTGATCTGTCAGTTTGCTTCCGGGCAGCTGATGGGGCTGTTCACCCAGAACCCCGAAACCATCGCCGCCGGGCAGATTGCCTTGCGCATCATCAGCATCGGCTTTGTCATCTCGGCAGTCTCCACCACCGCTTCCGGTGCGCTGGAGGGTCTGGGCAAGGGCGCAGAATCGCTGGTCATCGCGCTGTGCCGGTACGTCGTTTTCATCATGCCGCTGGCTGCACTGCTGTGTAACTGGCTGGGCGCAGACGGCGTATGGCACGCCTTCTGGCTTACCGAGGTGCTGGCGGCAGTGGTCTCCGGTATCGTCTACCGCCGGGCGGTCACACATAAAAAATAAGAATTTCTGATAGGGGCGTTTCATAACGTCCTTATTTTTCATTGACACTACGGTAAAAGTACGGTAAAATATTCTTCGTGTTTTGACAAAAACTGTCAGTGCGCAAGATATTACAGAGGATGTGGAAGTATATGATCGAGACCATTGCCGCCGTCAATCAGGCGGTGAACAGCTTTATCTGGGGCATCCCCGCCATGGTGTGCATCATTGGCGTGGGACTGCTGCTCAGTGTCCGCACGGGCTTTTTGCAGATCCGCAAATTCCCCTACGCCATCCGCACCACCGTGGGCCGGATGTTCCGCAAGCGGGACGCTTCGGACGGTGCCATGACCCCTTTTCAGGCGGTGTGCACCGCGCTGGCGGGCACAGTGGGCACCGGCAACATTGCCGGTGTGGCGGGTGCTATTGCCATCGGCGGCCCGGGTGCCGTGTTCTGGATGTGGTGCTCTGCGCTGCTGGGGATGTGCACCAAGTTTGCCGAGGTGACGCTGGCCGTGCATTTCCGGGAGCGCAGCGATACCGGCGAGTGGGTGGGCGGCCCGATGTACTATATTAAAAACGGCCTTGGCCGTCGCTGGCAGTTTCTGGCCGTGCTGTACGCACTGTTCGGCGTGCTGACCGTGTTCGGCACCGGCAACGCCACGCAGGTCAATACCATTATCACCGCCATTGATGCCGCCCTGAACCAGTATGCCGTTGTGAGCGATAAAGCTATGGCAACCGTCAACCTGGTCATCGGCATTGTAGTAGCCATGCTGGTGGCGCTGGTGCTGCTGGGCGGCGTGAAGCGCATTGGCAGTGTCAGCGAAAAGCTGGTGCCCTTTATGGCGCTGACCTATGTGGTGCTGGCTCTGGGTGTGGTGCTGCTCAACCTGCCGCGTCTTCCGGAGGTGTTCACCTCCATTGTGGCGGGGGCGTTCAACCCGGCGGCCTTTACCGGCGGCGCAGTGGGCAGCTTGTTCCTGAGCATGCAGAAAGGTGTTTCCCGCGGAATATTTTCCAACGAAGCGGGCCTTGGCACCGGCTCCATTGCCCATGCCTGCGCTGACACCAAAAAGCCGGTCAAGCAGGGCGTGTTCGGCATCTTTGAAGTATTTGCCGATACCATCGTCATCTGCACCCTGACCGCGCTGGTCATCCTGTGCAGCGGCACCCCGGTCAGCTACGGCGCAGCTGCGGGTGCTGAGCTGACCATCTCCGGCTTTACCACCACCTACGGCGGCTGGGCGTCTATCTTTACTGCCGTGGCGCTGTGCTGCTTTGCCTTTTCCACCATCATCGGCTGGGGTCTGTACGGCTCCCGTTTTCTGGTGTTCCTGTGCAAGAGCAACAAAGTGGCGCGCCCCTTCTTTGTGGTGTATGCTCTGGTAGCCATTCTGGGCGCTACCATGGACCTTGGTCTGTTGTGGAGCATCGCCGACACCTTCAACGGCCTGATGAGCATCCCGAACCTCATCGCGCTGCTGCTGCTTTCCGGCACGGTGGTACAGATGACCCGCGCCTTTTTTGAATCGGAAGGGTGAGCGGTATTCCCGCCCATAGTGGACAGAAACGCCGGAACGTGGTATACTGAGAGAAAAACAACGGTGGCTATGCACCACAGGAGGTTCTGACGTGGAAAACTTTAACGAATTACTGCAGAAGTATGCGGATTTTATCGTCCGGGTGGGTGTGAACCCGCAGCCGGGGCAGACTTTGATCATCAACTGCCCGCTGGAGGGTGCTCCGCTGGCACGGCTGTGCGTGCGCAGCGCCTACGAAGCCGGTGCGCGGGACGTGCAGGTGAACTGGCAGGATGACGCCGTTACCCGCATCCGCATGGAGCTGGGCAGCGAGGACGCACTGACCGACCACAAGGGCTGGCAGCTGCGCCGCTATCTGGACTATGCCGAGAGCGAGGGCGGTGTGTGCGTGCTGCACCTCATCGCGGACGACCCGGAGTTGTTCGCCGGGCTGGACGGTGCCAAGATCAGCCGGGTGAACAGCGCGAACCGCAGCTTTATGCAGCCGTGGCGGGAGTACACCATGAACGACCGGGTGCAGTGGTCCATCGCTGCTCTGCCCGCAGAGCCGTGGGCAAAGAAGATGTTCCCGGAGCTGGACACTGCCGCCGCCATTGAGGCACAGTGGAAGCTGATCTTTGATACCTGCCGCGTGACCGGCGGCGACCCGGTAGGGGAGTGGCAGAAGCATCTGGACCGCCTGAACGAGCTGGGCGCAAAGATGAACGCCCTTGATCTGGAAAGCGTGCATTTTGAAAGCGCCAACGGCACCGACCTGACTGTGGGTCTGGCGGAACAGGCTGTGTGGGAGAGCGCCGGCAGCAAAAACGAGAAGGGCGTGCCCTTCCTGCCCAACATCCCCACCGAGGAGGTGTTCACCGCACCCCATAAGGATAAGGTGGACGGCATCGTTTACGGCACAAAGCCCTACGTCTTTAACGGACAGCTGATCAAAAACTTCCATGTCACCTTCAAGGACGGCAAGGTAGTGGAGCACGGCGCGGACGAGGGCGCAGATCTGCTGGGTCAGCTGCTGGACACCGACGAGGGCGCACGCCACATTGGCGAGGTGGCACTGGTGCCTGCCTCCAGCCCCATCAACCGCAGCGGCAAGCTGTTCTACAACACCCTGTTTGACGAGAACGCCGCCTGCCACATCGCCTTTGGCGACAGCTACCCCGGCACCACCGTGGGCGGCACCGGCCTTTCCAAGGAGGAGCTGGCAGCCCGCGGCATGAACCACTCCTCCCTGCACGAGGACGTGATGATCGGTGCAGAGGACAGCCGCATCACTGGCAAATGCCGTGACGGCCGCACTGTGCCGCTGTTTGAAAACGGCGTCTGGGTGCTGTAAAAAGCCCCAAAGGGCGTGCAACTGCAAAAAAATTGCGAAAATGCTTGCATAAATCGCAAGAGTATGCTATATTCTAGTAGTACGATATAGTTTAACCTGAAACGTGGGCCGCAAGGTCCGCGTTTCTTGTTTGTTTGGAGGTTTTTTATGGCGAAGCAGTCTGGCGGCAACACCGCGCAGAGAGTGGAAGCGCTTGTCCGTCCCACGGTGGAAGGCATGGGTCTGCGCCTGTGGGATGTGGTTTTTGAGAAGGAAGGGCCGGACTGGTATCTTCGCATCCTCATCGACCGGGACGGCACCATGGATACCGACACCTGTGCAGAGGTGTCCCACGCACTGGATCCCATTCTGGATGAGGCAGACCCCATCGACCAGAGCTATTATCTGGAAGTGGGCAGCCCCGGCCTTGGCCGCAAGCTGACCCGCCCGGAGCACTACGAGGTGCTCAAGGGTCAGAAGGTGCGGGCAAAGCTCATCCGCCCCAACGCCGACGGCGTGCGGGAACTGTCCGGCATCCTGACCGGCCGCGAGGGCAGCACCGTGACGCTGGAGACCGAAAACGGCCCTGTGACCTTTGAGGTAAATGCAGTCTCCGGCGTGCAGCTGTGCGACGACGAGGATCTGTTCAACTGAAAATAACCGTCTCTGAGAGAGAAAAGAGAACAAAATATATAGGAGGAACCCGAAAAATGACAGCAGAGAATAAGGACTTTTTTGAAGCGCTCTCCATGCTGGAGCATGAGCGCGGCATCACCGCAGAGTACCTGATCGAAAAGATCAAGGCGGCTATCATCATTGCCGTCAAGAAGAACTATGAGGTCGAGGAGGATCACATCCGGGTGGACATCGACCCCGACACCGGCCGCTTTGACGTGGCACTGATCCAGGACATCGTGGCAGACGAGGACTGGTACGACGAGCACGCCGAGATCGGTGTGACCGAAGCACGCAAGATCCGCAGCAGCTATGAGGTCGGCGACCGCATCATCACCCCGCTCAAGACCCGCGATTTTGGCCGCATTGCCGCCCAGACCGCAAAGCACGTCATCCGTCAGGGCATCCGCGAAGCCGAGCGCAACCAGCAGCTCAGCGAGATCCAGTCCCGCGCACATGATATTGTGCAGGCCACCGTTACCCGCGTGGATACCGAGAAGGGCATCGTTGCGCTGGATCTGGGCAAGGGCGGCGAGGCTGTTCTGCCCCGCAACGAGCAGGTGCCCGGCGAGGTGTACACCGAGGGCGAGACCCTGCAGGTCTACATCGTGGATGTGGTCAGCACCGAGCGCGGTCCCCGCGTGATGATCAGCCGCACCCATCCCGGCCTTGTCAAGCGCCTGTTTGAGCTGGAAGTGCCCGAGATCTTTGACGGCACTGTGGAGGTAAAGGCCATCAGCCGCGAGGCCGGTGCCCGCACCAAGATGGCTGTCTGGTCCAAGGACCCCAACGTCAACCCTGTTTCTGCCTGCATCGGCGAGCACGGTGCCCGTGTGGCTGCTGTTGTGGAAAAGCTGGGCGGTGAGAAGATCGATATCGTCAAGTGGAGCGAGGATATCTCTGAGTTCATCTCCGCAGCCCTGAGCCCCGCCAAGGTGGTCAAGGTGGAGCTGCTGCCCGGCGAGACCCGCTCCTGCCGTGTCACCGTGCCCGACCAGCAGCTGAGTCTGGCCATCGGCAACAAGGGTCAGAACGCCCGCCTGTGCGCCCGCCTGACCGGCTACAACATTGATATCCGTCCCGAGAGCGGCTACTACGGCGAGGACGAAGAGCCCAAGAAGGACGCAGCAGACGCTGAATAAGCCCGGCACCATCTGCCGAAGGAGGGAAACCGGATGGCACAAAAAAAGATCCCTGCCCGCCAGTGCATCGGCTGCATGACCAGCCGCCCCAAAAAGGAGCTGGTGCGCGTGGTGCGCGCACCCAGCGGGGAGATCAGCATTGATCTGGTAGGCAAAAAGCCGGGGCGCGGCGCATATCTCTGCCCTGACCCGGACTGCCTGACCAAGGCAAAGAAGAAAAAGGCGCTGGAGCGCTGCTTTGAGCAGCCGGTTCCCGCCGAGGTATACGACGCGCTGGCTGTACAGCTGGCCGCAGCCGCAAAGGAGGCCGCAGCCGATGGCAAAAAAGAATAACGCCCCCGCAAAACCCAAGCTGCCCCCGGAGGAAGCACTGTATCAGGCCGTGAGCCTGTGCCGCAAGGCCGGTGCGCTGACCATGGGCTTTGACGCCGTGGAGGAGGCCTGCGTAAAAAGCAAGGCATGGCTGGTGATGACCGCATCGGACATCAGCCCCAAGACTTTGCAGCGTTTGAACTACGCCGTGGGGGACTTAGTGGACGTGTTCACCATGCCGCTGACGCAGGATAAGCTTGCCGATATCAGCCACAAGCCCGTGGCTGTTTACGCGGTGACCGACCGCAACCTCGCAAAGCTCTGCTTCGACCGCCTGTCGGACTGCGGAGCAATCAAAAATGAGGAGGATATGAGCGAATGATCGTAAAATATAAAGTGAGTGACTTTGCAAAGGATCTGAACCTTTCTGCAAAGAAGGTGCTGGACGAGCTGGCTGCTATGGGCAGCACCGGCAAGAAGAACAGCTCCAATCTGGAGGAAAACGAGCTGAACTACCTGCTGGAAAAGTTCAGCAAGGACAACAGCGTGGCGAATCTGGACGAGTTTTTGAACAGCGCCAAGGCTCCCAAGGAGGAGCCTAAGGCTGAGAAGAAGGCTGAGCAGAAGGTCGAAAAGAAGGCTGAGAAGAAGCCCGAGGCTCCCAAGGCTGACAAAAAGCCCCAGCAGCCCGCCGCAAAGGCCGAGCAGCCCAAGGCAAACAACAATAACAATAACAATAACGGCAAGCACGGCGACAAGAAGCCCGAGCAGCACAAGAAGCGCGAGGAAAAGACCGTTTCCTTCAGCGAGCTGGCACGCGAGACCGGCGCAAAGGCCACCGCTGCCCCCGCACAGGCAGTCTCTGTCCGCCGCGAGGACAATCAGGTCACTGTGGATACCCGCACTGTGGATATGAACGTGGACCGCTTCGACGCCCGCTACGATGATCTGGCCTCCACCAAGAACACCGAGAACCGCCGCAAGCCCACCCCGCAGGGCAACAAGCAGAAGTTCACCCAGCGCGGCCAGCGCCAGCGCCAGCAGTTCCAGAAGGGCAAGCGCGAGACTGAGTTCGAGCGTCTGCAGCGCATCCAGCTGGAAAAGGCCCGCAACGCCCAGCTGAAGGTGATGATCCCTGACGAGATCACCGTGGGCGAGCTGGCTGCCCGTCTGAAGCAGCAGGCCGGTAAGGTCATTGCCAAGTTCATGCAGATGGGCGAGATGCACGCCATCAACGATGTGATCGATTTCGACACCGCAGCTCTGCTGGCAGAGGAGTTCCACGCAAAGGTCGAGCACGAGGTGCACGTCACCATCGAGGAGCGCCTGTTCACGCAGGAAGAGGATGCACAGGAGGATCTGGTGGAGCGTCCCCCGGTGGTCTGTGTCATGGGTCACGTTGACCACGGCAAGACCAGTATTCTGGATGCCATCCGCAAGACCAACGTCACCGCAGGCGAGGCCGGCGGCATCACGCAGGCCATCGGTGCCTATCAGGTCAAGGTCAACGACAGCCTCATCACCTTCCTGGATACCCCGGGCCACGAGGCATTCACCTCCATGCGTGCCCGCGGTGCCAACATGACCGATATCGCCGTTCTGGTGGTTGCTGCCGATGACGGCATCATGCCCCAGACCATCGAGTCCATCAACCACGCCAAGGCCGCCAACGTCAAGCTGATCGTCGCCATCAACAAGATGGATAAGCCCACCGCCAACCCGGAGCGCGTCAAGGAGCAGCTGACCAAGTACGAGATCGTGCCCGAGGACTGGGGCGGCGACGTCGCCTGCATCCCTGTGTCCGCCGTCACCGGCATGGGCATCAGCGACCTGCTCGAGCGTATCGTTCTCGAGGCCGAGGTCATGGAGCTGAAGGCCAACCCGAGCCGCCGCGGCAAGGGCGCTGTCGTCGAGGCCCGTCTGGACAAGGGCCAGGGCCCCATCGCAACTCTGCTGGTCCAGAACGGCACCCTGCACAAGGGCGACTGCCTGATCGCCGGTACCGCTGTGGGCCGTGTCCGCACGATGCGCAACGACAAGGGCCAGGAAATCACCGAGGCCGGCCCGTCCACGCCTGTTGAGATCACCGGCCTGACCGAGGTCCCCGAGGCCGGCGAGCTGTTCGAGGCTGTCGAGGACGAGCGCCTCGCCCGTGAGCTGGCTGACAAGCGCACCGCCGAGGCCAAGGAGAAGCAGTTTGCCGCCTACACCAAGGTCACGCTGGATAACCTGTTTGACCAGATGGCTGCCAACGATATGAAGGAGCTGCCCATCATCGTCAAGGCGGACGTCCAGGGCTCCGCCGAGGCCGTCAAGCAGAGCCTCGAGAAGATCTCCAACGACGAGGTTCGCGTCCGCGTCATCCATGCGGGTGTCGGTGCCATTTCCAAGTCCGACGTCTCTCTGGCCGATGCGTCCAACGCCATCATCATCGGCTTCAACGTCCGTCCCGACGCCGTCGCCAAGGCCGAGGCCGAGCGCGACGTCTCCTGCGCGAAGGCTGCCGCCGCCATGGCCGCGAACGAGAAGGAGATCGAGGCCCAGACCGCCATTGCCAAGCGCAACAACGAGCTGGAGCTGGCAAAGTCCAAGCTGAAGGCCGAGGCTGACAAGGCCGCCGCCGACGCGAACGCCGCCGGTATGATCCAGACGAACCTGCGTGCCAAGGAGGTCAAGGAGTCCGAGGCCGACGCCGAGATCGCCCGCCAGAAGAAGATGGTCGACCTGGCCGCCCAGGAGGCCGAGGTCCAGCAGCGCAAGCTGGATGCCGAGGTCCGCAAGCAGGCCGATGCCGAGCTGTACCGCCGCCAGAAGGAGGCCGAGGCCCAGAAGTATGAGGCCGAGCGTGCTGCCGAGGCCGCGAAGTTTGCCAAGCAGCAGGAGGCCGAGGGCATCGCGCTGGTCGGCAAGGCCGAGGCGGAGGCCATCCGCCAGAAGGGCCTGGCAGAGGCCGAAGCAATGAAGCAGAAGGCCGAAGCCTATAAGCAGTACAACGACGCCGCTGTGGCCGAAATGATGATCAAGGTCCTGCCTGAAATTGCCAGGAGCGTCGCGCAGCCCCTGTCCAGCATCGACAAGGTGTCCATCATCGGCGGCGATGCGGCCGGCGTGTCGGGTGTCTCCGGCAATGTGCCGGTGCTGATGGCCCAGACGATGGAGGCCATGAAGGAGGCCACCGGCATCGACATGCGCGACATTGTCCGCGCCAACAGCATCGAGGCCAAGACGGACCGGAACATTACGATCAAGACCGAGGACGAGGAATAAACGGGAAGCAGAGCGGTAGGGGCCGCACATGTGCGGCCCGCAGCTTACCGAAAGGCGCTTGTATTCCTTACACAGCCGGGCCGGGCGTGCCCGGCCCCTACTGAGCAATAAAAGAAAGAAACGGGATGTCACTTTTGCGGGCATCCCGTTTCTTTCTTTTTCTCTCACAGCTCCGGCAGTTCCTCCCACACAGGCAGGCGGTGCAAAGCGCGGACAATGTTGCACTGCTCTAACAGCGTGCCGTCGCCGTCGCACATCGTAGCGTACCACAGCGGGCTGCGCAGGGCGTGGGTGTCGGGGTCAAACAGGTGCTCGGGACCGCTGGCGTACTGGAAATGCAGGTGGCTTAAAAGCCCGCCCTGCAGCCGGGCCGCGCGGGGCGGCATCGGCTCCATTGCCAGCAGGCAGCGGAACGGCCAGTCGGCGGGGACGTCCTCGGCGACGAAAAGGGCGTTCTCCTTGCCCTCAAGCCCGCGCTCCAAAACGTGGTCCAGATGATAGACCGCCCGGCCGAGGGTGTTCCCGTCGGCGTCCGTCCACGCGATGCAGAGCTTGCCGCCGTCGGCGGGGGTGATAGTCCAGCCGCCCAGCGTGTGCGGGTTGCCGATGCTCGTCGTCACGCAGGCCATCTGCCAGAACTGCTTCGCGCCGCTTTTAAACATCGGCAGCGGCCTCGGCCTCCTGCCAGGCAAGCTGCAAATACGGGTCAGTGCTGGTGATATAGCTCTCAAAATTCTGCCAGCGGCCCAGCCAGTCGTTCGGGTGAAATTCCATGGAGGTCACACTCCTTCCGTATCGTCCCAGCGTATGACGCGGTCACACCAGTTGGCGGCCAGCTCCTCATCGTGGGTGATGACAAGCAGGGTCTTGCCCTGCGCCTTCCATTCCTGCAAAAGCTGCCCGACCTGCTGCATACTGCCCAGGTCAAGGCCGCTCGTCGG
>OGOS01002503.1_pt1 | contig 9868 bp, 10 predicted proteins | sample 1552701 | NCBI WGS metagenome assembly OGOS01 (sample SAMEA2580128, study PRJEB22360) | human gut metagenome | biome: human gut; feature: human-associated habitat; material: faeces | place: Denmark | collected 2008/2010
GACACAGCTTGTCGCCACTATTGCAGACAGTTACTACACCCTTGCCATGCTTGACGCACAAATGACAATAAGTAACCGGACTTTGGAGAACTGGCGGACTACCGTACGCACTCTTGAAGCGTTGAAAAAAGTGGGGAAATCAAACGAGGCTGGCGTATTGCAGGCAAAGGCGAACGTGATGCGACTCGAAGCATCCCTGTTATCCATACGCAAGAGTATTTCCGAAACAGAAAACGCCCTGTCTGCGATACTTGCCATGCCGTCACACTCGATTGGACGAAGTGATCTGGCCGAGGCTGCTTTCCCCGATACTGTCTCGATCGGAGTCCCTTTGCAACTGCTTTCCAACCGTCCCGACGTGCGTCAGGCTGAAATGGAACTGGCGCAAGCATTCTACGCCACCAATGCGGCCCGTGCCGCCTTCTATCCCAATATTACCCTCTCGGGAATTCTTGGATGGACTAATAACGGCGGTGGCGTAATCGTAAATCCCGGACAATGGTTACTTAATGCCATCGGTTCCCTGACACAGCCGTTATTCAACCGGGGCGTAAACATCGCCAACTTGAAGATAGCCAAAAGCCGTCAGGAAGAAGCCAAACTGTTGTTCCGGCAATCATTACTGAACGCAGGAAAGGAAGTGAACGATGCTCTGACCGCATGGCAGACGGCAAAATCGCAAATTGAAATCAATGCTCGGCAGGTTGAAACATTATGCGACGCTGTGCGAAAGACAGAATCGCTGATGCGTCATTCCAATACCACCTATCTGGAAGTGCTGACCGCCAAACAGTCTCTTCTCGAAGCGGAAGTGCAACAGTTACAAACTCGTTTTGAACGCATACAAAGTATAATTAAACTTTACCATGCGTTGGGAGGAGGAATGTAACTTTACAAGAATTATAACCTAATACTGAACCATGTTGTGTAATTTTTATATTTCAGTCGTCATAAACTTATAAATAAGTAATTTAGTATGCAAAAACAAATTAAAAAGTCTTCTCTTTTTTTGAAGAGAAGCAACACCTGACCCACTTCGCTACCGAACAGGATGTAGCAGAAGAATTGTTTGAGTTACTCTTAGAAGCGAGAGAACTCTATCTTCAGGATGTGATTTTGAATGGCAAGCGGTATGACCGCTATGTGGATGACTTCATCAACAGTCATCGGTATATCAACTGCAACAGTGCAATTTGCCGAAACTGCCACGAGATGAACATCCACATCGTCAAGGGACTGCTGAACGAATGCGCCCACCTTATCCAGCCTCTTTTTGAGGCATCCGACTTCTCCTTTGAGAAGTGTATGGAGTTACAAAGGAAGTATGACCGCTCGGAACCGTTGCCGCCATACAGTTGGCACGGAGCAAGGGGGCTTTTGTGTATGGCATCTGCAACGTCGTGGGTGCCTCTATCCCAAGAAATACGGATTCCGGGACATACATCCATGTAGGACCTGAGATAGGTGTGGCTTCTACCAAGGCTTTTACAGGACAGGTAACGGTGCTGATGCTGCTTGCCCTCTGCGTGGGACAGATGCGTGGTACTGTGGATGATGCAACCGTAGAGAGGATTGTCCGGGAGTTGAAGAACATGCCCCTATATATAAAAGATGTGTTGGGACTTGCTGACAAAATCAAGAACTTGTCGAAGATATACACCTATGCCCGCAACTTCCTTTATCTCGGTCGTGGGTACAACTACCCCACCGCCCTTGAAGGTGCGTTGAAGCTGAAAGAAATATCCTATATCCATGCGGAGGGTTATCCTGCTGCGGAAATGAAGCATGGACCGATTGCACTTGTAGATAGCGAGATGCCCACGGTGGTCATTGCTCCAACGGACTCGCTGTATGACAAGATAATCAGTAATGTAAGGCAGGTGAAGGCGCGTGGCGGTACGGTTGTCGCCATCATTACCAAGGGCAATGACGCAATGAAGGACATCGCCGACCATTGCCTTGAAGTGCCCGACGTACCCGAATGCCTTACACCTCTCGTTGTTTCCGTCCCATTGCAGTTGCTGGCCTATTACATCGCCATCAACAAGGATAGGAATGTTGACCAGCCAAGAAACCTTGCTAAATCAGTTACCGTAGAATGAATAGAATATTATCACTTATTGTTACCATCCTCTTTGCGTTGTGCATTGAGGCTGGCATCTTTATGCTTATTGCCCACTGGTGGGGCATGACTGCGGCCATTACCGTGATAGCCATTGAATGTGTGTTAGCCTTATGGACAGTTTACGAAATGAGACATGCGAGTGATGAACCAGTTGATGAATAACATTGCAGGCTGTGGTTAGAACGAAAAAGGCTAAAAACAAAAGGACGGGTCGATGATTCGTCCTATTTTTGTGTCTTTTTGGTGGCAAAATGTAGCGATTTAGCAAAATAAACATAAATTCCAGTGATATTCAGCATGAAAATTCGCCCATTTAAGTGAAAATGTGTAATTTTGCAACGCAAAATTGTGCCTAAGCATTTGCATCAAAACAACAATAGTTCAATCGAGGCTGATATGAAAGTAGAGATTAACAAGAAACGTTTAGAATACCTGCTGGCATTATACAAGATGTCGGTGGATGACTTGTTGTCTCTTCTGAACAAAGGCAGGAAACGGATAACAGGAGCCGCAGACATCAGTGGAGATTCTATTGATTTGGGGGTGTTGAAGCGTATAGGTGAGATATTCGACAAAGAAGTCAGTTTCTTTCAAGACTATTCTAAGTTGTCAACCAATGCAAGCAGCAGTATCTTCTTCCGCAAGACCTCATTCGGAACAGAGCTGAACTTGGAGTCGATCCGTACTGTAAACCGATTCGAGAGTCTGAAAAACGCTTTGGATGCATACAACAAACTGTCGCAACTGGATGTGAAGTTTGACATAGAACACTACACCCTACAAGATGACCCTAAGACAGTAGCCGTACGTGCAAGAGATTTTTTTTATCCCGGGGAAACTGTCAATCATAGGCAGTTTCTTGTGAAGATGATAGAAAAAATCGCCGATCATGGCATTTTTGTCTTTGAATACATAGAGACATGGAACAAGAAAGAGAAAACCAACATTGACGGTTTTTACCTTAAGCCCAATGTGATAGTGCTTAAGCATCATAAGCATTACAAGCGAGAAATATTCACTCTGGCGCATGAATTGGGGCATTGTCTATTGGGGATTGAAGAAGTGGAGTCGGTGGACATGATGGACATCTCGGCACAGACTTCATACAGTGATGTCGAAAGATGGTGCAATGATTTTGCATATCAGTTCATTATGGGACAAGAAGCAGAAACACTTGCTAACATAGCATGTGTAGATTCCCGTAACGACTACTGCATTGACCTCTTCAAGGCTATCAGTGCACGGACGCACATTAGCCGTCTTGCCTTATATACAAGGATGTATATCGACAGGAAAATCAGCTATTCGAGCTACAGCAATGTCAAGAGTGAATTGGCAGAGGAATACAGAAGAAGAGAGGAACAGGAAAAGTTGAAAAACTCTGAGAAGAGAGGCGGGCGAACACCAAAGCCCATCATTTCTCCGCTATTCTTGAAAACCATGCAATATGCCTATTTCAATGGAGTGGTCAACGAGACCACTTTCTGTTCGAGACTCAATGTCAAACCAGCAAATTTTGAGAGGGAGTTATGGCGATAGTTGTTGATACATGCTCATTGGTGATGATTGCCAAGAATTATCTTCCCTTGGATAAGGACGGACAGTTGTACTCATTCCTGGAAGAGGCGTTCTCCCGCAAGGATTTGATGCTACTTGATGTGATTCTGGATGAATCAAAACGCACCTCCAAAGGAATTGCAGTTGAAAAGATGCCTTTCCTCAAAGACAAGAAATTGGTCATTCCGACAAAGGATCTATTTCCATGTGCCCCAGAGAGATTCAGCAACATGATAGACAACAATTTCTGTGTAAGACTGAAGAAGCAGGAACTGACTGAAGAAGAATACATAGAGCAAAAGGAAGAATACCTTAAAACAGGTGATGCTAAGATTATCATTTATGCACTGAATGTACGACACTCGGACGCTATCCATCTGGAAGAGATGCAAGTAATGACGGAGGAAACAAGGCAGCAGAATGACGGTAAGTTGTTCAAGAAACTTCCTTTGTTGTGTGAGCAGATAGGGATTGGAACACTAACCGTTTCAGAATATCTGCATAGAAACGGGTTCTTTATTGACAAATAGCATAGATATTAGTATCATCTTATGACATCTTTCACGAAATCATATTATATTCGTGAATAAAACACTTGTTTTTCAAGAATAGAAATTGTTGAGGATTAGATATTTAAGACATTATTGCAATGCGGAAGGGGTGATGTGAACGACAAAAGACAAGGCGTTCTATTAGAGTGGATGCTTGATAAGATTGAGAAGAATGGACGGGTCGATGGCTCGTCCTTTTTTTGTGTCTTTGAGTGTGAGGTGCAGGTGGGGACCAGTACTGCGACCACTGTTGCCTGTCAGCGCGATGATGATGCCGGGACGGACGTGGGTGCCTTTGGTGACGAGAGTTTGGGAGAGGTGGCAATAGCTGACGGTGAAGTCGCCGTGACGGAGGGTGACATAGAGGCCTGAACGTTTGTCCTTGCCTACCTTGATGACCTCGCCGTGCATCATGGCGTATGTGGGTTCGTAATTTGCCTTCAAATCAAGCCCGTTGTGTAGGGCTTTTCTTTTTGTAAATGGGTCTCTGCGGTAGCCGAAAGGGCTGGTGACAGAGATATGACGGAGTGGACTGACAAGTGCCGTGTGGCGGTCGGTCTGCTCCGTTTGGGTTTGTAATGGGGCAAAGGCAAGAGAGTCTCGCCGCTGATGCGGCGAGCACGGAGGCAGTTGTTCGGATGTTGCGGACTGCGTCGTTTTTGGCACAGCCTTGCGGTGTACCTTAGTCTGTGTGACGGTATTGAACTGAGCGCATACTGTTGCTGATGAACAGAATATTGCTGCTATTGTGATGAGTAGAAATCGTTTCATGGTGCAAAAGTAACAAGCAATTCTTTGACTGGCATAAAGAACAAAGGGAAGACAAGAAGATTGTAACATAATATAGCAATCGAGTTTGATTTTTGAGCAGAAATCAAACTCAAATAATAATAATCGTCAAAAATAACACGCATTATCTTATGCAATTCTGCTTGTCTCTGAATAGGTATATAACTTTGCATGAGTTTAATTTCAAATTCAAAGTTAAAGTATGAAGCAAGTACGATTTGAAGAGAGCGAGGTGCCTTATCAGACACTGGCTCGTTTTGGTCTCACACAAGAGAAGATTGAAGACCTGCCCATGTGGGCGTTGGAAGATATTGGTCAGGGACGACGTTCACCGTTGCTGCCCATTCAGGTGAATAATGATGAGGGCGAGACATTGAAGAGCCGCACCCGATTTGCGTTGGTCCGTATGGAGGACGGCAAGGTGGATGTGGTCTTCTATCCGCAGTTGGAGAAATCACCATTGGAGGCTTTTACTCAGGAACAGCAGGAGGACTTGCTGGCTGGAAAGGCTATCCTTGCCGATGTTAAGGATGCTGATGGCAGGAGCAGCAAGGCTTTCGTGCAGATTGACACGGAGACCAATCAGGTGATGTCGGTACCTACGCCTGTCATCGGGCGCAACTTGGAGGTGCTGAAGGATGAACTGAAACTGAGTTCGGCAGAACTGACCGTGATGCAGAAGGGTGAGCCGCTCACGCTCATCATGGAGGACGAACAGGTGACGGTGGGTATTGACCTGAACGATAAGACCGGCATAAGGATTAATCAAGGCGACAGTCAGAAGTGGAAGGAGAACACCAAGCGAGAGTGGGACAAATACACCTTCGGGTGCTATGGCTGTTGGGTAATGGGCGATGACGGTAATCTTGACTATGTGCCTGAAGAGGAATACACGGAAGAACTTTGGAATGAGCAGAAGAAGAATGGAGAGCGCAACCGCGCCTCTTTTTCCATGCACAAATAATCTACACATAATATAATAAGTATATGGCATCAAATAAATATTATCCAGAGGATGTGCTCGTCGAGAAGATACAGAGCGGCGAGTACGGTTGGTTGGAGTATGTCAACCATCATTCTGCTGAATGGCAGGAAGAATATGAGAGCTATTGTCTGAACAACGGACTCTGCATTTGTGAAGAGAGTGCGGAGCAGTTTGTCCATCACAAAGATGAGGAACTGGAGAAGGCAATAGAGAACGGTGAAGCATGATAAATGAAGAGTGAAGAATGAAGAGTGAAGAATAAGTATGGCGATAAGAAAGAATACGAATCCCCAACAGATGGACCTGCAACCAGAGATGCGTGACTTGCTCATGCGCAATGGTATGCAGGCTCATGTGGTGAGTAATGGCAGCGGCTATCAGCTTGTGGTGCAAGGGCATGACAGTCCGCTGCTTACCTATAACATCACCGAGAAGCAGATGTTGGCTCTGACCGACTGGGGTACGAATCATGCCAACAAGTTAGCCTACAATACCTTTACGGGCATTGTGGGCAACGACTTCTATATGCCCAAGAACTTCGTTCATGCACGCAATGCCAACGGTCGTGTAGCTATGGGGCTGCACGGCTATCGTGTTGGTATCGGCGAGTATGGACGGATGGGGCGCATCGATATGCCACCACCCTTTTTAGGTTGGACACCACGCAGTCAGGAGGGATTCCATCTTCGCAGAGTTGGAGGACGATTGTTCTTCCCCGAAGCCCCGATTGTGCCTGAACGTTGGGACGGCAGAATGAAGCCTGGCGAATTGCAGAGCGGCGGTTATGGGTTCTATTATAAGGGACAGCAACAGAGTTATAGCCCTCAGCAACAGGATGTGCTGAAAGATTTGGAGGGAATCATAATGCCTTCCATCAGCCGCACGAGAAGCACGGAGCCAGCCAAGCCTTATAAGGAACTGATTACCTCGCCTGTCTATTTCACCAATGAGAAGTGGCAGGAGTGTCTGGCATCGCATGGCATCATCATTGATGAGAATGCGAAGACGCTGACCATTCAGTCGAACAGCGTCAATGCCGACATGGTGTATGACCTGACAGATGAGGAACTGAAGAAACTCACCTCCAACTCCATCAAGGAAGTGCCCGTCGTTCAACGCTTGGAACTGCTGAATGGCATCATCAAGGACGACTTTGCTGACAAAATCCTGATGGACACACTGAATAGCAAGGAGCGCATCGACCTGCATCTGCATCCCGAACTTGAACAGGAGTTGCAGCAGCGTCAGCAACAAGACGAGGAACGGTTGCTTCCGTTGGAAGAGGACGAGACTGTCAGACGTGACGTGTTGCAAGGCGATGCCATGGTGAGAGGTGAAGACCTTGCCTTGATTAATGAGAACAAGGGTTGGTATCGTGAGGGAGCGCATGGGCGTGAAGTGAAAGTCGGTGACATCATGGTGGAGAAAGTGCCTCCGATGGAGGGAGATAAGAAAGGCGAAGATAAGTATCGCATGACCGCCATTATCAATGGAGAAGCCATCACGCACGAAATCAAGCAGAAGGACTACGACAAGTTCTTGGCGGTGGATGACTACCATCGCATGAAACTCTTCTCCAAGGTTTTCAGTGAAGTGGATATGAAGACACGCCCCGAAACCAACGCCGGACTGGGCACGAAGATATTGGCGGCTCTGACGGCAGGAGCAGTCGTTACAGCAGAGGTGGCGCATGACATAAGCCACCATCATCACCATCCAGCCCCGGAGTTCTATGCAGAGCATCATGGCGGTCCACGTCCTTACTTCAAACCGGGAGTGGATTCGCCACAGGAGATTGCGGCAAGGTACTTTGAGGCAGAAGCAAATCATGTTGCCACGGAGATAAGGAGAGGATATTAACAATGTATAATTTACAATTTATAATTTATAATGAGTAGTGAACTGACATACGATGACTTTCTGGACAGGTTGAGCATACAGGAAGTACTGGTGGACGCAGGGTATCATCTGAACAAGAGAGATGGCTTGCGTTATCCGTCGTATGTGCGTACTGACAGTGAGGGCAGACGGGTGCGTGGTGATAAGTTCATTGTCACGCAGAATGGGAAATGTTGCTTCCAACCACCGCAGCAGAAGGTGTATAATGTCATTTCGTTCATCAAGGAGCATCCAGAAATGTTTTCAGAGAACAAGGTGGGAATGTCTCCTGACCGACTCGTCAACCTCGTCTGCAACCGACTGCTCAACCAACCCATAGAGGACAGACCATCGAAGATTACAGAACCAAGAAAGGACGGAAAGCCATTCAACCTGAATGACTACGACATCCACAAGTTCAATCCGCAGGACAGGGAAACGCAGAAAAGGTTTTATCCCTATTTTAAGTTCCGAGGCATCGACCTCTATACGCAGTATGCTTTTCATCGGCATTTCTGTCTGGCTACTAAGCATCGGACGGATGGACTTACCTTTGCCAACCTTGCCTTTCCGCTGGTACTTCCCAAAGAGCCGGACAAGATTGCAGGACTGGAGGAACGAGGCCGTCCCAAGATGGACGGTAGCGGAAGTTACAAGGGCAAAGCCGAGGGCAGCAACAGCAGCGAGGGCTTGTGGATAGCCAATTTCAGCGGTGAGCCTTTGCAAAAGGCAGGCGGCGTTGCGTGGTTTGAAAGTGCCTACGATGCAATGGCTTTCTACCAGATACACAGGAATGGTTTTCGGGACAACCCAGACCTTTCCAAGAAAAGCGTGTTCGTCTCCACGGGCGGCACTCCCACCGATATGCAGATTCGCAGTATGCTTTCCGTCACTCCGGATATAAACCACTACTTGTGTTTTGACAACGACAGTGCCGGACGTGAGTTCGTGAAAAAATTCCAAGCCATAGCGGAATCCATACACATCAGTTCCGACCGTATAAAAGTATTTCCCTTGATACCCTGTTACAAGGACTGGAACGATGCCCTACTTGGCAAGACAAGCGAGGAATACCTTGACAGCATCAAGGACGCGATTGTCCCATTGGGAGCACCACTCGGTACCACAGGGTATGCAACCGACAAGGAAGAAGAACACCGACAACCAAATATACACAGATAAGAGCCATGCAACAACCGATATACAGAGAGATTTCGCTACGACCGCAAACGGCACAGTTCTTCATTGACGATCTGCCCTTGCTGTTGCTTTGTCCCGTGGGACTGGTCTATGGAGGAATGGAGAACGCCCCTCTTGCATCTATCGCCACCCTCTTTGCCGTTCTCCTCTCCCTCATTTTGATTTACCGGCTTATATACCTGAAACGCATACGCTATCACGTCGGTAGCGAACAGCTGACTGCCGAGCATGGCGTGTTCCAACGCAGTATCGGTTACATCGAATTGTACCGTGTGGTGGACTTCCACGAACAGCAGAGCTTGTTGCAGCAGATTTTCGGGCTAAAGACTGTCATGGTGTTGTCTATGGACAGGACCACGCCCAAGCTGGAATTGACAGGTCTGCCCAAACGAATCAATATCGTGGATATTATCAGAGAGCGTGTAGAGTTTAACAAACAACGAAAAGGAATCTATGAGATCACCAATCACTAAAATAACGATGCTCCTATTCGGCATCATCTTGTCTGTCACGGCGAAGGCGCAGATTGTCACGACCAATCCGTTGGAATATGTGGCATTGGCAGAAGGCAACGAACTGATTCTCGGCAAAGTAAAAGACCAGATGGACGGGCAGAAGAAAACCGCCCTTTTACAGAATACCATTGCCGCAGAGTTCGAGCAGATGCGCCAGTGGGAGAAGAAATACAACAGCTACCTTAAAACGGCAAGCGGTTTCGCATCCTCGCTGAAAGCCTGTACCCACCTGTACAATGACGGTGTGAGGATTTTTATCTCGCTATGC
>OGOS01002514.1_pt1 | contig 9837 bp, 8 predicted proteins | sample 1552701 | NCBI WGS metagenome assembly OGOS01 (sample SAMEA2580128, study PRJEB22360) | human gut metagenome | biome: human gut; feature: human-associated habitat; material: faeces | place: Denmark | collected 2008/2010
TATTTTTCATAATGGCTCCCATTTCAGACTTCATTCTTAATTCTTGTACTTGCGCATGGAACTCTCGATCAGCTTCTCACAGAGCTGGTTGAAATCCACGCCGGTCACCTTTGCCTCCTGCGGCAGCAGACTGGTCGGCGTCATGCCCGGAAGTGTGTTCGCCTCCAGACAGAAAATGTGATCTTCCGCATCCAGAAGGAAGTCTGTGCGCGAGTAAGTGTTGAGTCCAAGCACCTCTGCCACCTTCTCTGCATAGCCCTGCATTTCCTTTGTAATCTGTTCGGACAGCTCCGCCGGGCAGGTCTCTACCGTACTTCCTGCTTTGTATTTGTTCTTATAATCATAGAAGCCTTCCACCGGCGCGATCTCGATGATCGGAAGCGCCTGAAAATCGATGACGCCGACAGAAAATTCTCTTCCTTTTACATATTCCTCAATGACCAGCTCATTCTCCCAGCGGAACGCCTCCTTTAATGCCTGCTCGTATTCTGCCTTGTCGTGCACGATCGATACGCCGATGCTTGATCCGCCGCTGCACGGCTTTACCACGCACGGGAAATGAATTCCACAGGTCTCGATCTTTGCCGCATCCTCGCCACGCTTTAAGGACGTGCCTCTCGGCGTCGGGATTCCATTCTCGAGGAACAGCTGCTTTGCCATTCCTTTGTTCATGGCAAGCGCACTGCCCAGATATCCGGTTCCTGTGTAGCGGATGCCAAACAGGTCAAACGCCGCCTGGATCTTACCGTTCTCTCCGTTCTCTCCATGAAGCGCCATAAACACGATGTCCGCCATCCGGCAAAGCTCGATGACATTCGGTCCGAAGAAATTATCCGACTGATCCTTTCTCTGCGCCTTTACTTTTTCCAGGTCCGGCGCGGTCTCCGGAATCGCCGCCACCTTGACGCTGACCGCCTCGGCTCTGTCAAAAATTCCGGTAAGATCTTCTTCCTTATCGCTATATCCCATAAAAACATCAAGTAAAATTACCTGATGTCCGTTCTCTCTGAGTGCTTTCGTAACCATCTCTCCTGTCTTGAAGGACACATCTCTCTCTGTGCTGAGCCCTCCGGCAAGTACTACGATGTTCATTTTTGTCCTCTTTTCACATTAACTATATTTCTGATAACACTCCTAAATCCAATTAAACATACGGACTCCGGTAAGTTATCAATTTTTTAAAATTATAACACCATTCATATAAAAAAGAAAGACCGGTTGCCCGGTCAAAAAAGAAATTCTCATTTTATTTTAAACTGTGTTGGCTTCCAGCAGCTGTATCATTCTTATAAATACCATCCGCCCGTGCAAATCATCCTGTGAAAGTGATTCTCCGTACTTCAATACTAATAATCGGCACTGATAAAAATTCAGCTCCGGATTGCCAAAAAGCAAAATCCGCAAGGCTGCATTTTCCAGGTAATTGTGTATATTTCCCACCTCAATAAATATATCTACGATATCATCGAGGTTAATAAGTCCTTTCTGTTCATAATAAATTCTCCCAACTATTTCATCCCTCCATCGACTATATTTTTCGTAGAACTTCTTTTTTATCTTTCTTTTGAAATTTTGTCGCTTTTGCGAAATTTCACTCTTTGTTGGTGGATTCATTTTTCCATATAATATATCAATATTCTAGGCGCGTTACGCGCTTGTATTTTGAAGATTTCTATTAGAAGATTTAATATTGATAGGTGATTAGCAGTTTTCGACAAAATATGACATGGGTTTGGGTTTAATTCAGTTGGTTTTTGTTTAATATTGCTCTTTTTATATCAGAATTTTTGTAATGATAAATTTGTACTATTTTTGTGGTTTTTTCCTTGCTGGCTGCATCTGGTAGTCTTGATGCAATAAGGGCAATACAAGATAAATCCATAAAGACTTTTGCCCTTGCCATTTTTGCAACCCGGATGTTATCAAGGTTGTAATTATCTTTTAAATCCCCGAACGTACGCTCTACGCTGGTTCGTTGATTATATAGTTTTTCAAATGCTTTTGTTTCTCTGAATGGTGCTGTAATAAACCTTGAATTATCTTTGATTTTTCGACATAATCGTAACCAAGACTGCGTCTTAGAACCGGTAACCGGGTCAGATTTGAGACGCATAACCAATGCCTTTATATCTGATAATTGCTCTATTTGCATAGCATAATGTACAATAGCCATAGGTTGATAGCATAGTGGGCAGGTCTTGAGGAGCTATAATCCATAAAACTTTTAAAACAGCTCCCAAAATTCAGCCCATAAGCCGGAAAAAATACGAGAAAAGTAGCTGAAACCGCAAAAATCTCCAAAACAGCTCTCAAACTCAGCCCATAAGCCGGAAAAAATCGCGTGAAAAAGTAGCTGAAACCGCAAAAATCCCCAAAACAGCTCCCAAAACCAGTCCATAAGCCGAAAAAAATCCAGAAAAAAGTAGCTGAAGCCGCAAAAATCCCCAAAACAGCTCCCAAAAACCAGTCCATAAGCCGAAAAAAATCCAGAAAAAAGTAGCTGAAACCGCAAAAATCTCCAAAACAGCTTAAAAATTAGAGGCTTCTGGCATAATAGTGGAAGCCTCTAATTATTTCACATAAAAAGAGCCTCCACATTTCTGTGCAAGCTTCTTTTAAAAACTAAAAAATATATTGTTTTTTATATGTCCTGAAACATCAGTAAAATCAATGACTATGAATTATGTAATTCTCTCAATTATTTCATTTTTTGAAATAATTTTGACATGATTAGAAATGAATGTTAAAATATAGTTAACAAAAAGGTGCTACCTATAACAACGGTTCGCCTGATCATTTACTTAGTTAAAATAACCGTTCAGTTTCCAGGCTGTGGCGGTTATTTTTTTGTGGTCTTACTGCCATTGAAACCAATCGCATATCCAAGACCAAATGAGGTTAAACAGAGACTGAGCACTGCAATCAAAAAAACCGGCAGCCAACGGCTACCGGTTTTCGATGAAAGAAAGGTTAAATTATGATGAAAAACAAGAGTCTAACATTCCGGTTCGATAAGTCCGTATGTATGTCCTTTTCTCTTGTAGACTACATTTACTTCGTCATTCTCTGCATTTCTGAATACGAAGAAATCGTGGCCTGAGAGCTCCATCTGGATGCATGCATCCTCAGGATACATAGGCTTCATACCAAATCTCTTTGTACGGACAATCTTGATTTCCTCGTCCTCTGCATCGTCTGCCTCCACGAAATCATCCTGGAATATCGCCGGTGCATACTTCTTTGCGGAAATCTTGGTTCTGTATTTGCGAAGCTGTCTCTCGATTACTTCCTCTACGAGGTCAATTGATACGTACATATCATTGCTGACCTGCTCTGAACGGATAACATGTCCCTTTGCCGGGATAGTAACCTCGATTTTCTGTCTATCCTTTTCTACGCTGAGTGTAACGTATACGTCTGTGTCCGGTTTAAAAAACTTCTCCAGCTTTGACAGCTTCTCCTCTACTGCCTGCTTAAGCCCCTCTGTTAATTCGATGTTTTTTCCTGAAATTGTTATTCTCATGATGTCCAACCCCTTTATCGTTTATTTGATACGTTGACTGTATCATGTAAATATTATACCATAAATTTCGTTTTCATCAATCATTTTTATGCAATTTATATAAATAATCAAGGGTTTATTTACGGTTTTTCGCGAAATCGCTTGATTTCGCTATGATTAGGGATTTCATCAGAATAAAAAACATCAAGTCGAGTGATTTTTTATACACTATCGCAACATTTCTCAACTACAACAGCACATCTAAGCTATCACAACGTTTCTAAGCTACCACAGCGCATCTAACCTATCCCAGTGCCTCAAGCTGAGAGGAAAGCTCCTCCCACGCCTCCATATCAATAAGGATTTCTTCCTCGAGAGCGTCTATCTCGTTTTGGATTTCCGTGAGCTTTGAGTAGCTTGACTGATACTCCGGCTTCATGAGCTCAGCCTTGAGCTCATCGAGCTTTGCTTCCTTGACCGCCAGGTCCTCCTCGGCCTTTTTGACCTTTTTTTGTATCTTTGAGCGCTCCTTGCCCGGGTTGTAGTATGCCTTGCCGGTTGATGAGACAGCCATTCCGCCTGCCTGGGCTGCGCTATTTGCATTGGTGCTTTCGCCCACATTACCTGCTGCACCGGTTTGTGACGTGCTCCGTTTTACATCACTGCCTGTCTGACTGCTGCCGTTCTGGCTTATCGCGCCGCCAAATATTGCATTGCCTCTGTATGCATTTTTGCTCTCCTCTGCCTCACGATCGAGCTTTTCCTGATACTGCTCATAGCCAAACTGATAGAGATTGGTCGTGCCGTCCTCGAACACAAGCAGCTGTGTGGCTACCTTTTTCACAAAATATCTGTCGTGTGATACAAAAATCAGTGTGCCCTTGTAGTCCTTAAGCATGCTCTCCAGCGTTTCCTTGCCTACGATATCCATATGGTTAGTTGGCTCATCGAGCACGAGCACGTTCGGTCTGGTCTTTAAAATCTTGCAAAGCGCCAGTCTGACTTTTTCTCCTCCTGAGAGCATATTTACGTTCTTGAACACGTCCTCCCCTGAAAAAAGGAAGGCTCCGAGTGCATTTCTGGCCTCGGTTTCCGTGAGATTCGGATACTCATCCCAGAAATCATCGAGCACAGTCTTGTTGCTTGTATACATGGCCATCTGCTGGTCGAAATATCCTATCTGCACGTTGGTTCCAAAGCGGTACTCGCCTGAAAGTGCAGGGATCTTACCCACGATAGTCTTTAAAAATGTCGATTTTCCAAGTCCGTTTCCACCGAGTATGCCAAGCTTTTCGCCTCTTTTCAAATCGAGCGACACTACGGAGAGCGGATGGTCATAGCCGATTGCAAGCTCTGATGTATAAAGCACATCGTTTCCGGTCTCCTTTTCGGGCTGGAAATTGGCATGGAAGGTCTTGTTGTCGTACTTGTCCGGCGCCTCGATAATCACCATGCGGTCGATAGCCTTCTGCTTTGACTGCGCCATGGATGTCTTGGTCGGCTTGCCCTTGAAGCGCGTAACCATACGCTGCAAACGCTCTATCTCCTTCTGCTGGGCGATGTGATCCTTCATCTGCTTGTCGTAGTTTTCCTTTTTGCGGGCAATAAAATTGGTATAATTGCCCGGATAGCGCCTTGCTGTGCCGTACTCTATCTCGTATACCACATCTACCACATTGTCGAGAAACATACGGTCATGGGATACGACAACCACTGCCTTCGGGTACGACTTCAGATAGCCCTCAAGCCACTCAATCGTCGTGACATCAAGGTGGTTGGTCGGCTCGTCCAAAAGCAGTATGTCAGGCTTTGACAAAAGCAGCTTTATGAATGCTATCTTGGTCTGCTGCCCTCCGGAAAAGTCACGGATTGGCTTTTTACGCTCGTCGTCAGAGAAGCCGAACTTGCGGATCATGACCTCATATTCCTTCTCATAATAGTAGCCGCCATCATCCTTGAAAGCTTCCTCCATCGCGGTATATCTGGCTACCTTTTCATCGGAATAATCATGCTCAAGCTCTGCCGCCGCGCGCGCAAGCTCTGCCTTTCGTTCGTCCATTTTCACGAAGCATTTGCGCACCTCCTGCTCGAGTGTCACATCAGGATCATCAAACGCAATCTGCTTCAGATACCCTATCTCCGGGTTTCCTGCCTTTGCAATAAAGGCGCTCTCATCGCTGTCGAGCTTTTCCATCTCAACCTCGCCTGAAATGAGCTTTAAAAGTGTTGTCTTGCCACAGCCGTTTCTGCCGACTATCGCTATCTTTTCTGTGTTTCTGATTTCAAAATCTATACTATGCAAAATGACGTCGTCGCCAAATGCGACAGCGCCATTACTTATCTGGTAGAGCATATACTATCCTTTCATGCTTATGCCTGCTGCTTAATTGTTAGCCATAATGTAGTTGACAAACTGTGTTGCAGTACGTCCCGAAATGCCACCGTGGCTGAGCTCCCACTTGTTTGCCTCCCTGCACAGCTCCTCGTCTGAAAGTGTGCAGCCGCTCTTTCTCGCAAGCTCTGTTACGATGTTGAAGAACTCCTTCTGCGATGGCTTTGAGTAGCTGATTGTCACACCAAAACGGTTTACAAGTGACAGCTTCTCCTCAACTGTATCTGAGTGATGCTTGTCATTGCTGTTGTCCTGGTCATTACGGTCATTCCATGTCTCCTTGATCAGGTGACGGCGGTTAGAGGTTGCATAAATCAGTATGTTGTCAGGCTTTGTCTCCACGCCGCCCTCGATAACTGCCTTTAGGAACTTGTACTCAATCTCATGCTCCTCGAATGAGAGGTCATCCATATATATGATAAATCTGTAGTTTCTGTTTTTGATTGCTGCGATAATCTTTGACAGATATTTAAACTGATGCTTGTATATCTCAATCATGCGCAGTCCGTCATCATAATACTGATTGACAATGGCCTTGATGCTTGTTGATTTTCCGGTTCCGCTGTCTCCGAAAAGCAGCACATTGTTGGCCTTTTTGCCCTGTACAAACGCTTCTGTATTGTCTGTGAGCTTTTTCTTCTGGATTTCATAGCCGATCAGATCATCGAGCATGACCGCATCCATATTGTTGATTGGCATGAAAGAAAAGCCCCCGTCCAGATGCTCCTCAATCCTGAATGCCTTGTTGAGACCAAACATGCCGACTCCGTATGCCTTGTAAAAGCCTGTTACCACATCAAAGAACTCCTGCTCATCCTTAGCTGCCTCAAGCTTCTTGCTCAGCGCCCTTACTTTCTCGCTGACATTGTGATTGTACATAAGGTCCTTTTTCACAATGGCCTTATAATTGCTGATCTGTGTGAAGCAGTCGATTCCGAGTGCTGACTCGATTGGCTTGAAATCATAATCAAAAAGCTTCTTAAAAATTCTGAAATCGTTTGCCACAAGCCCATTTACGCTGCCATCGCTGGCTCCGACCTTCTCACAGGTGATGGAAAACGGATTCTCGCTCATCATAAGGAAGAAAGTGAGATAGTTGTGCCACAGATTGTCATCAAAACCATAGTCTGTCGCTACCTTTAGGATTCTCTTGACCTGTGTATTGATGTCGCGCACAAGCTCTGTCTTGTTGTACTCGCCCACCTCAAACTGCTCAAAGAGCTGTCCCAATTTATAAAGTATCTCATCCTGAGATAAATCTCCGTACATAAGTAATTTTGATATTTCCTGATACATGGCTGTTCCTCCTGGTTTTGCCTTGTTTTCACTGCTAACAAATTATTATAAACACTGCGCCACGATTTTGCAAGAGCTTGTGTGCCCGGTATGGCGCAGGAGACGTAAAAAGGCGGAGCTAAAACTCCACCTTTATTGTTGTGCCACGCCCCACCTCGCTGTCGAGCGTAAGCCCTGCATCATGCAGCTCCACTATATGCTTTACTATCGCAAGCCCAAGGCCTGTGCCGCCGGTCTCCTTCGAGCGGCTCTTGTCCACTCTGTAGAAGCGCTCAAAGACGCGCTCCTGCTGATCCTTTGGGATGCCTATGCCGTTGTCCTCGACCGTGAGAACGGTCTTGCCACCTAGCTTGTGTACCGTCACATTTACGGTGCCGCCCTCATTGTTGTAGCGGATAGCATTCTGGCAGAGATTCTCAACGAGCTCCGTGAGAAGCTGCCTGTTGCCTCGTACCATACAGTCGGTGCCGTCAAAATTAAGTGCTACTTTTCTCTGCTCGGCATTCACCTGTAGATTTTCCATGCAGTCCTTGACCAGACCGTACAGATCAAGCTGCTCAAAGCCCTGCTGCGCCTCGCTGGAATCAAGCTCCGAGAGCTTTATGATATCATTGATCAAGGAAAGCAGGCGCTGTGCATTTCTTCTGATTTCAGTGGCAAAATGAATCTGCTGCTCCTTTTCGACCATGCCGTTTTCTATGAGCTCTGCATAGCCGGAGATGGCTGTAAGCGGAGTCTTTAGCTCGTGTGACACATTGGCTGTGAAGTCCTGTCTGCTCTTTGCCGCGGCAAGTACGCCCTCATGCTGTATCCTTATCGCATTCATGAACGGCACGAGCTCCTTGTATTCTGTCTTTTTCTGGATGACAGAGGCCTGCTCCAGGTTGCCTGCGAGTGTCTCGATTGGCTTCATGAGCTTTCTGGTCAGGCTCTTGGCGAGAACCACACATATTCCTACTATGATAACCGTCACTATAAGCATGGCAGGTATACTGCTTGCAAACATGTTCCAGATACTTCTTGCTGCAATAGAGACACGCAGTACCGTTCCATCATTGAGCTTTATGGCATGATAGAAGGTATTGCTGTTCATGGTGGCTGATGTTCTCACGCTGTCTCCCGTACCTTTATCAAATGCTGATTCAACTTCCGGTCTATTGCCATGATTTTCAAGTTCTTTCACATTATTTTGATTGTCATACAGCACTGTGCCGTCCTTGTCAATCCAGGTGACACGAATACCCTCCACGTCAATCTGCGGGATTTCATTTATATTCTGTTTTAGTATTCCGGTGCTTTCTATTGTCTCTGCCATGACCTGCAGGTCTTCCTTTACCTGCTTCTGAAAGAGGTAATAGTTGATTACTGTCATGGAAACCATAGTGGCAATTGCTACAAAAAGTGCTGTTGCTACCAGATAGTAATTAATCTTCTTTTTCATGCTGTACGCTCCGCTTATGTATATTAGAAATCATTATAACAGCTATTATTCTATAACATAGCCCACATTTCTGACTGTCTTTATCCTGCTGCCATAGTCACCCAGCTTATGGCGGAGTGTCTTTATGTGCATGTCCACTGTACGTGTCTCGCCCTCAAAGTCAGTATCCCAGACGCTTCTCATGATGACCTCCCTGGTCATGACTATTCCCTGACTGCCCATCAGAAGCCTTAAAAGCTCGTACTCCTTGTATGTAAGGTCAACCGGCTCATTGTTCACTGTAACCACATGGCGCTCATGGTCAATCACCAGATCATCCAGCTTTAAAAGCTTCGGCTCCTCCTTCGCTGTTCTCCTGAGCAGTGCCTTTACTCTTGTGATAAGCTCCATGATTGAGAAAGGCTTTTTGATGTAATCATCTGCGCCTCCGTCAAACCCTTTTATCATATCCATCTCTGTTGTCTTGGCTGTGACCATTATAATAGGAATATCCTGTGTGGCCGGACGTTTTCTGAGCTTTCTCACGATATCGTAGCCGCTCTCATCCGGAAGCATCACATCAAGCACGATCAGATCCGGCTGCAGCCTTTCGATGACCTCGATGGCTTCGGATCCCGAAGCGGCCGTGTTCACTTCGAAACCGGCGAAATGCAGGGACGCCACCAGCAGCTCTCGGATGGACGGCTCGTCATCGACAACGACAATGGATGCTTCAATAGGCTTGCTCATGGCTTAAGCATCGCTCGCTTCACTGGATGTTTCCTGAACGGATTTTGAATCTTGCGTTGAAGCGGTATCCGGATTGACATAATCCTCGTTTTCCGATTCGGCGCCCCACTCTTTGACCGGTTGGATACGTTCGGCGACCGCACCATGACGGCCGCTATGGCGGCCCTTACGCCGATGCCCGATCACGCCCTTCTTGCGCAGGATATGGAACACCACCAGAAGCACCACCAGAAGCAGCAGCGCGCCGGCGAATCCTCCCACGCCAATCCATATGGTCCGCGACGAAGTCGAGGTCTTTTTCTGCACCGAAATCTGATTCATCATGTCGGTCGCGGACTTCGCCCAGTCCGGATCGCTTTCCATCAACGGTTTTTGCGCGGCATCGGACAGCGCGTCGACAGTCGACTTCTTCTTCAGCCATTCCTCCGAGTTCGAAGACACGGCCACCACCAGATTACCGTCATTCGAGGCAACCGC
>OGOS01002521.1_pt1 | contig 9825 bp, 7 predicted proteins | sample 1552701 | NCBI WGS metagenome assembly OGOS01 (sample SAMEA2580128, study PRJEB22360) | human gut metagenome | biome: human gut; feature: human-associated habitat; material: faeces | place: Denmark | collected 2008/2010
TGTATCGTATTTTGGCCATCCGGCACGGAATACGCTTTCTTTGTTGCCAAGTTCTTCCCAGATTTCTTCTGCCATATGTGGTGCAAATGGTGCCAGTAATACAGCAAGGGTATCCAGAGTATCTCTGTCTACTCCGCCTTCCTTCTTAGCGATCGCAACCAGTGTATTTGTATGCTCCATGAATGCAGAAATAACGGTATTCAGGCTGAAGCTTTCCAGACGGGTTGTGATATCATAAACCAGTTTATGACGTACTTTGATCATCTCTTTGGTTGGTTTGATATCTTTATCCTTGCTGTCCATAAGCAGGTTCCAGAGTTTCTTAAGGAAACGGTATACACCATCGATTCCTCTGTCATCCCACTCTGCATCCAGTTCCGGTGGTCCTACGAAGAGTTCATACATTCTTAAAGAATCGCATCCATAATCTCTTACAAGATCATCCGGAGACACGACATTTCCTTTTGACTTACTCATCTTGATACCATTCTTACCTGTGATCATTCCCTGGTTGAACAGTTTGACAAACGGCTCATCAAAATCGATCACACCGATATCGCAAAGGAATTTAGTATAGAATCTTGAATACAGAAGGTGAAGTACTGCATGTTCTACACCACCGATATACATATCTACCGGAAGCATTGCATCTGCTTTTTCTCTGGATACAAGTTCTTCGTTGTTGTGATTATCTACATAACGCAGGAAATACCATGAAGATCCAGCCCACTGCGGCATGGTATTTGTCTCACGTTTTGCCGGTTTTCCACAAACAGGACAGGTTGTATTTACCCATTCATCGATTCCCGCAAGTGGAGATTCTCCTGTTCCTGTCGGTTCATAAGATTCTACATCCGGCAGTCTCAGCGGAAGCTGATCCTCCGGTACCGGTACAGCGCCACATTCCGGACAATGTACAATCGGAATTGGTTCTCCCCAGTATCTCTGACGGGAGAATACCCAGTCACGCAGTTTGAAGTTCACTGTTGCGCGTCCGATTCCACGCTCTTCGATCATATGCGGAGCTTCTTTCTTCAGTACAGAAGATTCCTGTCCATTCCATTCTCCGGAATTGATCATTGTTCCAACAGCGTCTGTGTAAGCCTCTGTCATATTCTCAATCTCTTTTCCGTCTTTTGCAATTACCTGGATGATCGGAATATTGAACTTTGTAGCAAATTCAAAGTCACGGTCATCATGAGCCGGTACACACATGATGGCTCCTGTACCATAATCAGCCAGTACATAATCAGAAAGCCAGATCGGTACCTTTGCTCCGTTCAGAGGGTTGATCGCGTAAGTTCCTGTAAATACACCTGTTTTTTCTTTGTCCTGCAGACGGTCTACATTAGACTTCATAGAAGAATCGAAGATATATTTTTCTACTTCTTCTTTGTGTTCCGGTGTTGCAAGCTCTGTTGCAAGCTTATGTTCCGGTGCAAGTACCATGAAGGTTGCTCCATGAAGCGTATCTGGTCTTGTTGTGTATACAGTGATCTTATCTTCTCTTCCTTCAACCGGGAAATCTACTTCTGCACCGTAAGATTTACCGATCCAGTCTGTCTGCATCTTTTTAACTTTTTCCGGCCAGTCAAGCTTATCAAGATCATTTAAAAGACGGTCTGCATACTTTGTAATACGAAGCATCCACTGTTTTAAGTTCTTCTTTGTTACCGGAGAACCACAACGCTCACAGCATCCGTCTACTACTTCTTCATTCGCAAGACCTGTCTTACAGGAAGGACACCAGTTAATTGGCATCTCTTTTTCATAAGCAAGACCTGCTTTGAACATTTTTACAAAAATCCACTGTGTCCATTTATAAAAGTTTGGATCTGTTGTATTTACTTCCATATCCCAGTCATAAATTGCAGCGATTTCATTGATCTGTCTTTTGATATTCTTAATATTGGATGCTGTTGTAATCTTAGGGTGTGTTCCCATCTTGATCGCATAGTTCTCTGCTGGAAGACCAAATGCATCCCATCCCATTGGATGAATCAGATAATATCCCTGAAGCATTTTGTAACGGCTCCATACATCACTGATTACATATCCTCTCCAATGTCCTACATGAAGTCCACTTCCTGATGGATATGGGAACATATCAAGACAATAGTATTTCGGTTTCTTTCCATCATTTACGTTAATCGGGTTCTCTTCCCATTTCTGGCGCCATTTTTGCTCAACGGCTCTATGGTTATAAGGTTCTGCCATAGGTTTTTCCTCCTGCATCATAAAATATAATATAATTATATCCAATTCCTTTTGTTCTTATCTTAATCTTAATCTTATCTTAATCTTAACAAAAGGGTGGATGATAGTTAGCTACTTCTGTGTTTTTATCTGCGTACTGTCCTTTTCCGGTACTTTCACTTCTGTTGTTGTATTCACCGGCTTTTTGCCAACTTTAAACTTAAAATTCTTCGTTACGCTTACGGCTGTATATGGGTCTGTAATCGTACAGCTCACTTTATATGTCCCAGCCTTCTTTGTATTTACACTTCCTTTTACACTTAATGTTTCAAGTAAAGCGGAGGCGGATGCATACGGTGAACTTACTTTTAATACATCTTTTATCTCAAATGTACTTCCGTAAGCAATCGTTCTTTTTCCTTTTTTCTTTAATGTCAGCTTCGGACGATATGGATTACGTGTATCCGGATCGGTTGGATCCCACCATGCTTTACGCTTTGTTGATACCTTTACTTTAGGGCGTGCCGGTTTCTTTAAGGTACGGCTCTCGCCTATAACAACCTTTGTTCCAATCCTGCAATTATCATATATCCACTTTGCATCAGTAACAGCCAGGCGGATACATCCTGCCGATGCCTGCACTCCTAACTTATTATATTCCTTCGTGGATACCTTACTCTTATTCACACTATAATACGGTACAGAATGGAATAAATAAGGACCATGTATTCTTGTACTGTACTGTCCATATACACCATGTATCAATGCACGCCACTTATACTTCGCTGTTGTGTTATATGTACCGCTTATCGTTCTGTAATTCTTTCCTGTAGAACAATACATTGCTTTTACAAGCTTACCAGTTCTTGAATCTGTTACATTCACGAGATTTGTCTTTCGATTTACATAAATAGTATATTTACTTGCAGCCTGCGCATCAATCGTATTAAATCGAAAGAATGCAAATGCAAACATAAGCATCGCTGTCAGTAAAAGTATTCTTTTTTGCTTGTTTCTTTGCTTCATCTCTTCTCCTTCCTCTCATTATGAAATCTTTCTATTCAGGTAATTACGCAAAACTCCATTTTTATTATATAATCTTTCTGGTTTTTGTAAAGAAGAAGTTTGTAAATTTGTAAATTTGCCCTGTACGTTCTTCTATGTTATAATACAAAACATAGCAAATATATGTTTTATATGTTAAAGGAGGCTCACTATGATTGAATTTAACCATTTTAATTTTAATGTTTTAGACCTTGAAAAAAGTATTGCTTTTTATAAGGAAGCAATCGGTCTTTCCGTTGTCCGCGAAAAAGATTCCAGTGATGGCAGTTTCAAAATCGTCTATCTCGGTGACGGTCGAACAGGATTCAATCTGGAACTTACATGGATGAGAGACAGAAAGGAACCTTATAACCTTGGAGATGAAGAATTCCATCTTGCATTTAAAACAGATGACTATGATGCATTCCACAAGAAGCATGAAGAGATGGGATGCATTTGCTACGAAAATCCTTCTATGGGAATCTATTTTATCAATGATCCAGACGGATATTGGATTGAAATCGTTCCGGTAAGATAACTTTTTCATCCATATGACAGGATATACTTATGAATTATAATGAACCATCTATAAAAAAGAAAAGAGAAGAAGTATTCTCCAAAAAGAAGCGAAAGCAAACTACTGCTTCTGCAATTATTTTTCGGATTGTTTTGATTTTGATCTGCGCTGTGATCGTCAGTGGAGCCGGTTTACTATACGGCTCCTTTCGAGGGATCATTGACAGTGCACCAAAAGAGTTTTCTCTCGCACCGAAGTATTCTGCCACCATTGTTTACGATGATGACAATAAGCAAGTGCAGCAGCTTTCTGATTATTCTTCTAACAGAATTCCTGTTGCCTATGAACAGATTCCCGATAATTTAAAGAATGCATTTATCTCTATTGAGGATGAACGTTTTTACGAGCATGATGGCATTGATTTCAAGGGAATCCTTCGTGCTTTGTGGACAGATATCCGAAACGGATCTACTTCACAGGGTGCTAGTACCCTTACCCAGCAGCTCATTAAGAATAATGTATTTGAAGCTGGCGGAGAGACTAATATTATCGCAAAAGTAAAGAGAAAGATTCAGGAACAATATCTTGCTATAATCGCTGAGAAAAAGTACAACAAAGAAGATATTCTGACTAATTACCTGAACACAATTAATCTTGGTAAGGGAAATCTTGGAGTGGAAGCCGCTTCAAAGTATTATTTTGGCAAGTCTGTAAATGAACTTACGTTGTCAGAATGTGCTGTATTAGCTGGCATCACAAAGAATCCAACTTTCTTAAACCCTGTTGATTATCCGGAAGATAATGATGCCAGACGTAAACTGATCTTGAAAAAAATGTACCAGTTAAACTACATTTCAGATACGGAGTACCAATCTGCTCTTGAAGATAAAGTATATGCAAGAATTGCGAATAAAACAGCACAAGGACGAAAGAATTCTGTATATTCCTATTTTACAGATGCTGTAATCACTAAAGTAGTTTCTGATCTACAGGAACAAAAAGGATATACACAGTCTCAGGCTTATCAGCTTGTTTATCGTGGAGGACTTCGTATTTATTCCACGCAAAATACCAAGCTGCAAAAGATTGCGGATTCTGTAATTAACAATCCTGATAATTATCCGGTAGATACAAAGTTTTCCCTGGAGTATAAGCTTCAAGTTACACATGAAGACGGTACTACCAGTACTTATACAGAATCTAATGTAGCTGCCTATTTCCGTAAGAAGAAAAAGGATCCAGGTTATAAAACAATTTATAATTCCAAAAAAGAAATGAAGGCTGCCGTAAAGACATTTAGAAAGTCTGTCATAAAAAAAGGGGATGCAAAGAAGTCGCAATCCATACACTATTCTATGGAACCGCAGCTTTCTTATTCTTTAATCGACCAGAAAACCGGTCAGGTAAAAGTTCTCGTAGGGGGACGTGGTCAGAAACAAGATGATCTTGCCTTAAACAGGGCAACTTCTGTAAAGCGCCAGCCAGGATCTACTTTTAAGATTTTATCGACGTATGCCCCTGGCATTGATACCGGAAGTATGACACTCGCAACCGTATTTGATGATGCACCTTACCGCTATGAAAATGGTCAGAAAGTTACAAACTATGTACCTACCAGCTACAAGGGACTCACGACACTTCGTGATGCCATTATCGATTCTAATAACATTGTGGCTGTAAAGGCAATCACAGCTCTTACCCCACAGGTTGGATTTGACTTTCTTCAAAAGCTTGGATTTACAACGTTAGTAAATAATCGTGTAAATACAAATGGTGCTTATGAAAGTGATGTGAACCAGTCACTCTCTCTTGGAGGAATCACCGATGGCGTAACGAATGTTGAACTGACTGCTGCCTATGCTGCAATTGCTAATCAGGGAACTTATAACAAACCTGTTCTCTACACTACAGTGAAAGACAGTAATGGTAATGTTCTCCTTAGCAATAAAACTTCTTCCCAAAAGGTAATGAAAAAGTCTACTGCATGGCTTCTTACAAATGCCATGGAAGATGTTATAAAGAAAGGAACCGGCAGGGAAGCGCAGCTTGATTCTGATATGGCAGCTGCTGGAAAGACCGGTACTACATCTAATAACTACGATTACTGGTTTTGCGGATATACCCCTTACTACACAGCTTCTGTGTGGACCGGGTACGACTACAATACTTCGTTTGATAATGATAAAGATTATCATAAAGTAATCTGGAAAAAGATTATGGATCGTATCATCAAAGAAACGAAACAGTCTGTAAAGAGCTTTCCTGCATGCAAAAGCATTAAAAAGGCTTCTATCTGTATGAAATCAGGTAAAAAGCCTCTTCCTGATATATGTGCAAAGGATCCTCAAAAATCTATGGTTCGTACAGAATACTTTGCATCCGGCACTGTACCAAAAGACAGTTGTGATGCACATGTTGCTGTCACCTTCTGTTCCAAATCTCATTTGGCTGCACAGAAGTTCTGTCCTGAAAAGTTCCGATATACTAAGATTTTCCGCGTAAGACCAAAACATTCTACCGGTAAAACAGAGGATGAACCTTACTTCCTGAATATTGATATTAACAAAAATAAATGCAATATCCATACCAATGAATGGTATTTAAAGAAGCAGGAAAAGAAAAAGAAAAAACAAGAAGATAAATTAAAAAAACAGCAGGAACAGCAGAATAACAATAATATCACTACTCCAGATGATATAAGTAACCAGATTAAAAAAATACTTAATCAATAACCTATATCCTATCCGGCATTTTATGATTCGGATAGGATATTTTTTTACTTTTTCATTTTAGGCTGGAAAATAAGTGCTGCCAGATAAGAAAAAATCAATGCAGAACTCGTACCGGCAGCGGCGGCTTTTAATCCTCCTTTAAATAAACCAATGGTCCCTTCCTCTTTTACTGCATCTATCACACCTTTGGACAGATTATATCCAAATCCGGACAGCGGAACACTTGCTCCGCATCCTGCCCATTTTATTAAAGGCTCATAGATGCCTGCCGCTCCAAGGATTACTCCTGTTATTACAAGTAACACCATCACTCTTCCCGGCATTAACTTTGTATGATCCAAAAAGATTTGTACTAATGTGCAGATAATTCCTCCTACTACAAACGCTTTTACATATATCATTTTTTCTCCTTTCCGGATTCCAGCCATACTGCATGTGCAATTGCCGGAATTGTCCGTCCTTCATTTGCAGAAACCTGAGACAGTAACGCTCCTGTAGGAACAAAAAGAACTTTTTTCCATTCTCCACTGGCTATTTTAGGTAAAATCACTGCTGATAACATCAGCGCAGAGCAGGCACACCCGCTGCCACCTGCATGTGTATCCTGGCTGCCTGCATCAAAAATCTGCATTCCACAGTCCATATGGTTTTTCTTAATATCTTTATGATTTTCATCAAGAAGTTCAAATAACAACTTCTGACCTACACTTCCTAAATCTCCTGTAATAATCTGATCAAAATCTTCTGGTTTCATCTCAAAATCCAACAGACTCTGATAAATAGTATCTGCTGCAGCCGGAGCCATACATGCTCCCATATTAAATGGGTCTTGCACACCGTAATCTTTAATCTTCCCTGTTGTTATCCCCCGAATCTGTACGTCACCTTTTTGTGTATTCAGTAAAAAAGCTCCTGCTCCGGTCACCGTCCAGGTCGCACTGTACGGCCGCTGACTTCCATATCCAAGAGGAAAACGAAACTCTTTTTCCGCACTGGCGAAATGACTGGAACAACCGGTCAATACCAAATCTGCGAATCCTCCATTTACCGTCATCGCACCAATAGATAAGGCTGCCCCTATACTAGAACAGGCTCCATACACTCCGTAATAAGGGATTCCCAGTTCAGCAATTCCAAAAGAAGAAGCAATAAGCTGTCCTAATAAATCCCCACAAAAGGCCATTCTCACATCTTCCTTTTTCTTTTTTCCTTTTCGAATAGCAATTTCACCTGCTGTTTTCAAAAAACTGCTTTCACTTTCTTCCCAGTTTTCTTTTCCAAACATCGGGTCATCTACAATTAAATCTAAATGCTTCCCTATGGGTCCTTCCCCTTCTTTTTTTCCGCCCACACACGCATGACTCATTATTTTCACCGGTTCTTGAAATAAAACACTCTGTTTTCCTTTCATTTGCAGCATATAATACCACCTCTCCATAGAAATTTCAGGAATAGTATTTTCCCTTTTCCATAAATTTATGTATGATATTTTCATTAGAAAAACAAAAAAACGGAATAAAGTATCGTCATAATTATACGTTTCCTATACTTTATCCCGTTTCATCTGTTTTTCTTAATTAATAATCCACTTTAATTAGACATAATCCCTGTGGAGGAGCTGTCGGTCCGGCCATCTGCCGGTTCTTTGCCTCAAGTATGTCCGGAATCTGTTCTGGTTTTATCTTTCCTTTTCCTACTTCTAAAAGTGTTCCAACAAGAATCCGCACCATATTTTGAAGGAAACCTGTTCCATGAAAATCAAAGTAAATAAAACTTCCCTTTCTTGTAATTTCGATTTTGTCAACAACTCGTACTGTTGACTTCTTCATCCGAGGATTTCCACAAAAACTTTTATAATCATGTTTTCCTTCAAGATAGGCTGCCGCCTGCTGCATCTTTTCTAAATCTGGTCTTTTTTCTAAAACCGTTACATACTTTCTCTGAAATACTGGTTTTACCGGACCATCATAACAAGTGTAACGATATAACTTACCAACCGCTTTATATCTTGCATGAAATCGTTCGGATGCCTCTTTCACTTCCTTTACCGCAATATCATCCGGAAGATAGCGATTCATATAATCACGAATTTCATCTGGTGTCCGTTCCCTGCCGCCTCTTTCCTTATCTGCTGCATCAAATACTGCATTCGCAACCATTCCTCTTGCATGCACTCCTGCATCCGTTCTGCCGGCACCAAGTACATCTATGAATTCTCCACACATTTTCGTTAATACATTCTCTAACTTTCCCTGTATCGTATCTCTGTCCGGCTGGTGTTCCCATCCATAATACCTGCTGCCATCATAGCATATTGTTAATTTATAATTCTTTTTCACTATGTACCTCGTCTTTCTTTTTGCCTGACTCCAGGCTTTTCTCTATTTTACCTGTCTCATTATTTATATCTCAGTCTACACCAAATCAAAATATATCGCTGATAAAATAATATCTACCTCTTGTTTCATACCGGTAAAAAGGTTACTTCCATTCAGACTAATCTCTTCTTCCTGATGATATTCTTTACTATAATCAAAGTCCGATGCCGTAACATTCTTTTCGCCTGTCAACATCTTGTAACTTGTTCTCTCCAGCTTATTTATACGTTCTTCTTCCTGCCTTTGTAACTGTTTGATAAATTGACAGGCTTCTTCAAAAAAGATTGTTTCTTTGTCTGCTGTACTTTCTTCTTTTGTGTTCTGTTCAATCTTCTCTGTTATTTTGCTTAGCATCTTTTTCCCTAGGATATTTGGTGAAGAGATTACCGCTAATATTCCAAGCAGCCTTGCCATACGTTCATTATTCATATCGTACTGATTCTTCATCAAAAACATATACCACTGAATCGCCTTGGCTACTTCTGCCGGTCCTCCGTCAGCAATCATAATACTTCCCGTAAGCGCTTCTACACACTTTTGGTCTGTATATAAATTCCTTACTCCCTCTTCTAAAATTGTAAGACGCATAGAAAGTTCTTCTATACCATAATAGGATGCTGATAATACTGCACCACTTATCATATCCTCCCGACTTTCCATTACTTTTTTAAGTCTTCGTAATAATGGGCCGATGGTCTCATCTGGCTTACCTGTAAAATACGCTGCTACAAGAAACAACGCATCCCCGTCCCTAAAGCCTTCCCTGAACATTTCCTCATAATTATCAAATACTTTTTGATGTAACTCTTTCTTCAAATCCATTGATAGGATGATTTTTTCCAAACGTTCTTTCCCTGTCATTTCATTCTCCAAATGTTTATCTCAGTCGAGAAGACTCCCACATCTTTCAGGTGGTGAGTGACAGCAAATTTGTCTCAGTGGGAGTCCAATCTCCGAC
>OGOS01002531.1_pt1 | contig 9799 bp, 7 predicted proteins | sample 1552701 | NCBI WGS metagenome assembly OGOS01 (sample SAMEA2580128, study PRJEB22360) | human gut metagenome | biome: human gut; feature: human-associated habitat; material: faeces | place: Denmark | collected 2008/2010
CAGCGACTATTGGGCCCAGATGGTGGGGAGGGCCGGCGGCGTCTACATCTTCGACGACCTCGAGGGGGAGACGTCGTCCCAGTCCACCATCAAACTGCCGCTGGAGACCTTCTATGCCCGGGCCAAAGACGCCGACGTCCTCATCTACAACAGTACCATCGAGGGCGTGATGGAGACCCGTGACCAGCTCATCGAAAAATGCCCGATGCTGGCAGATTTCAAGGCCGTCCAGTCCGGCGACTGCTGGTGTACGGCCCAGAGCCTCTTTCAGCAGAGCATGGAGCTGGCCGACCTTATCTCGGATATGAACCTCGTCTTCACCGAGGGCTCGCCCGACCCGGCGTCCCTCCGTTTCTTACAGCGCATCGTATAAAAGGAGCTTTGTCATGACCACCACCCGCCGCCTCAGCCTCGCGTACCTCGCCCTCACGGCGGGGGTCGCGGTGCTGTTTGCACTCAACCTGTTCTGGGGCAGTGTGTCCCTGACGCCCGGCGCGGTGGCGGCGGCTCTGCTGGGCCGGGGCGAAGATGCGCTGGCCGTGGGCATCGTGCTCCAGCTCCGTCTGCCCCGGGCGGTCATGGTCGTGCTGCTGGGCGCGGCCCTCTCGGCTGCAGGCTACCTCCTGCAGACTTTCTTCGCCAACCCCATCGCCGGCCCCTTCGTCATGGGCGTTTCCAGCGGCGCAAAGCTGGCGGTGGCCCTGACGATGGTGGTGTTTTTACAGCAGGGGCTGCTCACCAGCTCGGCCACACTCATCATCGCCGCCTTTGCAGGCTCGATGGCGGCGATGGCCTTTGTGCTGGTGGTGGCCCGGCGGGTGCCGCGGATGAGCATCCTCGTCATCTGCGGCATTATGATCGGTTATATCTGCTCGGCTGTCACCGACATCGTGGTGACTTTCGCTCAGGACTCCAACATCGTCAATCTCCACAACTGGTCGATGGGCAGCTTTTCCGGCATGACCTGGGCCAACGTGGGCGCAGCGGCCTGCGTGGTGCTGCCCGCGCTGGCGGCGGCGTTCCTGCTCTCGAAGCCCATGGCGGCCTACCAGATGGGCGAGAGCTACGCCAGGAGCGTTGGCGTACCGGTGCGGGCCTTCTCGACGGCCCTCGTGCTGCTTTCTAGCCTGCTTTCCGCCTGCGTGACGGCCTTTGCAGGCCCCATCTCCTTTGTGGGCATCGCGGTGCCGCATCTGGTCAAGAACCTGCTGGGCAGCGCAAAGCCCCTTTATGTCCTGCCGGGCTGCTGTCTGGGCGGGGCAGCGTTCTGCCTGCTCTGCGACCTCATCGCCCGCAGCCTGTTCGCGCCCACTGAGCTGTCCATCAGCTCGGTCACAGCGGTGTTCGGTGCGCCGGTGGTCATCTGGCTGCTTGTGCGCCGCCACAGCGGGGAGGGCACGGTATGAGCTGTTGTGAAACGCAAAATCTCGCCGTCGGCTACGGTGCGCCGCTGCTGCGGGACATTGCCCTGCACGCCGAGCGCGGCAAAATTCTGGCGCTCATCGGTCCGAACGGCGCGGGCAAATCCACCCTTTTAAAAACGCTGGCCGGGCAGCTGGCGGCGCAGGGCGGCGCGGTGCTGCTGGACGGGCAAGACCTGACGGCCTACACCCCCAACGCCCGGGCGCGCAAGCTGGCGTTGATGCTGCCCCACACGGCCCGCACCGAGCTGACGTCCTGCTTTGAGGTCGCCGCCGCCGGGCGCTACCCCTACACAGGGCGGCTGGGCATTTTGTCCGATGCCGACAGGCAGCAGGTGCATGACGCCCTGTGCCTTGTCCGGGCGGAGGAGCTGGAGGATCGCGATTTTGCCAGGATCAGCGACGGCCAGCGCCAGCGCGTGCTGCTGGCCCGCGCGGTCTGCCAGCAGCCGGAGATTTTGCTTCTGGACGAACCTACGTCGTTTCTGGACGTGAAGGGCAAGGCGGAGCTCATGGACATCCTGCAAGTGTTGGCGCATGAGAAGAATGTGGCCGTCATCGTGACGCTGCATGAGCTGGAGCTGGCCCAAAGGCTGGCCGACGCCGTTGTCTGCGTTGCGCCGTCAGGCGTGTCCGCTGTGCTGGCACCGCAGGACGCCTTTGCACAGGACAATATCTGTGCGCTGTTTGGACTGAGCACCGACCAATACGCGGTGTTGTTTGCCGGGAGCGGCGCAAAGCCGAAGCCCCAATTTGAGCACTACATCCGCAGCGGGCAGCGTTTGCTGCGCTGCGGCTACACCACCGGCACCTGCGCGGCGCTGGGGGCGGCGGGCGCGGCGCGGCTGCTGCTGACCGGCCACGCGCCGGAAAGCGTTGGTCTGCGCACGCCCAAGGGCATCGTCGTGGAGGTCGCACCGCAGTTCTGCCGCCTGACGGCAGACGGGGCCGCGTGCGCCATCGTCAAGGACGGCGGCGACGACATCGACGCCACGACGGGTCTGCCGGTCATTGCCGCGGTCACACTGCTGCCCGGCGCGCCGCGCACCGTTACGATTGACGGCGGGGCGGGGGTGGGCCGTGTGACAAAGCCCGGCCTCGACCAGCCCGTCGGCGCGGCGGCCATCAACCACGTTCCGCGCGAGATGATCACCGAAGCCCTCTTAAAAGAAGCCAAAACATTTGAGTATAAAGGCGGTTTTTCCGTGCTTGTCTCCATCGAGGGTGGGGAAGAGGCCGCGAAAAAGACGTTCAATCCACACATCGGCGTTATCGGCGGACTTTCGGTGCTCGGCACCAGCGGCATCGTGGAACCGATGAGTCAGCAGGCAATCGTCGATACGATGCAGCTGGAAATTCATCAGGCTGCGCTCAAAAACGGTGCGCGCCGCCTGATTCTGACGCCCGGCAACTACGGCCTCGATTATCTGCGTGAAACCAACCTCACGCTCTTGGATATTCCCATCATAAAGTGCTCGAATTTTATCGGTGACGCGCTCGATGCCGCCGCAACAGAGCACTTTGAAGAAGTTTTACTCGTCGGGCACATCGGTAAGCTCGTGAAGGTCGCGGGCGGTATTATGAACACGCACTCCCGCATGGCGGACTGTCGCACGGAGCTTTTCTGCACGTATGCGGCGCTTGCGGGCGCGAAAAAAGAGGTGTGCGAAGCGCTGATGCAGGCGGCCACAACCGATGCCTGCCTTGATATTTTGGATCAAAACGGTCTGCGCGAGCCTGTCATGCACGGCCTGATAAACGCTGTACAGCTGCACCTCGAGCGCCGCGCAGCGGGTGCATTTCAAGTCGGCGCGGTGCTGTTTTCCAATCAAACCGGCCCCCTTGGGCAGACCGAAACCGCAGAAAAATTGCTGCAAAAGTGGAAGGAGTCGTAAACATGGTACATTTTGTCGGTGCCGGCCCAGGCGCGCCGGATCTCATCACGCAGCGTGGCGCGGCGCTCTTACAGACTGCCGACTGCATCATCTATGCCGGCAGCCTTGTCAACCCTGCACTTTTGGGGCTCGCTAAAGCAGATTGCACGATCTATAACAGCGCCAAAATGACGCTGGAAGATGTGATCTCCGTCATGCGCGAGAACGAAAAGAACAACAAAACAACAGTTCGTCTGCACACAGGTGACCCGTGCCTTTACGGCGCAATCCGCGAGCAAATGGATAGGCTTGATGCAGAAAGCCTTCCCTATGACGACACCCCCGGTGTCTCCAGCTTCTGCGGCGCGGCGGCAGCTTTAAACGCAGAATATACGTTGCCGTCTGTCAGTCAAACGGTTATCATCACGCGCATGGAAGGCCGCACGCCCGTGCCGGAAAAAGAAAAGCTGCAAAGCCTCGCCGCACACGGCGCGACCATGGTGATTTTCCTTTCAATCGGTTTGGTCAATCAGGTGCAGCAGGCGCTTTTGCAGGGTGCTTATACGGCTTCCACTCCCGTGGCAGTCGTCTACAAAGCCACGTGGCCGGAGGAAAGAATCGTGCGCTGCACTGTCGGTAATTTGGCCGAAAGCGTGCATAAAGCGGGCATCACCAAAACGACGCTTATTGTCGTCGGAGATTTTCTCGGCACACGATACGACCGCAGTAAGCTCTACGATCCCACATTCACGACGGAATATCGGAAAGGCAGCAAAGCATGAGCTGCGCATATATCGCTTTCACCGAAACCGGACTAAAACTCGCAGAAAGGCTGGCTTTTTCACATCCGGGCAGCATCAGTCGCGGCGGTAAAAACGGCGTGAAATTATCCGAGTGGACGGCCGAAAACTTTCAAAAATCCGATGCACTCATCTTCATCGGCGCTGTCGGCATCGCCGTGCGCGCCATTGCGCCGCATTGCAAAAGTAAGGCGACCGATCCTGCTGTGATTGTGCTCGATGAGCGCGGTCGGTTTTCCATTCCGATTTTGTCCGGTCACCTCGGCGGCGCAAATGACCTTGCCAAGAAACTCGCGAGCATCTGCGGCGCAGTGCCGGTCATCACGACCGCGACCGACATCGAAGGCGTGTTCGCCGTAGACGAGTGGGCGAAAGCGCAGAACTGCCACGTGCTCGAGCCTGGGCGTATCAAAACCGTCAGCAGCACACTGCTCGCCGGTAAAGTGGTTTATTATGATTCGCAGTGGAAAATCACAGGCACTCAACCTAAAAATGTTTTCCCGGCAGACGAGAACCATCAAGCCGATTTTTCCGTAACACTCTACCCGCAGAGTGATGCGCTGCACCTCGTTCCAAAAATCTGCGTGCTTGGCGTCGGCTGCAAACGCGGCACATCGGCTGAACATATCGAAGCAACATTTAAACAATTTTGCAAAAAAACAGGCTGTGCACCGCAAAGCATCTGTGCGTGTGCGAGCATAGACCTCAAAAAAGATGAACCGGGACTTTTGGAATTCTGTCAAAACCATGATTTTAACATCCGTTTTTATACAGCCGAGGAGCTCAAAAAAACGTCCGGTGAATTCACATCATCTTCATTTGTGCAGCAGATAACGGGCGTTGACAACGTCTGCGCCCGTGCGGCCGTACTGGCGTCGGGCGGCGAATTGGTGATCGAAAAGCATATATACAGCGGCGTGACGTTCGCCGTCGCCGCAAAACCCTTTACCCCGGATTGGAGCGTGTAAAATGAAGCGAAATCTCGTTTATGTCGTGGGCCTTGGCCCCGGCGACCCGCAGTTTTTGACCGCACAGGCGAAAACGGCGCTCGAAAACGCCGACGTACTATGCGGCTACACCGTCTACATCGATCTTATCCGCTCGTTTTATCCCCAAAAAGAGGTGCACGCAACGGGCATGACAAAGGAGATCGACCGTTGCCGCTGGGCGCTTGAGACCGCGCAAAGCGGCAAAACCGTGGCGCTTGTCTGTTCGGGAGATGCCGGCGTATACGGCATGGCGAGCCCGATTTTGGAACTTGCACCCAATTACCCGAGCGTCGAGATCGAGGTCATTCCGGGACTTACGGCGGCGCTCAGCGGCGGTGCGGTTTTGGGCGCACCGCTTGCGCATGATTTTTGCGTAGTTTCCCTTTCCGACCGACTCACCCCATGGGAAATGATTGAAAAGCGCCTTGCCTGCGCCGCCATGGGCGATTTCTGCGTGGCAATCTACAACCCGTCCTCGAAAGGTCGGCCCGATTATTTACAGCGTGCCGTCCGTATTTTGCTCCAGAACGGCAAATCGGAGGAGACCGTCTGCGGCATCGTACGCAACATTGGCAGAGAGAGGCAGCAAAGTGAGATCATAACGCTCCGCGAACTTGAAAACAAGCAGGTCGATATGTTCACGACTGTATATATAGGCAACAAAACAACAAAGAATATCGAAAGCAAAATGGTAACGCCAAGGGGGTATCGCACGGTATGAAAGCTGTGGTGTTCAGCGGAACGACAGAGGGCAGACAGTTTTCAAAAATTTTGGCAAACCTCGGCGTAGAAGTTCTTGTCAGTGTTGCAACAGAGATCGGTGCAGAAGAACAAGACGAGAATGAAAATATCACAATTCATGTAGGTAGATGCACTGCCGCAGAGATGACGAAACTTTTGCACGGCGCGTCAATCTGTGTGGACGCAACGCACCCCTATGCAACAGAAGCCACGCGCACCATTTGTGAAGCGTGTGAAACGACAGGCGTTGAGTACCATCGATTGCTCCGTACCGAAAGCGAATTGCCGAAGAACAGTATCGTGTTTGGAACGGCAGCAGAAGCGGCAGAATATCTCGAAAGTACTGCCGGGAATGTCTTGCTCACGACCGGTGCAAAGGAGTTGTCTGCTTTTAAAAATCTAGATATAAAGCGGATTTTTCCACGTGTGTTGCCCACACTCGACGGTATTCGCGCATGCGAAGCCCTCGACATTCCGCACCGCAACATCATCGCCATGCAGGGCCCCTTCAGCTTTGCCCTCAATCAGGCCATGATGGAGCAGTTCCATATCCGCTGGCTCGTCACAAAGGACGGCGGCGCAGTAGGCGGCTTTATGGAAAAAGCAAAAGCCTGCGAATACTGCGGTGCACGCCTCCTTGTACTGCGCCGCCCGCGGGAGAACGGGGAGACAGTTGAAAGTATCCTTGAAAGGTGTAGAGAATTGCTATGAAAATCACTTTAGTCGGCATGGGAGGCGGCACAGTCGACAGCGTAACAACGCAGGGAGCAGAAGCTTTGCATGAAGCCACACTCATCATCGGCGCAAAGCGTTTACTCGAAAACTTGCCGGATTTCTGTACACAAAATCGTATCGCAATGTATAAAATCGGTGAGATTTTATCAGTGCTTGAAACAACAAAAGAACAAAATATCACACTTGTATACAGCGGTGACACCGGGTTTTATTCCGGCGCCTCTGCACTGTGCCGCGTGCTCGATGAACGCCACATCGGATACACCGTGATTCCGGGCGTTTCCAGCGTACAGTTGCTTTCTGCTGCCATCCACGAACCGTGGCAGAACTGGAACCTCGTCTCCGCGCACGGCTGTGCATGTGACCCTGTTGCTGCGTGCAGCATGGGCAAGCCTACATTTTTCTTAACGGGCGGTGAAGTAACTCCCGCGGTGATTTGCGCGAAACTCACCGAAGCCGGGCTGGGAGACGTGCAGGCGGTTGTCGGTGAAAATCTCGGTACACCACAGCAAAAAATCAGTAAGAATGCAGTACGAAAAATATCTGAAAGTGCTTTTGCACCGCTATGTGTGCTTCTTGTAGAGTCGTGTGAAGTACCCGTGCGGCGTGTGCCGGGGTTGCCGAATGAAGTCTTCATCCGCGGCAAAACACCCATGACAAAGCAGGAGGTTCGCGCCGCAGCACTCGCAAAGCTTGCCGTTAAACCGACCGATATTCTCTGGGACATCGGCGCGGGGACCGGCAGTGTCAGCATAGAAATGGCGCTTGCTGCGCCGCTCGGATACGTGTATGCCGTGGAGTGTGACGCAGCCGCCTGTTCGCTGATAAAACAAAATCGAGACAAATTTCATGTACATAATTTGACACTTGTAGAGGGCAAAGCGCCGGAAAAATTAACGGGTCTTCCTGCACCGAATGCCGTGTTTATCGGCGGCAGTAAGGGCAATCTGCCCGAGATCATCGATGCTGTATTGACCGCAAACCCGAGTGCTCGCCTGTGTGTTTCCGCTATCGCGCTTGAAACGCTGCAAACGGCGCTTTCATCTTTTTCAACCCATGGCATGACTGCGCAAATCACACAAATTGCCATAAGCCGCAGCAGTTCAGTCGGTAATTTGCACCTGATGAAGGCGAATAATCCCGTTTTTTTGATTGTGAGGGAATGACATGCTGCAAATGCTCATCTCCGCGCAGAACTCCGGCAGCGGCAAAACGACCGTCACCATTGCGCTGCTTGCGGCGCTCAAAGCCCGCGGCCTCAATCCCTGTGCGTTTAAATCCGGGCCCGATTATATTGATCCCATGTTTCACCGCAGCGTACTCGGCGTTGAAAGTCACAATCTTGATTTGTTTTTCTCAAAGCTGCAAATAGTGCAAAATTTATATAATAAAAGCGCAGCCGATCACGGTGCTGCTATATGCGAGGGTGCTATGGGGTACTATGACGGCCTCGGCGGCACAAGCGACATCGCAAGTGCGTGGCATTTAGCCGATACGTTGAATCTACCCGTCCTGCTTGTCCTGCGTCCGAAGGGTGCAAGCTTAACCCTCGCAGCGCAGGTGCGCGGCTTAATGTCCTTCCGCACACCGCACCATATCGCCGGTATTATACTGAATGACTGTAAAGAAAATTTATACCGTATTTTAGCACCGATGCTCGAAAAGGAGACAGGTGTGCCTGTTATCGGCTATCTGCCCCCAATGCCCAAAGCTGCGATCGAAAGTCGGCATCTGGGGCTTAAAACCGCCGGTGAGATTAAAAATCTGCAAAAGAAGATCACACTTTTGCATGAGACGATGGAAAAGACGGTCGATTTTGAAAAACTCTTTAGCGTCTTTGCGTGTCCGGCACCCAAAGTACCGAAAGAGGAATTTCCGATTCCTAATGTGCGCATCGCCGTTGCAAGGGATGAAGCCTTTTGTTTTACATATACCGAAACGCTTGAAGCGTTCAAAGAAGCCGGCGCAGAACCTGTCTTTTTCAGCCCATTGCACGATAAAAGCTTGCCTCAAAATATCAGCGGGCTGTATCTGCCCGGCGGTTACCCGGAGCTTTGCGCAAAGGCACTCAGCGAAAATACCGAGATGCTTTTGTGCATCAAAACCGCAATCAAAAACAGTTTGCCGACTGTGGCAGAATGCGGCGGCTTTTTGTATTTAGGTCAAACACTTGAAGATGTAAACGGCGACAAATACCGTATGGCAGGCGTTCTGCCCGGCGAAGGTTTCAAGGTTGGCCACCTCGTGCGCTTCGGTTACGCGACGCTTACTGCGAAGGAGAACAGCATGCTGCTAAAAAAAGACGAGTTGCTTCCTGTGCACGAATTTCACCACTGGGATTCCAACGAAAACGGCATAGCGTGCACAGCGACAAAGCCGAACGGCCGTACGTGGGACTGTACTTTTGCAAACGAACATTTTTATGCGGGTTTTCCGCATTTATACTGGGCGGGCACGCCGCTGCCGCAGCGCTTTGCGGACGCCGCCCGCCGCTACATGAGGGACAAAATATGACGGAAACAGAACTTAAAAACCGGCTCAAAACAATCACGCAGCCGGATGAAGCCGCGCGCAAAGCCGCCCACGCGCATTGGGCGTCGCTTGCAAAGCCACTCGGCGGGCTTGGCGATCTCGAACCGTTATTAGAAGATGTGGCTGCGCTTACAGGTGTGCCGCAGTTCGATTTTTCAAAGCGCGCGGTATTGGTGCTGTGCGCGGATAACGGCGTCATCGCGCAGGGCATCAGCCAGTCCGGCAGCGACGTGACGCGCGCCGTTTTGCAGAATCTTGCGCAGCGCAAAACAAGCGTCTGCAAAATGGCGGAAACGGTGCACTGCGGTGTGATTCCCGTCGATATGGGCATCGCGGGAGCGCCCGTGGACGGTGTGAAAAATTGCCGTGTGCGTGCGGGTACGAATGATTTCACCGGCGGCCCTGCCATGACCCGCGAGGACGCTTTACAAGCCATCGAGACCGGCATCGAGCTCGTCCGCGAGCAGAAAGCGCAGGGCATAAAGCTCCTCGCGACCGGCGAAATGGGCATCGGCAACACGACGACCAGCAGTGCGGTGGCGGCGGCACTGTTATCCTGCGATCCGAAGGAGATCACCGGAAAGGGAGCCGGACTCAGTGACACGGCGCTTTTACGCAAGATTGCGGTGGTCGAAGAGGGAATCCAGATGCATGAACTCTATCAGGCGGACGCATTCGATGTGCTGTGCGCAGTGGGCGGACTGGAT
>OGOS01002536.1_pt1 | contig 9791 bp, 10 predicted proteins | sample 1552701 | NCBI WGS metagenome assembly OGOS01 (sample SAMEA2580128, study PRJEB22360) | human gut metagenome | biome: human gut; feature: human-associated habitat; material: faeces | place: Denmark | collected 2008/2010
AGATACCTGCCTGACTGCCTTCCCATGTTAGACCCGCCGTTGCCACCAGCAGGCATGTGGACGCGCCGCCCAGGCCCTCGCCCATGACGGCCTCCACGTACTTGGTAAACCACGTCGTAACGCCGTTATATCCGATGAACCACAGCGAAATGGAGAGCAGCAGAAACGCAAGGCTCCGCTTGACCGGCGCAGGCAGGACCTCATGGCCGGCGCCGTCGTCGGTGGCCAGGTTCCACTCGGGGTGGGCGGCCTCGAGCTTCCGGTTTTCCTCCCCGAGCTTCGGCTCCCGGATGGTCAGGTACAAAATTGCCACCGCCGCGACCATGATCATCGAGACGATGAAGAACAGCGGGCGGTAGCTGACATGCCCGACCCCCTTGGTTTTGGACACCGGATACATCAGCGCCGCCAGCCCCAGATACAAAATACCGCCCACGGCCCCCATCAGGTTGATGATGGCATTTGCACGGCTGCGCAGCGGCTTAGGGGTCACGTCGGGCATCAGCGCCACCGCGGGCGAGCGATAGGTGCCCATGGAAACCAGCAGCAGACCCAGCACTATAATGAACAGCACCAGCGTGCCGGTGCTAGGGTTTGCCGCATAGCGGTCATCCAGCAGCGGGATCAGGTTCATCAAAATGGCCGCCAATACAGTGCCGCCCACAATGAACGGCATCCGCCGCCCGATGCGAGTGCTGGTCTTATCGGACAGTGCGCCAAAGAACGGCAGCAAAAACAGCGCCAGTACGTTATCTGCCGCCATAATGGCCCCGGCGAAGGTCTCGTTCAGTTTAAAGGTGTCGGTCAGGATCAGGGTCATCACGCTGTCGTACATCTGCCAGAACGTACAGATCGACAAAAACGCCAGGCCCACCAGAATCGTGCGACGGTTGTTCAGCTTCACGGCAATGCTCCTTCTTGACGGGGCCGTTTCGCCCCGGAATAGGAATATTGTAGCATTGTTTGGTCGTTTTGTCTATAATTATGCGGCGATTGTTTTTTATTTTGCGCGAATTTGACGGTTTTGGTGGCAAAATGGAGCTTCCGTGGCTGATAGGCGCCGGGTCATCCTTTGAAATTCAGACATTCCCCATCATACTCACAGATAGTTTCCTGTCCGGGGACGATTGTTACCATATAGCCATCTTTTCCGAAATTCAACGCAATGACTTTGCCGTCAACCGTATGAAAAAGCTGTATGATTATGTCCGTGGACTTTGGTGTTTTATTAAAATACGTACTTGGCTTTGTACCGTTGGTGATTAACTTGCCATCGTAAAATGTATAGCGCGCATTGTTTTTGTCTGCACTGTCCAAATACGCCAACACCATGGCGGAAACTCTGCGGCTTGCCGTCCCCGCTTCCACCGTATCCTTTGGGTTCTTTTGCAATGCATTCAGCGCGGCGTTAGAAATTTTGCCTACATTGTCTACCCATTTATTGTTTATGCAGACAGAAAACCTGCAGTTGCTTTTATTGTTTGCAGAGTTGGCAGTAAAACTTTCCGGGTACAGGGCATAGCACTCCGACAAGGCAGCCTGCGACGCTGTCCACACATCTCTTGCCTCCGTTATCACAGCTTTCTTTTTTGCTTTGTCTATATATCCGGTAAGCGATGGCACAAGCAGAGCTGCTAAAACCGCCAGAATTACCAGCACAACAATAAGCTCAACCAATGTGAACCCGCGTTTGCGATTGTTTCTTTCCATGTAAGCCCCTAACAATTTGCCGTCCTTCCATTTAATGTCACTTTTATCCATTATAATGATAGCAGATTTGCGAGAAACCGTCAACAAATGCTCATGGTTGGTAAAGAAGCAACAATAAATTAGATATGACAGTACCCCTGCTATTCCGTATAATTTGGGGAACACTCCATGTTTCTGCATTTACAGAAATTGAAAATCAAACACGGTCACGCTATAATATATTTTGTTGATGTTATCTTCAAATATTTTTTGTAACAAAATGTTACTTGCCTACTCTTATTGCTGAAAGGAGGTGTGCATAATTGAATACCCCTAATTTTAGTGACATATATACCTTATATTTTGAAGATGTATATAAATATCTGTTAGCTCTTTGCCACGATGAAGAACTTGCAGAAGAATTAGCGCAAGATACTTTTTTTAAGGCTATGAAAAGCTATGAGAACTTTCGAGGTGACTGTAAAATAACGACTTGGCTGTGCCAAATTGCGAAGCATTCATTTTTCTTGTATGAGAAGCACAGGAAAAGAAATATCGACCTTAATTCTGTAGAGAATGAAATAGTTGATACTAATTCCATAGAGATTTTGTTAGGACAAAGAGAGCAGGCGTTTGGAATACATAAACTGCTACACAATTTACCAGAGCCATATAAGGAAGTCTTTTCTTTACGGGTGTTAGGAGAATTAAGTTATCAGGATATAGCAAAACTTTTTGGTAAAACAGAAAGTTGGGCAAGAGTAACCTTTCATAGAGCTAAATTAAAAATCATTGAACAAGTAAAGGAGGAAAGTTATGAGTAAAATTTCATGCGACATCATTCAAGATATGTTGCCGCTGTATTATGATGAAGTTTGTTCAGCAGACAGCAGAAAAATGATTGAGGAGCATTTGCAGGAATGTGAAAAGTGTTCCAATATTTTTCAGAAGCTAAAAACAGAATGTGTGGTTGATACAAAGGAAAATGCTGAAAGCATACAAAGCAGTGTCATGGGGAAGATGGCACATTCATGGAAACGTTCACTATTAAGGTCATTTATCATAGGAATTGTAATAACGACTATCGTCCTTACAGCGATATTTGGAACATATTATGCCTTGTTTATAAGACAAAATAGCATGGTAAGCCCAGAGCAAATTTCAATCTCGGCATATTCACTGACCGATGAACAGATTACTTTTAGATTAGAACTACTTGACGGATACTGTGGAGGAACAATTAAGACTTACACAGACGAAAATAGAAACTTGTATATTTCTGTATTAAGAACGGTTATCAAAGAAGAATTATCCGATGGAGAAACCGAAATAATGAATTATGGGTTTAACCATGAAAAAAAGGACTACATTGCTGTATATTATGGTACACCTAATAATTGTGAGCTTATTTGGAAGAAAGGCGATTTATTACCTACTGCACCAAAAGATATTTTCGAGTAAAGCTGCATAAAATTTGAGGGTAGCTATCTTTGTGTGAGGTAGCTACTCTTTATACTTTAGAGCTTAAAAAACTGCAAATCATGTGTAACATTCTGTGATGGTGCTGCTCTTATGGGTGAAAGGAGGAAAACACTATACTATACTTATCAACTTGCAAAAAGAAGGGATTTAATATTATGATGAAACAGAAAAAAATAATTGTTCCTATTCTCACTCTTGCCGTAATGCTTTTGATGGTTGGTGGCGTATATGCTGTTTTTTCTTCAACTCAACCTGAAAAAAGCAAAGCTGAAAATGTTCGGGATACCACTGACCAAGACTATGAAAAAGGGCTTACGGAAGAACAAAAGGCATTTAATGAACTAATCAACAAACAGATTTACGAAGAAACTGCTAATAACTTAGAACAGTATGAGCAATACGGTTTAACCTATAATTCTGACGAAAACCAGCTGTTTTTTAATGGTAAGTCAGTCTGCTATTTTGCTGATAACCGGGCTACCGATGGAACTTTTGAAGGAACTGAGGTACACTCTGCAAACGGTGATATTGGCATTATTACAGAAAGAGATAGAAATGGAAATATAACTGGTCTAAAACAGATGGAAATCCCAGAATTAACAGATTTTCTTGAAAAGTCGTGGAAAGAAAAATAATTTCTTTAGGTAAGTGATTAAAACACAAATAGCAAACCCAGCCGGAGCAGTCAACGGTCAAGATGAACGGGCTAAAGCCCGCCGTTGACAGCCCCGCCCGGTTTCGCAAATGGGTAATCAAGGGGCGACAGCAAAAAGTGCTGCCGCCCTTTGTCATCATAAAAAGCAACTATCAACCAGCCACAACTCTTTGCGGAGGGAAGGGGGGATTTCCTGTGATGTACCAGCAGCGGTATCAGACCGACAAGAGAAAGCAGGATTGCTACATCTGCGGCAGCTATAAGAAGCGCACCGCCGACTGTACGGCGCACTTCATTCGCACCGACCTTTTGACGGCGGGTGTGCTGGACAATCTGCGGAAAGTGACCGCCTATGCACAGAAGCACGAAGCCCGGTTCGTGAAGCTGCTTATCCAGCAGAATGAAATGGGCGGCAAGCGGAAGCTGGCGGCGGCAGCCAAGCAGCTTGAACAGGTGCAGAGCCGCATTGCAGAACTTTCCCGCTACATCAAGCGTCTGTATGAGGACAATGTAAACGGGAAAATCAGTGATGAGCGTTTCATGGAAATGTCCGCAGACTACGAAGCCGAGCAGCGGGAACTGAAAGACAGAGCCGCCGCTTTGCAGGGCGAGCTGGACAAGGCACAGGAAGCCACGGTAAACGCTGAAAAGTTTATGAGCGTTGTCCGCAAGTACCTTTCTATCGAAGAACTGACACACACTCTTTTGCGTGAAATGGTGGAGAAAATCGTTGTTTATGAATGTGAGTATGACGAGAACGAAGTACGCCGCCAGCGCATTGATATTTATTACAGCTTTGTAGGCAAGATTGACTTGCCCGAAGAATAAAGCCCGACCTATCCGACACCCTGCGCAAGTGCCGGATAGGAACGGCAAAATTTTTTACACTTCTTTTACTTCTTTATCTCACATAAGCAAAAAGGCAGGGAATGTCACACGTATTTTTGCAGGCGGACATAGATCCTGCCTTTTCGTGTTTCATTTCCACAGCCCTTGTAGATGAACTTGCCTGTGCCGCGGATAACAAGAATATCGTCCGGTTTTAACGCATAACTGTTGTTTTCCATACATTTTCCGTTGACAAAGATTTTCTGGGTGCGGAAAAGCTCTACCGATTTACTGCGGGAAAGCTTGGTGATTGAAGCAGTGACGGCATCAATGCGGGCAGAAGCACAGATGAGTTCAAGGTCTTCTAAAACCGGTGCAAAGTCATCGGTATCCGGTGCGGCAGGTTCACATTTTACATTGGTGTGTTTGATTTTGATAAGGTTTTCCATAATAAATGTGCTGATGTGGGACAGGCAGAACAGATACCCTACATTGTCACGAATCAGAATGTCGCCGATGAGGCTGCGTTCAATGCCCAGATTTAAAATAGCCCCTAAAAAATCGCGGTGGGTAAGGTCATCGGCAAATTTGCGGAGCAGGGGCGAGATTTTGATACAGTCAATCGGATACGGCTCGTCAAATCCAAAGTCGTCCGGGCTTCCGAAACGTACAATCTGCCGTTCACAGGAAGCACTGCCGCCAAAGGCTTCCGAGTGGATAAAGGATAGTTCGGGCAGTGTCCGGTAATACGTGTCCAGCTCAGACATGCTTAAAAAATTAGTATAGGTATAGATATTCTGGCGGTAAGCCTTATTGGCAGTATCAATGAGTCTGCGTTTTAAAAGAATTTTTTCGTCCATATTGTTTCTCCTGTTCGTATTTATTTTGGTTTTATTTCAGGATTTTTAAGGCGTTTTATAAAATCAGACCCCGGCTGCCGCATAAGACTGCATGATTCAGATATGGCGGCGCCGGTGCGTGCCAAAAGTATAACATATTTTGTAAAGAATTTTTTAAAAAGTTTCAAATAATTTCAAAATAAGGAAGATTTCCATGGTGAAATGTGGTAAAATATATGCAATACATATGCAAGATAGACATGCTGCACTGGATGATTGGCAGAAGTCACAAGATTTGCAGGAAAGAGGGCAACATGATTAAAGATTATGAAGACTTTAAAAAATTTATTTTGCAAAGCACAACGATTGATTTAAATGCCTATAAGGAACGTCAGATGAAGCGCCGTATTGATACGCTGATTAGTAGAAATAAGTATGACGGCTACGACAGTTACAGTCAGGCCATTAAAAAAGACAAAAAGCTGATGGAAGAATTCATCAATTATATTACGATTAATGTATCTGAATTTTACCGCAATCCGGCGCTTTGGAAGACGCTGGAAGATGTAATATTACCGGACTTAATCAGCAAGTTCGGGGAAAATTTAAAAATATGGAGTGCGGCATGCTCCACAGGGGATGAGCCGTATTCCCTTGCAATGGTCATGGCAAAGAAAGTGCCGATGAACAAGATCCATATTTACGCAACCGATATTGATGAGCAGGTACTTGCAAAGGCAAAGGACGGCGTATACGGTGCGAACAGCCTGAACGGACTGCCGGATGAATATAAAAAGAAATACTTTGAGAAAATGGGCGACCGTTATTACAAGATTTCGGATGACATCAAGCGGTGTGTAGAATTTAAAAAGGCGGATTTGTTAAAGGATAAGTATCCGACCGGCTGCCATCTGATTGTATGCAGAAATGTTATGATTTATTTTACAGAAGAAGCAAAACTGGATATTTATAAGAACTTCAATCGTGCATTAGTTAATGACGGCTGTCTGTTTGTAGGTAACACAGAACAGATTATCAATCACAAGGATTTGGGATACACCTTTGATAAACTGTTCTTCTACCGGAAGGTACAGGGCATCTAAACGTTAAATGTGTACAAGCTGTAGGTATTTATTTTCTGACGAGAGCAAATATCACAAAATCAATATAAACAATAAATCAGCCGGGCGGGATTTTCGTCCGGCTGATTTCATAGATTTATTGTAACAAATGCCATAAATAGGCAGTCAGAAAGTGATACAGTGCGACAGGGGTGTTTAGGGTGTGCGGCTCAACCCATGTATAGCAGGTGTTTTTAGTTGCGGCGGTGCGTCTGGATTTGTCCACGTAGGCGGCAACGCTTTTATGTATGGCGCAGTTCTGCTCCGGCAGATAGTAATAATTCTTATAATCTTTGTAAAATAACTTGACACGGTCATTGACAACCGGAACGCACAGGCGCAGTTTATCCGGGAAAATCTTGCAGTATCCGTCCGGCTGTTTACAGTCGAGTGCCTTTGGGAAAGGAAAAACCGGCGCGGTTTCTAAAATCAGTTCGGTAATTTCATTCCCTTCATAATCAGAGGCGTAGTTGAACTCCATTGAAATATTTTCAAAAACTTTTTTAAAACTATCTACAGAATCCTTTTTTAAGGCGGTATCGTAAAGCTGTCCGTAGGCGAGGACGGCACAGATTTCATGCAGTCCGGCAAGGTCGTCGCTGTTGTGTAAAAGTAACAGCCGTTCAGAATCGGTATCTTTAGAGAGTACGTAGGATTTGTACAGGGCAATCAGCTTTTTGCCGTCTAATTTATCCGTGCGTGGAAAATTCAAAAAACTTTCAATGGTTTTCTGCTTATAATTGGTCAGATGAAGCAGGCTGTCATAAGATTTTATCATTTTAAAAATGTCAATGCTGTCACAGTCTGTAAGCTTTGCAGCAAGCTGTGCATCACATTCTAAAAGAGCCGCGCGTTCCTGTAAGAACGGGATATCAAAGCGTGTGCCGTTAAAATGCACCAGACAGCTTGTGGCGGAAAGTGTTCCTAAAAATTGTTCCATCAGTTCTTTTTCATCGGACGGTGAATCTGCAAAATACTGTGTCAGAATCAGGGAATCATCCTGTAAAACCAGAGTGCCAATCAGCCAGCACATTGAATTGTCTGCGGACAGTCCGGTTGTTTCAATATCAAAAAATATAAAATCTCCTGCGGCGTGCGCGGTATGAAAACAGGCACATAAAAGCGCCGCAGTCTGTGACGGTGCGGCAGTAGCAGGGATTGTAGATGTAAGCACTTTCATTGTAAACCTCATTTCCGGAGTCTGCTGTATAAAACCGGTAAAAAGCAGGTTTTTTGCACAAACTCCTGCTTTTGTGAAAAACTGTTAAAAAAATATCAGATACTGTTAAAAATATGTCATGAAATGTTAAAAATGTATCAGCTTTTGTTTATTATATATTAATATATACACAAAAAAAAGTAGATTTTTTGTCGATTTTGCGATAAAATACAATGTAAGATTAAATTTATAAGGAGATTTATGTCATGGGAAAGTGTACATTTAAAGGTGGAGTACACCCTTATGATGGTAAGGAATTTTCTAAGGATAAACCTGTAAAAGAATTATTCCCTGCACAGGGTGAGATGGTATTCCCACTTTCACAGCACATCGGTGCACCTGCAGTTCCTGTCGTAGCAAAAGGCGACTATGTACTTGCAGGACAGTTGATTGCAGAAGCGGGTGGATTTGTTTCGGCAAATATTCATTCGTCCGTTTCAGGAACTGTAAAAGCAATCGAACCAAGAACACTTGCAACAGGCGGCAAGTGCAATGCAATCATCATTGAAAATGATGGTGAGTACAAAGAAGTAGAATACACACCGGCTAAGCTTGAAGACCTTTCAAGAGATGAAATCCGTGAAAGAATTAAGGCGGCAGGCGTTGTAGGTATGGGTGGTGCAGGCTTCCCGACAAATGTCAAGCTGACACCAAAGAATCCTGAGAACATCGATTACATCATTGTAAACGGTGCAGAATGTGAACCGTATCTTACTTCAGATTACCGCAGACTTTTAGAAGAATCTGACAAGGTTGTGATGGGCTTAAAGGTCGCTTTAAAGCTGTTCGACCATGCCAAGGGTATTATCGGCATTGAAGATAATAAGCCGGAAGCTATCAGAATCATGAAGGAAAAGACTGCAAATGAACCGGATATTGAAGTCAAGGAATTAAAGACAAAGTATCCGCAGGGTGGTGAGCGCTGTCTGATTTATGCAACAACAGGTAGAAGCATTAACTCCTCTATGTTACCGGCAGATGCGGGCTGTATCGTACATAATGTCGATACGATTTACTCTATCTATATGGCAGTTATCGAAGGAAAGCCGCTGACAAAGAGAATTGTAACCGTAACAGGTGACGGCGTAAAAGAACCGGGTAATTTCTATGTATGGCTCGGAACCAATTACAGACAGCTTTTAGAAGCGGCAGGCGGTCCTGTCGGCGAACCGGAAAAGTACATTTCAGGCGGTCCGATGATGGGCTTTGCGATGTACAGCTTAGACGTTCCGGTTGTAAAGGGCAGTTCTTCGCTTTTAGTATTCAAGGAAGATGTTGTTTCAAAGCTTGAAACATCAGCATGTATCCGTTGCGGACGCTGCGGTGACGGATGTCCAAGCCATCTGCTTCCTGCAAAGCTTGCAGGATTTGCAAGCAGAAATGACGAAGCAGGCTTCTTGAAGTTTGACGGTATGGAATGTGTGGAATGTGGCAGCTGTTCATATGTCTGTCCGGCCAAACGTCCATTAACACAGCAGATTAAGTCCATGAGAAGAACCATCATGGCAAACAGAAGAAAGAAGTAGAAAGGTGGACAAAACAGGTGAGCGATTTATTTAATGTATCGACAAATCCTCATGTACGAAGCAAGGATACGACACAGACAATCATGCGTGACGTTCTGATTGCACTGACACCTGCAAGTATATTTGGAATTTATAATTTTGGACTGGGCGCACTGCTTCGTATTGTCATCGGCATTGCAGTCTGTGTGGCAGCAGAAGGAGCATACCAGTATTTTATGCACAAAAAAGTAACTATCAGCGATTTAAGTGCTGCGGTTACAGGTCTTTTAATTGCGTTAAATGTACCACCGACATTAAACATTGGTTATGAAATTGTCGGATGTCTTTTCGCGATTATTATTGTAAAACAGTTATTTGGCGGTCTGGGTCAGAACTTCATGAACCCGGCGCTTGCAGCAAGATGTTTCCTTTTAATTGCTTATACAGGTCCTA